>Ga0115103_1104100_pt1 | contig 11811 bp, 16 predicted proteins | sample MBTome_2_FD_89643 | JGI IMG/M metagenome (GOLD analysis project Ga0115103, IMG submission 89643) | Marine eukaryotic communities from Pacific Ocean to study complex ecological interactions - MBTS_5May14_M1_3um Metatranscriptome... | ecosystem: Environmental > Aquatic > Marine > Oceanic | place... | reverse complement strand
ATTGATAATTGATGATGGAGGTCAAAAGGCGGCTTCTGACCTCAAAAGAACCCTTGCTGGGCTCGTAATGGTAATGACTCTACTCAGCAGTCTTCTTCCTCTTCTTCGCCGAGCTCTGAGATGATTTCTCTATCCTCGGGGAGGGCCTGGTTCATTGGAAGATTGTCGAAAGTGAGTCTCTTCTCAGAATTTGAAGATGAGTTGGAGGAGGATGGGCGGGACCTCAGGACCTCACCCTAAGGCTATGTAGTGCTGGCGAGAGAGTGCTTGGCAGCGGCGGCGCTCGTAGATTGAGCAGCTGGTTCCTCTTCATCGCTCGATTCGTTGAGGTTGTCAGCGACGTTCATCTTCTCTTGCATGTTCATGACTCCACCTGCCGCTTGATTTCCGACTTAGAAGATGGCAAAGTCCTGGTTTGGATCGTACTGATCGACGTATTCTGGGATCATCTTAACTCCAGAGTCGAGGCTATCCTGGCCAAGAGGTTCGAACTGTTGCTGCTTCGGCTTCATGAGTTCGGCGGCAGAAACTTGAGACATTCTATTGCCCTCGTGCTTCTTCATCTCAGCCTTTTCAAGCTCAGCATTGAACTGCTTCTTTTGAACGATTCTTTGCTCAGCCTCGATCATATCTTTCTGCTATTGGTAGTAGAAGTATCTGAAGGTGGCCAGAACGAGGATAAGAGCCAGAAGAACAATGGCGACCATAATAATGATCCAGGATGTGGAGCCGTCACCAACAGCCTTGATCTTGATGATTGTTGGATCAAGTTTATCTTGCTCCGCGATCTTCTGGACCGTCACGTTTTGGTAGACAGTCTCCTCTTCAAGGATGGTTTGGATGTTTGGTCTGAAGACAGACTTTCTTCTGGCAACTCCGTCGACGTACTCGATGTCCTCGATGACTCTGTTGGCTTTGGTGGTGGTGATGACGATTGGGTCATAACCCTCGGCAGATACGGTACCATCTGAAACGATCGAAGTGGGTTCGGAAGTTGTGGTACCAGTGTTGGTGTCTGCAGCTACTGCAACAGTCGCGGCGACGTCAAGAATTGGAGCTCCGAGGTTGATTGAGCCAGTAGCAAAGGCTTAAGTCTGCTTAGCCTACAGCTCAGCGATGGAAGTTGTGGAGCCTTCTGGGACAGTCACGTCATAGTTGACAACAAGGGATCCCTCGTAGACGCTGACAATCTTGATGTCCGAAGCATGGATTCCGAGGGAGCCTGCGACTCGATCAGCAAAACTGGTGGTTCCACCATTGGAGAAGAATTCGTTCAAAGACCACTCCATTCTAACCATGGTCTAAATGGCGTCTCTTGGCTTGATCTTGATCATACAGCCTGGTGTAATATAGAACTCAAGGATGTTAACGATACCGAGGAATCTGTTCTCTCCGCACTTGGTTCCCTGGATTTCCTCATACTGCTTAGTGTCGTCGTTGAAGCTGTTCGACTCGATGAACTCCTCATTTGCGTAGATGCTGAATGACCCGGTGTCTGGATAGAAGATCCTCAGGATTAGAGCTGCGTCACGGTTCTGGGACTTCAAGGTGAACGTCTGGTTCTTTGGAGTGTTACCGGTGTATTCGACGTCGTAAGTATTACCTCTCTTGGCGTCCACTACTACAGGATATCGTGAAACTCTGAGCTGACCGGAGTAGAAACCATCCCAAACGTGATCCATGTAAGAGTTGAGTTTGCTATTGATTTCAGTGCCTTACTACTTGAGGTAGATAGGAGCAAGGGTCCTATCAATGGCATCCCAGTCGTCATTCTCGAAGACCAGCATACTGAGGGTGTCTCTGTCACATTCGTAAGCGTTCCAATTCTTTTTAAACTTGCAACCATCGATATATGGAGCAAATCCTGGGTTATCGGCAATAATTTGCCAGTCTCTTTTAGCATCATCCTCCACAATTGTTTTCCAAGTGGTATCTTTGAATGAGAATAGGACGTTCCAAGGAGCGGTACATGGGAAATATCCACAATCTTTATTATTAGCCCAAGCTGATGGTGGATCATCAAGAGTTGCAATAGCATCGGTTTACACGTTGATGAAAGTTGTATTCCAGAATTCTTGCATTTCTTGGTAGTCAGAGCCGTACTTATTGGTTCCGAAGACCATGTTGTTCTTTCCGTATGGGGTAGTAGCGTTGTAGTTAACAAATGTGTTATTATAAGCTACTGTCCTTCCACCCATTGTTGGATTTTAATGATGGTTGTAGATGGGGAATCCTGACTTTCCAGTCACATGCATTGGACCCCTTCCGGTGATATGCATACCAGGCAAGATAGAATATTTATTCTCCATGATACAGAAATCTCCATTTCTGCTATTTGGGCAATCAGGAATTGGAGTCTCGCCATAGAAAGTATTACCAGAATACTCTATAATGAAATCTTAACTTCTCTAGTCAGCTACTTTTTTAATACCTGCTGCGTATCCAAAGCCTGCTTAGTTATCAATCATAGTCATTCCTTTCATGATTGTCTTCTTTGAAAGACCTCGACCGTAGCAACCTTATTGAGTAATTTTGTAAGCCGTGAAATTGTTCGCTTACGCACATTCTAATTGACTTGCACTATCATCATCTTGGATAACAGCACCAACTCCACCTCCTGGATTTCCATCAACGGAGTGGGCTGTATTATTCTTGAACTTTAACGAGGTATCATCACCGCAAGCATCAATATGTGTAACGAATCCAGCATAAGGGACTCCTGATGCGATATTATTGTAAACTCTAACATCCTTGCATGGAGAAGTGGACAGAGAACAAATAGCCATTCCAGCTCTTATATCAACCAAATTATCAGCAGCTGTGAATGTTTCTCTCTCGGTGACATGCCCGATAAGATTGTCATGGAAAGAAACGTTAGTCACTGTAGTGAAAGCCACGCCGATTGGTCTGAATTCGTAAATAATATTTTCTGCGAACTCGATGTTTGCTGATGATTTGACGTTGATACCCCAACCAAAACCGCTATGGATGGTACAGTTTGTCACACTGCTGTAACCCGCCATTGCGTTCTCCCATCTCATGGCAGCATTATGTGTATCAATTTGCGAGTTGTTGTAAACCTCAACATGGTCGAGGATCGTATGACCCACTCTCATTTTGATTTCAGTGCCGTCAAGTTCAACAGTGTCGCCTGTAAGAACATGACCACCCCAACCATTAACATTTTCACCAACAATTTTGACACTTCTTGTGAGCAAAACAACTTCACCTCTTACGTCGATTCCGTTGAAGTCAGCAGCTGTGGTATCTGGTTGACCCCAGTGATGATGGTTTACAGTGGTGTTTATTTTTAGAGCGCCTGTGACGTTGTCATAAGTCTCGATGAATACTTCATCCTTCATATGTCTTGAGTAACCTGTAGGAAGCAAGGCGAGACGATCGCCAGGCACCCAGTCCAAACCAGCTTCGACATCAAAGGAGTTTGAACCTTTGGTGACTTCAGACCTAAGTCTACTCATCTTGCTTAGTCTTGGCTTTCCGTACATCTTTAAAATGTTGTAATTTGCGAGGACCTTGTTACCAAGTTCTACTGCATTGTCATAGGCTATGGCAGAAGCATCTCTTTCTCCATGCAGCATAATGGTAACAGTACCATTGTGTGGTTCTTCTTTCGTTCCAACGTGGAGTTCTCCAGCTCTGATGAAAATATGCTTGGCATTGAAAGTGAGGTTAGCTCCAGGCAAGAAAGTCAAATAACCGTTAACTCTCACAAGCCCATATGTTGGTGAATTCTCCATATCAAAGGTGACATTCCAACCAGACTCGATGTGGACATCGTCACCTTCGACTGGAACAGTACCGTTTGGCCAGCTCTTTGGATCACTCCAAAGTCTGGTGGTACTTTCAACTTCATCAACTTCAACGATGGCATCATAGCAATCAGTACATCTTGTACCCTTAAGGTCGAGTTTTTTGGTTGTTCCGTTCATACCTATTCCATTGATAATGTAATTAATTTCTCTGATTCCTGTATCATCAGGGTAATGGATGTTCTAACCTGTTGTGAATAAAGAAGGTTAGGTTAAATCAGTTCCGGCGATAGTATCGTTTGAAAACTCGATACCGTTTGTTGAATCAGTCACTGTGATATTACTCCTAACATCAGAATGATTATGAACCATCCAGATTGCCTTGTCAGTTGGAACCCATCTTTCTGAAACCTCCACTTGAACATTTTCCCAGTCAATACCTGCTTGACCCCAATGAACTTTGTATTTGTGTCCAGTAACGTAGGCAGCAGCCCAGGTAACATGGTCTTTCTTCCAGATTATCTTGCCATAATTGGATTTGTTATCCTTATATGCTTCTTTTCCTGCGGCGTCTGTCCAAAGATAATCATCATAGGGAAGTATTCTGATTTCCATTCCAGCGAACAAAGCTGCAGGTTTTGCTGCTCTAAAGCCTATTCTTCTAACTTGGGCCGTGTTGTCACAAGTGACACCATTGTAAACCCATTCAAGGTGTTCGCATTCGCTGACATTAAGGTGAGCATAATAGTGAGTTGCCCAAGTTTGAGGTCCTTTGCCTGTCAAAGTACCATCCAAATCATAGAAAATAGCTTTGTATGGATAATCGTATCTAATTCTGGTATGAACAGTCTCATCAATATACAAGTTACTTGTAGTGATTGTCCTTGCACCAGAATCGGTAGCTTGAGGATGATAGCAATGAGAGCAGGTACTCAAGGCTGAAGCTGGGTCGCCCCATGCGGTGCTGTTCCAATCGAAGTTGTAGAATTAGGCACCGTTGATGGTGAAGTTCTCACTTCTGGCACTGATGATACCCTTGGGAGATGATTAGAGGAGCTTTTTCTCCTCATTGCCAGACCTACCAATAATGAGAGCATCATATACACCAGCTCTTTCGTCACCGGTGCGTTCATTGGTAACTGACATTTCAATACCTGCAAGTTGATTATCTGCGGTCTTGAAATCAATGAATCTGATATCACCAACAGTCTTCGCAATGGCACCGTTTCTGCCATTCTTCCAAGCTGTAAGATTGTAGAAGTTAGCAGTAATGATTGGATTTTCGTGCCATGGGTCCGTAGAGTTATGACCATCAACGACGATAGGTCTGCAAGGGTATTTTCTGGGGACCATGTTATGGAAGATTCTTAGACCGTATCTACCAGTGGAATGAGCATGATTGTTCTTGAAAACTCCTACTTGCTCATTTTCTGGGCAGACACTTGTGTCAGCAGATGGTCCAATGGCGTGCTCTTGGAGATCATACCAATAGCCATATCTATCAGATCCGGCAGCATGGTTGCCAATGAAGTCGTTATCTGGATTGGTGATCCAGATACAAGCTGGGGTCTAATCGGTGTTGAGAAGACTCCAAGATCTCTTGGTCATCATGATCAGGTTACCCTCGACATGATTCCTTCTCTCAATACCATCCTCAATGAAGATTGTATGACCTTTGGTATCGAATGCAACGTTGTCAATAATTCTGAGATACTTGGTTCCATGAATGGTGAAAGCTCTGTTGAATGATTTGTGAACTGAGTTTCCGAGGGCATACGACATTGGTACTTCTCCAATCAAGTGGAAATGAATTGGATATCTTCCCTATTTGAAAGCTTGTCCTACATTTGTGAACTCAGTGTAGGAAAGACGAGCAGCAAGAGAATCGTCTCCAGCTGAATGCATGAAAATGATGGCACCATATTGATTAACTTCAGTGGTGGCGTCGTCTCCTTTGTACTTGAGGTTTCTGGACAGAAGTCCGACTTCAGCTCTAATACTGATTTGTTTTTCACCGTAGGTTTCTGTAGCAGCGAAATGCTTGAACTCGAGTGGCTTGTCAAGCTGAAGAACTGGATTATCGATATTGGACTTGTCAATGCTGACAATTGTTCTCTTTTCTGCTTCTCTTCCATTAAAACTGGTGGAAGCAATAGCAATTTCCTCGCCTGCAACCCAATCTACTGCGACAGAAAGAGTGATTGAAGTAGCTCCTACATCAGAGGTGGTATTCATAGTAGTCCAAGTTGGTACTCTAACGGGACCATGCATATCGAGGATACCATTGGTCAAACCGATACATTTGTTACCAAACAATGGAAGGTAAGGATCTTTGAGCATACTATGCATAGTGATTGTAAGCTTAGAGGTATATGGGAATGCCTCTGTTCCGACTTACATTTTTCCATGGCTCACCAAAATGTAGTGGGCGTCGAAGTATCGCTGGTGAGTTGGATCGGTAGGATGTGGCGCAATGATGAGCTCACCTTCTACGATAATGAGATTGAGTTCTGGAGTCTTATCAATATCCATGTAAAGGTTGAGACCAGTTGGGATATGGATCGACTCACCTTCCATAGGAGCAAACTCCATTCCCCAAGTAGTGTCATGGGACCAGTAGTTTACATAGGTGAAGAGGAGACCGTTGAGTGCGGTATATCCCTTGTCTTTGACATAAATTTACAGGGAAGAGGCGACATAACCAGGTCTTTTGGCGGAAAGGCAAGTGACCTCAGTTTCTGTGACAGTTTGGACTGTGCAGACAACTCCATCAATTGTGACTTTGATGTCAGCGATATCTGTTGGGAACCCAGTACCGGTGAAGGTAATCGGCTCTCCTCCTTGAACTGTACCAAATCTTGGAGAAATTGCGGTCAGATTTGGAGTCACTGTAGATGCGAAAGTGATGGCGTTGGTGAGATCTGTTTCGGTACCGTTGATAAATACCTTAGGGAAGCAGTCATGGGTCTCAAGGGAACTGTCGATAGTCTCGACACCGAAGAATTGGACTTCTGTCAGTCTGACAGAGCTCGTGTCTTTTCCGTACCATCTGTATTGGTTGTACTTTGGTTACGTGGCTGGGTCCTCGAAGTTGACATAGTTCCAACCTGAGCTGACAGTATCTGGGGCTGTGTAGATATCAACCGCAGTGGCCCAGTCATCGTTGGATCCTTGGAGCACCGTGTTGTTGATGTAGTATGATTTCAGATTCTCACCGGGAACGAAGTACTTCACTTTGTCGAGCACTGCGACGTAGCCGGTCTTGAACTTCATGCCGAACCAGGAGTCGGCTCCTGCAGCGGTGAACTGGATGAGGAGGTCTCCGTCAAACATCGGAGCGGGGTCCTTACTTGCATGATGAGAGATATAGACGCCTGAGTCAAGCTGGTGCGAGGTTTGAATGCCGTAGTTGGTGTCTGAGTAAGAAGTGGACACTTCAGGAAGGGTGCAAGATCCGTGGGCGCTCGTGGAGTCAGCCTCGCTGAAAGCACACAAGTTTTCGCAGACGGTGATGTTGTTGATGGAAGGGTCCTCCTTCAGCAGGGATGCGAGACCAGCCGATTGGATTTGGAGCTGTTCTCCTCCGGCCCAAGAAATCGAGAGTCCGGCAGACGAGGAAGCAATGGTGAGATTGTTGACCACATCGGCGACTCCGCTTGCATAGTCCAGGAGTTCAGTAGTGTTGAAGGTGAGGACTGGTTTGGCAGTACCGCAAGGTGGGATTCCGAGGGTCCATGTGGCAGTGACTTGGGTTGCTGAGTCGACGGAAACTGTGTCGGCATAAATGCCGCAGTAAGTCGTTCTGGCCTCGTAGGTCGTCGCGGCGAAGAAGTTAGTTCCAGTGAAGACCATACTTCCTGAGGAGATATCGGTCGCAGTGACAGCTGGGTAGGCACCGGTCGATAATTGTTTGTATTGGCAGAGAGTGGCGTCAGCACCAGCACAACCATAGGTCGTTGCTGATAACTTAGCCTCAATGTTAGTTCCTTCGGCGATCTCAGAGGCAATGGTGGTGCACTCGACAACTCCATAAGAAGGAATCTTAATGCTTTGGCAGATTGAAGAGCCGGTTGATGCGTCAACGAGGTCAAAACCTGTGGTGGCAGAGCCCACACCCTGAACATTGGCTGTGAGAAGAGATCCTCCGACAGAACCTTCCTAAATGTTCAAACTGATGAGCTTTGGCTCAAGAGTGAGACCGTGAGCAGCGATGGCTGCATGATTTTCAGGAAGTCCAACATCGAAATAGAGTTTAGCCGCTGCCATGGATTCCGAGGAGACATCTGTGACAGTAAAGCTTGCACTTGTGGCTGTGACCTCAGTCGTCTGTTGGAGTTTGCCACCGATGTAGAGTTCGGTGGAAGTGGTGTCTCCGGTGAAGGCTGTGCCAGTCACCATCAAGTTGTAGACGTTTGCGGTAGAGTCGAAGTTGGCTTGCATGGTGCTGATGTTTGGAATGTTCGAGGTGTAGGCAAAGTCACAATTTGGAGCTACACAAGGTGATTCTTCTGAAACCTTAAGGAAAACTACGACAGTTCCAGCCAGGGCTGGGGCCATGGTTCTAGATTCGTCGGTTCTGCAGGTAATGGTGGTGGCGTTCGTCGTGATGACGAAACAGTTCAAGGAGCCAATGCTACCCAGGGTTGAGATCTGGACAGGGTTGTCCGTCTTCTCGGAGCCAAAGTTCTGACCAGTGATGGTGAGGAACGTACCTCCATAGATGGAGCCGGTGTTCTTATCGACCGTAGTTGTCTTAGCACTGACGTCCAGAAGGAGAGTCGACTTGATAAGACCGAACTGAGCGTGTCTCATTCTGACGTTGAATGAGCCACTCCAGGCGCCACCGAACTTGCAGACAAGCCGTTTGTTGGCATCGTCGACATCGATCACATTCATGTATCTCACATAGGAGGAGTTGGTCTCACTTGTGGCGTTCACGGTGAAATCTTCCCTAGCCAAGGTGTAGGGGAAATCTGTCTCCAGTTAGATGGTGACATTTTACTTCAGGACTGGAGAGACTGAGCTAGGAGTGATGCTCACGCCACTCTTGATCGTGTTTCTGAGAGTGAGGGAAAGGGTATTAGCGACTGTCAAATTATTGATGATTATGACCATGCCGAGGCTGACAGTAGGGTCAATGGTCTCGCTGAAAGAATTGGTCAAGCAGACGAAGTTCGTGGATTGGGACGATTGAGGAGTGCAAGAAGTTGCATCAGCATCGTTGAAGTTTACCGTGATGTTGTTCTGGGTAAGATCCCATGGGAAATGCTCACCGGAGATTGTGATGTTATCACCACCGATGATGTTCAGGTCAAAGTCTGGTTCAGCAGAGGTCACAGAGCATGCAACATCCAAAGTTGCAACGTCAGCGGCATTAGGGATGACACCGAGAACAGCTGTGAGCTTTGGCACCCAGCTACCACAGGTCGGCTCTCTGTCGAGGATGCATTCGAGTCCTGTCTCAGAGACCGTACCAGAAACAATGGTACAAGTGGATTGGGCGAACTCGACGCGGTAGATGTCTGAAGCATTGCTTGGCATCGCTGTTCCTACCAACGTGACCTTGTTAGTCGCAGTATCGAAAGTGAAGGATGCGACTTCTCCAAGAGGCTCCGTGTAGTTGAAACCACAGGTGATGTTGTGACAAACAACTGGGAGATCGTTCACGGTGACGACAATCTGGGGGACTGTGTCGTAGGTCCTGAGCATCTCAAAAGGTACTGGGTCGTAGAACAGGTTGGTACCATATGGTCTCGTGGTGCTGTGGACAAAGGTAATGTTGTCGCCTTGTAGAGGGGTGTCCCAATCGGAGACGAGCTCGAACTGACCTGGGTCTTCGTTGATTCCTTTGAAATAGATGTAGTTTCCTCTACCGCTTTCCTTGTAAGGATATGTGTAGGCATCCCAAGTCTCGATCCTGTCATAAAGACCGGTACAGTTGTTCATGATCTTGGTGTCGAACCAAACGTTGTGTTCGTTGTAGTTCGCAGCTTCAGAGTAAGAGACTGCGCCGGTGGCATCGATACACTTCACTCTGAACTTTCCAGAGACGGGTTTCGAGGAAACTTGGACGTCAGCTGGTAGTTCGACGGCAATACTGGCAGTTGTGGAGGTCTTGGAGACGAAAATTGACTGAACTGATGGTGCATTGAGGAGCTTCTGGACGGTCACATTATACTCCATCTTGACTGCATCAGCGGCGGTAGTAGTCTCGTTGCCATCAGCATCGTACCAAACTGTGGTGACATCGATGTTAGAACCTACGTACCACCAGTAGTATCTGATGATCGCTGCTCTGAATTACCATATGTTGTAACCAGTGCTAATGTCTTCGGAGGTGTACATTTTTCCCCCGCTCGACATCAAAACAAGTTTGAATTTACCGCCGTCAGGGTTGTCGATGGTGACTCTTACAGTATCTCGATTATCGGCGCTATTGATACCGACATACTGGATCTCTCTAATGGCATGATGGTGCCCAACAATTTCGGTTTGGTTGATCTCAACGGCGACTGAGAAGTGATCGTCACCGCCGCCTTCGACGTGATGAGACTCGATGTAGTAGTGCTGGCCCTCTTCGAGCGTGCGCCACTCACTGATTCTATTTCTACCATCGACCCTGTCGTAGAGTCTATGGGTAGTGGCACCAGTTGTGGTGATGATATCCTCGGTGGCATTAAATCCTTCTGGACCGACACCTGGTGTCTTGCCTATTCTGAGGAGACAGTTATCATCGCAGGCCATATAGAATCTATATCCTGTAGTTTTTGGGGGTACGAACCAGCCTTTGAAGACATTGCCGAGATAATCTCCTTGATTGTAAGGGGCAGCAAATGTGGTGGCGATTCCCTCCTCTCTAGCGAAGCCATTAGTCTCATCATACACGGTTGCCATGTTGACTTTGGTGTCGCTATGGGTAGTGTTGACTAATGTTCTTCTTAGACCGTGGTGTCCAACGTAACTAGCGTTGGTGGCAGAAGCATTTGCAGTTGCTCCAACAAAGCAAGAAATGGCAGTGTTGGACTGAGCTGTGATCGTGCATTCAACACCGTCCACAGTAGCACTGACGTTTCCGACTGCTAAGCCATGTCCGGTAAGTGTGAGGTTCTGGCCACCAGTCCTGTATCCAGTATTGGCGCTGGTTTCGAAGATGACGGGTACAGTCTTAACCTGGTAGCAAGTGGAGTTGTCGTAAGAGCAGTGCAAATTTTCGGTCTCTTGGTTGTCAGCATACCCAGTCTCCCACAACATGGTGAGATTCTGGCTTGCCTCAGGTAGCTGGTCACCAACCTGTCCAGTGACTCGGTTGGATCTCCACTAGCCAAAGGTGGTGCTAGAGTCGACATGGAACTCAAAGTCAATCTGGTTGCCGGCGATCTTGGTGTTGATGAACTACATCTCATCATCCTGGAGACCGGTGATCAAATTCTAGGTGCTCTTTGGGTTGAACCACACCTCAGTCATCTGCTCGAAGTAGACGACGGGTGGAGACAAATAGTGCACGATTGGAGTGTATGATCTCTGGAACCTGATCTGACATTTGCTAGTGGTATCACACGTCAGGGTTTGTTCCTCGTTGAGGCCGTCGGAAGCCCGGACATCCAACCTGAAAGTCATGGTGAGGTAGGCATCCAAGAATCTTCTTGGGACCATCAGAAGGTCCGAGACTGAGCCCAGTCGGTACTGGAGGTAACCAGTCTTGGTATGGGACCCAAAGGCATCATCTTCGGTCAGAAGTGGGGCAGTAATCGTTTGGTCCAGCTCGTATGAATACAGCAGGATGATATTTGATTCTGGATCCGGATTGAGACCGTAGCCTTTGATGTAAATGTTGGTTCCTCCCGCAAAAGAGGCCCAAGAAATACCTTGCGGCTCATCGGTCGTAAATCTGGAACCTTTGGCTTGTTGGAGCTCTTGCTCCCTGTAGCCTAATCCGTGCAGCTTGTGGTTCTCAAGCTGGCAGTCGATCAACGACAGGTGGCTCAACATGAAGACCATGAAGAGGCAGCTGCCGCCATAATTAATCTTTCTCAAATTCATT
>Ga0115103_1282811_pt1 | contig 11829 bp, 17 predicted proteins | sample MBTome_2_FD_89643 | JGI IMG/M metagenome (GOLD analysis project Ga0115103, IMG submission 89643) | Marine eukaryotic communities from Pacific Ocean to study complex ecological interactions - MBTS_5May14_M1_3um Metatranscriptome... | ecosystem: Environmental > Aquatic > Marine > Oceanic | place... | reverse complement strand
TCACTCTTCTTGTTCTTCATCCTCCTCGTCAATGATTTCCTGGTCCTCAGGCAAGTCGAGCATTCTTTTGTCGGTGGGAGTCGAGTTGTAGTTGCTCAGCGCTTAATCGTTAAGCATGTTCGTTTACTGACCCGACGACATGAACGAGTCACGAAGGCTTTCTTCGATACTCTGAGGATTATGCTGTGCAGACTTCAATGGATCAAATGTGCCAGAAGATGATCCCTTGAAGGGAGCCACCGAAGATCTATTATCCTCATCACCTCTCTCGGACTCGCTGGACTTGTCAGACTCGACATCATCAGCCATGTTCATCTTCTCTTGAAGTGATTGAATACCACCTTTAGTCTTGTCGCCAACACCGAAGATTCTGAACTCTTAATTAGGATCGTATTGCTCTTCATAGATCTCCTCTCCTGATGGCTGATCCGGCAAATTCTTGTCGGGTGAGTCGTTTGGATTATGCTGAACGTACCCGAACTCTTTCGATTTTGGAACGACCCGGATTTGACCCTTGTTCAAGTTGGCCTGAGTCACTTTAATTTACTCTGCTCTAGCATTTTCGGCACGCATCTTGTTGAAAATGAATCTTGCCACGAGTGCGAGAAGTAGAACAACAATGAGAGCAGATGCAATCAAAATAATCATCATGGCAGTACTGTCACTTCCTTGGATGATCGTAATATCTTTGTCTTCGATTTAGACGATTTTACCCTGCTCGAACTTGTTAATTTACTGGATCACCTAGTCCTTGTCGATAGTTTCGTTCTCATAGACGTAGTTCATCGTGTCGACCTGCATAATAGGAATGTCAGGTATGAACTCACTTTCTTGCTACTCTTAAGATTGTACATTGTTTGTGAGGACGATAGGGTCGTATCCTTAGGCTGTGACAACACCACCGGAGATAATTTTAGAGACTTTGGTAGAGGAACTTGAACTTGATGGTTCAGATGAAACGGTCGAGGATTAGACATCGAGAATTGGTGCACCAAGGTCCATAGATCCAGTAGCGAATTACTCAGTTTACTTCTTTTTGATCTTGGCTAAGGTCCTTTGTGCTGCATTGGAAGATGCGTCATCGTCATCAACTGTGATGTCATAATTGAGGACAACGGAACCTTCGTAAACACTAACGACTTTGATTGTCGATGCATGGATACCAAGAGAGCCAGCAACTCTGTCGATGAATTTAGTCGTTCCGCCATTGTTGAAGAATTCATCCATGGTCCACTCCATTCTTACCATTGTCTGGATGGCATCTCTTGGAGCGATTTAAAGAACACATCCTCTAGTGAGATAGAACTCAAGAATGTTCTTGACTCCAATATATCTATTCTCACCGCAGAATCTTCCTTGGACTTCTCCATACCCCTTAATAGCCTCATCCCATTGATTCATATCAACTCGTTTCCCGTCTTTTAGGATTTGTCTAGACTCAGCACTTGGGTAAGCAATTCTGACAACCATTTCCAAGTTTTCATTTTGTGAAGTTAGCGTGTATTTCTACTTCTTGGGTGGAGATCCAGTGTATACGATATCATAGACGGCACCAGTTGGAGCGTACACTAAGATTGGGAATCTAGTCAGTCTAATCTGTCCTTAATAGAAACCGTCCCAAACATGGTCCATCATGCTGTTTACTTTATTGTTCATTTCAGTGCCTTGAAGTCTTGAGTAAATAGGTTGCGATGATCTGTCAAATTTATCATCGTCTTCACTCTCAAATTGAAGTATGCCAAGCTACTCTTAGTTTTGACATACATAACCATTCATTGTAGGATACTTTTCGCAATTGGGGATCAATTCTGAGAAGTTTGGAGTATCAGGAATCAGCTAGAAACTACTGGAAGCGAAGATGGGTTTCCTACCTACGAACTTGTTATTCCTGAAGCTAAAGATAGTGTTCTTAGGTGCAGTGCAAGGGAAAGCACCGCAATCCTTGATAATGGCCCACTTCTGTGGAGGCTCCATGAAGTATGCCAATGCATCTGTCTCGCAGTTGATGAAGGTTGTATCGTAGAACTGTTAAATAGGAACACTGTCTGATTGACCACCGTGCATTTAGAACGCTTGTTGATCCATTCCTAGTGCTGTCTTTGCTTTGAAATTTATGAACTTAACATTGAACAGTTTAACCGTAGTTGACCATGTCGATATAGATATTATACCATGAGGAGGTAAAGCAGAGGCACTCGTAATATGGAAATCTTTTCCTTTCCAGGTACCTTATGATGCAAAGAATGCCATTTTGTGGAATTTGTGGCAGAAACCACCTTCACCATCCTATGGACAATCTGGACTGTCACTTTCACCGTAAACATGAATATCATTAAAGACTATGTCATCCTTTTGAACGTATTCAGAAGCTCTCTTTGCCACTTGTGCACCAAAGCCCAATCTATTATCTACCAGAGTCATGTGCGACATTTTGACTTAAATTTCATTTGGATAAGCAAATGCACCTTGGAAGTAGCATTTATAGCCGTAGAAGTTAGAGTACTCTGTACATCCTCGTTAGCCTGGACCTTCCTTGAAGTAAAGACCATGACCAGCCATTAGTCCTTTGACAGAGTGAGCAACGTTTCCATCAAATTTATTGTAATCTCCACAGTCATGACCAACAGTGATAAAGCCTGCGTAAACTACTCCCGCAGCTATGTTATTTCTGACCTTGATGTTGGTGCATTTGGCGGAGTCAAGAGCGCAAATAGAATAACCGCCTCCCTTGTCAACGATATGACCACCATCATACTCAAGTGTTTCTCTTTCAACAATAGCACTGACAACATTGCCTTCAACGGTGACATTCCTGACACCTTTGATTACAAGACCCATTGGCCTGAACTTGAACAAGTTGTTGTTCTTAAGGATCACATTAGCTGAGTTTGATACAACCAAACCCCATCCCCAACCATTATGCAAGGCACTATTAGTGACAGAGCTATAGCCTGCAGCTGCCGAGGCAAATCGGATGGCAGCATTTTCTGTGTCTATCTACGAACAGTTGTGAATTTCGACATTGTCGATAATGGTTGATCCAGTTCTCATAATCGGTGGCTCTCCGGGATAGATTTCGATGGTGTCACCGGTAAGGATTTATGCACCCCAAGTTTCAATGTCTTCAGCATCGATCTTAACATTTCTTGTCAAAAGAAGCACCTCGCCTCTCATGTCCAAGCCATTATATTCAGATGCGGTAGATTCTGCCTAACCCCAATGATAGTAATTCAAGGTGCTAGTGGCAACAACTTTACCAGTCGTATTGTCATATGAAGTGACAAAAACATCGTCAACAGTACTAGGAGAATAAGATGTTGGAAGTAAGCCAAGTCTATCTCCAGCAAATAAATCAAGTCCAGTATCAACGTAAAACTCATTACTTCCTTTCAGTGCCGGCGCAGTCAATCGTGTCATTTACCAACCTCTTGACTTGCCATAGATTCTCATGATATTCACATTGGCGATTAATTTGTTACCGGCTTCAATAGCATTATCGTAAACAATTGTCCCTGCATTTCGCTCACCAAACAATGTGATTCTTGCGTTTTTCTCATAAGGATATTCTTCAGATCCAATGTGTAATTCGCCAGCTCTAATGAACATGTGCTTGCATTTGAAGTGGGTGTCAGTAGTATTATCGAAAGTTAATTTACCATTCACTCTTACAAGCTAGTACACTGGAGATGGATTCATGTTGAAGACCATGTGCCAGCCAGGCTCGATGTGAACGTCTTCACCTTCTTCAGGTACTTTACCGTCAGGCCAATCAGCAGAATTATTCCAATATCTGGTTCTATTCTCATCAGGCACATTCTCATCTATTTTTTCGTTACAAGGACCGACACAACGATGTCCTGTCAATTTAATATGCTGTTCCTAATAGAGATTTCCAGACTAGTTCTTGGGTGATAGAATAAGATGGGTCTCACGAACTTCTGTTGCATTGTAAATGACGTTTTAACCGAGCTACCAGTCATTTTTATTCTCTGGTATCGAGTTGTTTGGCATTAAGCGCAGGTTGTAAGAGCCGCCTGAAGACATACTTGTCCCAACCCGAACATCTATAGCTGCTCTGATATCTGTCCAGTTATGAACTAAGTAGATTGGATGATTCCATTCTTCCCAACGTTCGGACATGTAGATGGTCATCTTTTCAAAATCAATACCAGTTTGACCCCAATGGATTTTGTACTTTTTACCGGTGACCAAAGGCGGTGTCCAACCATTGTTTGGATCCTAAAACTACTTGAAGTTGATAGTTCCATAGTTTGACTTTGTATCGATATACTAAGTTTTGTTGCCATCAAAAGCATCGATATACTCATCGTCATATCGCAAGATTTTAAATCCTTGCATCATGAAAATAGATTATGGCGACGCTGCACCGAAGGCAACTCTTCTTATTTGAACTCGGTTATCACACACCGTCCCGCCCAAATAAGTAATGTTTTTCTCACACTCTGGGTGTTCGTGGTGCTTGTAATATGGAGTGGCCCATGACATAGGTCCTTTTCCCGTAGTGGTACCGTCCTCATCTAGGAATATGGCCTTGTAGGGATAACCATAATTGATTCTACGTTTAACTGAGGAGTCGAATGACATATTGCTAAAGCGAATGGTTCTCGCACCCGAATCAGTTTCTTGATCGTGCCAGCAATGGGAGCAGGTACTCAAAGCCGCTGTATTTTTCCAGTCAAAATTGAAGAATCGGCAATTGTCAACTCTCAAATTGTCTGTTCGTGGACCGATAAACCCGAACGGCTATGAATTGTCAAGAACTCTCTCTGTGTTATTTGTGCGGCCGATAATCAATGCATTGTCTATTCTGGTTGTGTTATCACCGTAGAGGTCACAAGTACCAATTTCAATTCCGGCTAATCTATTGTCAGCAACTTTGAAGTTGTGGAATCTGACATCACCAATCTCTGATGCGATGGCACCATTTCTTCCGTTCTTCCATCCAGTAAATCCATCAAAAATGGCTGGTATCGCTGGATTTTTATGGTAAGGATCTTCTGGATTCGATGGATCATAAACAACAGGTTTACAAGGATACTTTCTTGGAACCATATTATGGAATATTCTAAATCCATATCTACCGCACGAGTGAGCGTGGTTATCTTTGAACTCACCAACTCTCTCATTTTCGGGGCAAACATTTGTGTTAGCATGAGGACCGATGGCGTGAATTTATAAATCGTACCAGAATCCATATCTATCTGAGCCACCACAACGGTTCTCATAGAAATTGTTGTCTGGACTAGTGATCCAGTAGCAAGCAGGCGTCTGATCTGTATTGAGCAAGGACCAACTTCTCTTGGTCATTATGATGCAATTTTGTTTGATGATATTCTTCTTCTCAACAGCATCCTCAATAAAGATGACATGACCTTTAATGTTAAAGCCGACGTTATTAATAAGACGCATGTAATGGGTACCATGAAGAGTAAATGCACGATTAAAACTCTGATGAGTACCAAATCCACGACAGTATGACTTGTGCACTGCTCCAATCATATGGAAATGGACTGCATATCTTCCAACCTTGAAAGCTTGACCCACATCAGTCAATTCGATGTACTCAAGTCTTGCAATTAGGGAGTCGTCACCTTCTGAGTGAAGGAAAATGGTTGCTCCGTACTCATTTGGAGCTGATGTTTCAGGGTCGCCTCTGTATTTTACATTACGAGTGAGAAGTCCTACTTCAGCTCGCATATCAATAAAGTCATTGCCATACCACTAGATCATAGCGAAATGCTTATACTCTAGAGGTGCATCGAGCGTCACGACAGGAATGTCCGGATTGCTCTTATCAATGGCTTTGATAGTTCTCTTTTCAGCCTCACGGCCATTAAATCCTGTTGCCGCAATACCAATCTCTTCACCAGCAACCCAGTCGACTTGACCGCTTAGCTTGATCTAGGTGGCTCCAGGCAAAGAAGTTTCGTTCATGACTGTCCATGTTGGCTCTCTTTTTATACCATGCATATCGAGGGTACTTTCCTTTACAGCAATACATTTGTTACCAAATATGGGGAGGTAAGGAGAAGAAATGTTTCCATGCATGGTGATAGTTAGCTTTGAAGTGTATGGATGCTCCTCAGTGCCAACTTCCATATATCCTTTGTTCAAGAAGATATATCTTGCATCAAAGTAGCGCTCATGATTTGGATCAGTATGTGGTGCGAAAATCAAAGACCCTTCCACCATAATTAAGTTCAGTTCTGGAGTTTTGTCTACATCAACGAAAAGATTGAGGCCTTCGGGAACGTAAATAGATTCCATGTACATTGGAGCAAACTCGCCGCCCCAAGTGGTATCGTCCGACCAATAGCTGACATAATGAAATAGTTTTTCCTAATTCGAAACGAGACCCATACCATCAATGTAAATTTCAAGTGATGGAGAAATTAGTCCAGGCCTATGATCGGTTGTACATGTTACACTTGTCGTAGTAGCAGCAGTGATTGTACAATTTCTTTTATCGATTATAATACTATATTTTGTTAAGTCCGTAACGAAATTAGTACCACCAAATGTAACGGATGTTCCACCTGTAACAGGACCGTATCTAGGCTCAACAGCCGTGAGGAGCGGGGTCAAGCTTCCCTGATATATAACTTCTTCGCTGAGAGTTTAAACGACAGCATCATTCATCTCAAGAGCTACAGGGCAGCTATAACTTGCATCGGCATTATCTACGGTTTCAACACCGGTCATCTTAATCTCTGTGAGCAAGCAGCCTTTTCTTTCGTTGTTGTAGAATCTATAGAAACGATAGCGTGGATAATCAGTAGATGATTCCCACTTGTGGTAATTCCAACCTTCGTGAACGTTATCATCAGGCTGGAAGAGATCCGTCCAAGTGGTATTATCGGAAGATCCTTGGAAAGTTAGCTTATCAACATAAATTGACTTATCAGAAATTTCTCCCATGAAGTATTTGACTTGTGAGAGCATGCCAACGTGATTAGTTTTGAAAGATCCACCAAATACACACTCACTTTCACTTGAACTTATGGTAGGCATGACCATTAAGTTCCCATCAAACATTTTTGAAACTGTATTGATGTTGCCAAAAGTCTTTCTGAATCTCAAGTCATCTTTTGGAGTCTCGATCTTATAATTTTCGTTGGAATAAACTGTAGACATTTTTGGCATTTTACATACAGTCTTAGATGAGTCCGATAGATCTGGTAAAAATTCGCACTTCTCATCACATATTGTCATGAAGTTATTGGTGGAGTCATTCTTGAGAATCGTGGAGAGTCCTTCAGAATTGATTAGGAGTTCACAACCTCCTGCAAATGAACATTACAAGCCAGTGTATCCACTAGCTAGGGTCAATGCTTTAGACAGACTCGAAGATATATTTGCATAGTGCCTTACATCAGTTCCTGTCTCATTGAACCAAAGAGAAGGAATGATCTCCTGACCAAGTGGTGGGAAACCAAGATTCCACGTTGCAGTCACTTGAGTTGTTGAATCAATAGTAACTTTATCAGCAAATATACCGGAATATGAAACATTAGCAGCAAATCCAAGGTCATAGAAATTTGTACCAGTGAATACCATCTGACCAGCAACAAGGCTTGAAACTGAGCTCACTTCTGGGAAGGAACCATTAACTAATTGTTCATAAATGCAAGTAGTGTTATCAGTGTTTTCACAAACAGCAATAGTTTTTGTTTTAAGAGAGTGAGCAGCGACTACTGTGCCATTTTGAATAACACCTGGAAGAGTAATGCACTCTACAATACCGTAGCTTCTAATTTTAAGACTCTTGCAGATAGGCTCACGGGTAAGCGAGTTGATTAAACTGACACCGTTTGCATTCCAAGTTGTTTATGAGGAGTCAGCTAATGGACCGAGACCTTCAACCTTTGCGATCAATAGTGAACCTCCGACAGATCCGGTATTCGGAGATATTGAAGTCATTTTTGGCTCTAGGTGGAAGGTCTTGCCATGAATTACAGTATTGAAGCCTTTAGGTAATCCAATATCGAAATAAACATTGATGTTTGTCAACGTCCATCCCTAAATATTGACGATTTTGAAAATAGCTTGGGTGTCGGATACAGAGATTGTTTTCTATACTCTACCATTAATATTGAGCTCGGTGGATTGGATATTACCTGTGAATCCAGTACCTGTAACAACCACCGTCCAGTAATTATTGGTGCTATCCCATTGAGGTGCAATGTCTGTTACCTCAGGAATCCTTGAGGTATAGGTCCAAGCACAAGTATCATTAGGAACACATAGAGCTTCTTCTGATGTTTTTAGGAACGTGATCACTTTTCCAGTTTGACCATCAGTTTGATTGGTTCTGTCTAAGCGACATTTAATCTCAGTCTCCTATATAGACTGAAGATAACAGTCGATGCTTCCGACGGCACCTAGCGTACTAATTTGCACTGGGTTATCGGTGAACTCACTTCCAAAGTTGTTGCCTTAGATTGTGATCAAAGTACCTCCATAGATTGATCCAGAATCGGGTGAAACATTTGTCACGTTGCTGCCAACTACAAGAGTTATACCAACTGTCTCCAGAAGTCCGAATTGTCTGTGTCTAATACTTAACTGGTAAAGACCGGACCAGGCACCACCAAACATACAAGTGATTGTCTTGGTTGAGTCATCGGCACCGATTACATTCATTTGTCTGAAATAAGCAGGGTTCGAAACATTTGTTGCGTTAACCGAGAAGTCATTTCTATCCAGAGTATATGGGAAGTCAGCCTCAAGTGTTATATTGATTTTAGTCTTCAAGGTTGGATTTGCAGATGGTGGTGCTACAAGGATACCCGCCTTTGTAGTAGACATGGTTGTCAAACTGAGTGAGTTGGATACAGTTTGTGAATTGATTGACATTGACATCTACACGGTTTGTCCAGCTGTCACAGCTTTATCAAATGGTGAGGTAAGACAAATTAATTCGGTAGAAGTTGATTCTTGAGGAATGCACTTTGTCGACTGACCATCGTTGAATGCCAGTTCAACTTCACTTCTTTTCATATCCCATGGGAATTGAGTGCCTGAAATGGTCAGATTGTCACCTCCGAGAAGGTTCAACTAGGTAGTGGGATAAATTGAGCTTACAGTGCAAGTGATGGTTTCTGCTCTAAGAGTTGAACTTGTGTTTACGAGACCTTGATTGGCAACAAGCATTGGTAACCAATCGCCACAAACAGGCTCATGATCTAGGGTGCAAGTAAGGCTAGTATTACTGACTGTTGACTCATCAATTGTACAGAGAGAGTGTGCAAATTCAACGTGTCTGATCAATGATCTATTTGCTGGAAGTCCGACACCCGTCAATTGTAGTTACTTTGTATTTGCAGTGTAAGTGAATGCAGTAACCTCACCGACAGGGATCGTATAATTAAAATCACAAGTCAGATTGTGACACACTGCTGGGAACTCACCGACTTTGACGATAACTTGAGGCTTAGTTTCATATGTTCTAAGCATCTCAAATGGGATAGCTTCGTAGTAAAGGTTTGTGCTAGCAGGTACAGGTGTGCTTTGGTTAAATATCACTTCTTCAGGTGAAAGAGGGGAGTTTTCACCGCTTATGATTCTCATTTGAGTCTTATTTCCATTGGTACCAACGAATCTAACGTAAAAACCAATACCATTCTGTCTGTATGAAGTTTTTGCAGAGTTGAACCATACCTCAACCTTGTCATACAAACCAGGACATTTCCTATAAATGGCTTGTTGAATCCAACGGTTTTATTAGTTAAGGTCTATGTCAGCGGTCGCGATTGGCTCTATAGCTACATCATTACCTTAAATAGGACATGTGATCCTAAACCTGCCACTAAGTGGCGGAGATGACAACTAGACTGCAGTAGGTAGCTCCACAGCGATTATGGCTTTGGTAATTTTGGAGACCATTATATTGGCCACAGAGGGGCCATTGATCAGCCTAGTTAACCTAATATGATATACGTACGATGTTGCCAAGGTTACATTGGTTGTGTTTGTTCCGTTGGCCATGTACATTGTCTAATTGACGTGAATGCCAGATCTATAATATGTATGGTAGTACCTCCATACAGCTGAGTGTAACTAAGCGGGAGTAGCGCCAGCTGGAATTGCTGCACTAGTCCAATAAGACAAATCAGAAGGTCTCTACATGCTTAAGTAGTAAGTACCTCCTTTCGATGGGTTGGTCACAGTGATTCTTGTCACTTCGAAGGTTACATTGGCTGGTGTTGCCTCGATGTACTAGATCTCTTTCATTGCGTGATGGTGATCGGTCATGGCTGACTATTGTATCTCCACACCGACGGCGAGGTGATCGGAATGCCAACTCTCTCTTTGCTTTGCATACATATAGTATTTTTCATCTTTAGTTAGATTAACCCATACAGATTTGGCATCATTAATCAAGTTGAAGTTCTTTCTGTGTGAGCTGGTGGATCTTCTTGAAATAATCTAGGTTGTGTTGAGAGGATCGGCTGGATCGAGACCCATTTTCAAGTCACAAATGTCATCGCAGCTCATGTGGAATCTGTATGAGGTTGTCTCGGGAGCAATGAACCAACCGACTAATTTGTTGCCGATCCTATTGCCATTGTTCGTTGGTACTTCAAAGCTTGTAGCGAGATACTCGGCACTAGGATTATACCTTTCCATGCCATCCCAGTTATTTTTTCCTGTATTTGTGTGATTCCAGAACTTACGTCTGACACCATTAGATCCAACCTGAGGAATGTTAGCTAAAGAGGGTGCCGTCTTGGGCTGTACCTCACAGTTAACTGAGTCCTCTTGATAGCTGGTTACTGTGCAGTTGACACCGTCGACTGTAACAGTGATATTATCACTATTAAAGCCATGACCATGAATAGTCAAGTTTTGGTGCCCACTGGTGTAGCCGACTCTGGAGCTCAAATTGAATATTACAGGAACATTGAGAGCTTTGTAACATGTTGAGTTGTCGTAAGTGCAATGGAGTGACTCCGTTTCAGAGACCATTGCATAACCGACTTCCCAGAGCATTTTGATGTCATTCTTGTGGCCAATTGGCATCTCTCCAACAAGACCCTTCACGCGATTGTCGGCCCACCAGGAGAAGGTGGTTTAGTAGTCGACAATGCCTTCAAAGTCAAGTTTTGATCCGCCAATTTCGGTGTTCACAAAAAGCATCTCATCCGCTTTGAGATTCTAGATAACGTGCTGAGTGTGTTTGGGATCGAACCAAAGTTCAGTGTACGCATCGTAGTATATGACCGGTGGTGAGAGGTAATACACTGTTGGTGTGTAGCTCTTCAAAAACCGGATTTTGCATTTCTCCTAGTTTTTGCACTCCATGTCTTAATCCTCACCAAATACATCTGGTGCATTTATAGAAATATAGAAATTGAGTGTATCGTAGGTATCGAATGCAGCAGAGTCAGCTCCAAACAGTTCGTGAACAGCTGGAACACGGTAAGTGATGAAGCCGAGAAGGGGGTTCGAGTTGAACGAGTCATCCTCAGTTAGAGTTGGTGCAGGTATTTTTACTCCTGAGAACTCAACTGATTTAAACCATAGAATGTTAGCCGCAGGATTGTCATTCAAACTGGGTCCTTTTATGAAAATGTTTGTTCCACCATAGAAGGACGCCCAAAGAACTCCATTTGGCACTTCAGACTGGAAAAAGCTGGTCTTGGCTTATTGCAGAGCTTGTTCTCTGTAGCCAATACCATCTAATTCATAGGTGAGGCCGGTGTTTGACGCCTAGGCCCTGTCAACAAAGTTGGTCGACAGGGTTGTGTAGGCCACCAGCACAACCAACGTTTTGATTGTATTTGTTAGCTGACGCATATACAAATT
>Ga0115103_1017366_pt1 | contig 11845 bp, 19 predicted proteins | sample MBTome_2_FD_89643 | JGI IMG/M metagenome (GOLD analysis project Ga0115103, IMG submission 89643) | Marine eukaryotic communities from Pacific Ocean to study complex ecological interactions - MBTS_5May14_M1_3um Metatranscriptome... | ecosystem: Environmental > Aquatic > Marine > Oceanic | place... | reverse complement strand
GGATTTCATTCGCCATTACTTACCACAACTCTTTTGATTTTTTATAAGGCTAGTAAGATGTATCACTTTACCTTTGGTTAAAACAAATTCTAAAAGTGTTTCTAGTATCTACTACTCAGTTTTCATTCAGGTAGATTAAGCTTTTAGCTAATCGTTTCGTTTCGTATAACGCCTAATAGTATAAATTTAAAGCTATCCAACACACGCCACTTTAGAGAAAACTCTTTAAAATTTTTAAAATGAATCGTTTCAAGGGATTCGAACCCTTATTTATTGATTTAGAAGATCAACACTTTTTCCAACTTAAGTTAGAAACGTCATAAAACAAATGGAGACTTTTAAGGAGCAGGCACCAAACCGAGTTATAAAAGACGTAGTACTAGAAGATAAAAGCGTAGTCATCGACGTCGTGTTGATATTGCCGTAACTATAAAGTGATCTCTGTTTTCGCCCTGTTTTGTTTTTTTTAAAGCGACCCGTCAGTTCGACTTGAAGGCCAACAATTCCTGTATTAGTATTTAAAATATAGTTTAAAGTTTTTAAGATACCCGTATTAACGCTTTTTTGAAAGAATTTACTTGATGGAAACCTAATTTGTGAAACAATGAAAAGAGATATTACCCCTGCATCAAATACTGGAAAATGAAAGAAGGATCCGTTAATTTTGTAAGACATGAAAGAAGAAATATTTCGCTTTCAAGAACGTTCACCTGTCTGTGTAACTTCTAAAAAAAGGTTTTTGTATGAGGGTCGCATGCAAGGTGTTTGTAACTTTCTTTTCTGTGCCTGCTTAACACTATCATACGTAACTTTGTCGAGAGGGAGGATATCCGACTCTTGCACAACCTTACTGTTTAATCTTAAACCTTTGCGTGTGGAAGAGAGGGAGCACTCAGACAAAAGACACAACTTTTTTATACAATTCATTGTATGCAAGGCTTTAAAGATCATTTTGTATATTTCCTTGTGCGCCTTGAGCAAAGAGCACCAGTTCAATCTTTTCCCCAATCGAAACCTCACTATTTTTTTATTTTGCGCCATCATTTAATATAACGAGGAAAGTGGGGCTTGAACCCACGTAGTTGATTCGACAAACCAAAATTTTAACCAACCTAAATTATTTCCTACAGTTTAGTAAATGACACGATTCGAACGTGCGAAATGTTGGATAACATTTAATATTTTAGCAAAATATCACCTTAAACCGCTCGGTCACATTTAAAGAACAAGGTGATAAGATTCGAACTTATAATCTTTAATTCCCAAAACTAACGCGTTGACCAAGTTACGCTACACCTTGAATTTAGTAATGGTGGACTCGAACCCCCAACAGTTTCTGTGTAAAAGAAATACTCTACCCTTGAGTTAATCACTTAGGGTAATGCAAGATTTGAACTTGCGGTACTTAAAGAAAGCACTTACGTTTTCAAGACGTATGACATAAACCACTCGACCAATTACCTCCCTAAAGCAGGCATTTATTAAAATTACGCCTATACACTTAAAAGGATTCGAACCTTTATTGTCAATTTCGTAATTTGATGTTTTGTCCAATTAAACTATAAGAGCGACGTAAATAAAAAAAAAGAATCCTATCTCTCTTTACTTCGAAATCGAGAAATTGAAATTTGTGACTGAATGCCACGTGTTGTAACCAACCCTGTTATTGGATGTTAACGTAACGAAAACGACAAAAGCAAAGAAAATTGTGGAGGCTAAAGTGATGAACGAACCTAATGACGCTATCATATTTCATTGCGTGTAAGAGTCAGGAAAGTCAGGTATCCTACGGGGCATACCAGCTAGACCTAAGAAATGCATAGGAAAAAAACACAAATTAACCCCTATGAAAGTACTTCAGAAATGTATTTTGCCCAAAACCTCCGGGTACGTAGCACCTGTAATTTTACCAATTCAATAATATCAACCAGCAAAAATGGCAAAAACTGCACCCATAGATAGGACATAATGAAAATGCGCGATCACGTAATACGTGTCGTGTAAAGCAATATCGATACCCGAGTTGGATAACACGATACCTGTTAATCCACCAAATGTAAAGAGAAAAATAAAACCGTTAGCAAACAGCATAGGAGTATTTAAAACTATGACACCTCCAAACATGGTGGCTATTCAACTAAATATTTTTATACCTGTTGGGACGGCGATGATCATCGTAGCAGCTGTAAAATAAGCACGCGTGTCTACGTCTAAACCGACGGTGTACATATGATGCGCCCAAACGATGAAACCAAGGAAAACAATAGAAAGCATCGCGTAAATCATTCCAAGATTACCAAAGACTCCTTTAGAGGAAAAATTAGCTACGATATGACTTATGATACCAAAAGCTGGTAAAATGAGTATATAAACCTCGGGATGACCAAAAAACCAGAAAAGGTGTTGATAAAGAACAGGGTCCCCGCCGCCATTGGGGTCAAAAAAGCTTGTATTAAAGTTACGATCTGCAAGTAGCATTGTAATAGCACCCGCTAAAACGGGCAGCGACAACAGCAATAGGAAGGCTGTGATAAAAAATGCTCACACGAATAGCGGCGTTCTATTTGCTGTCATGCCCGGCGCTCGCATATTGGTGATTGTAACGATAAAGTTAATAGCGCCCAAAATAGAAGAAATGCCAGCTAGATGTAACGAATAAATTGCACAATCAACGGAAGCTCCAGAGTGAGCTTGAACACCGGATAACGGGGGGTAAACAGTCCAACCTGTACCAACTCCCGCCTCAATTAAAGATGAAGAGACTAGTAGTATTAAAGCTGGGGGTAAGAGTCAAAAACTTATATTATTTAATCGTGGGAAAGACATATCACAGGCACCTATTAGCAAAGGAACCATCCAATTACCGAATCCACCGATAGCTGTTGGCATTACGAAAAAAAAAATCATAGAAAAGGCGTGGAAAGTAACTAAAACATTATAAAGCTGGTAATTTCCCTGTAAGAAGGCGTCTCCCGATTGAGATAATTCGAGACGCATAATCATAGAAACGATGAAACCCACGACGCCGGAGAAAGCACCAAAAATGAAATATAAAGTTCCGATATTTTTGTGATTGGTAGAAAACAACCAACGATTGACAAAAGCGCTACTAAAGAAAAACACCTTTTTTGGTTACTCTACAATTGGACAAGGGTAATTGGAGTTGAACCAATACCAACGACGTCAAAGATCGTTGCCATAACCATTAGGCTATACCCTATGATAATTAAACAAGTGCAAGAAGATTTGCGACGATAATTAATGCATTTGGAAAAAAACAAAACAGGCAAGTAACGAGACTTGTCATAATACAAACATAATCGGCACAATAGGCTGTTGAAGTAAATCAAAAACTACGTCTTCTGTTGACAGTAGAAAAGAAAAAAACCTTGACTAATCTTATGTAAAAGAAAGCTGCTATACAGCTAAAGAGAATGATAGCCAAAGACATCGAAATGAACCCTTGATCAACCAAACCTAGCAAAGATCAAAATTTTGAAAAGAACCCTGATAAAGGAGGTATACCTGCTAAGGAAAACAAAAGCAGCGAGAATAAAATGCTAAACCATAAGTTTTTAGACCCGGAAGAAGCTCAATTGACCATATATTTTCAGTGACCTTCATTAGACCCGGCAATTACCAACGACATCAAGAAGGAAAAAAGGCAAAGCGACATAAGAGAGTATAAAGTGAGATAAAGCACGAAAGCTTTTAAAGATAAAATAGAACAGCAAAATATCGCCAATAGAAGAAATCCCGTATGTGAGATAGTCGAGTATACCATTAATCGCTTAATACGTTTTTGGTACAAACCAGCAACCGAAGAAAAAGCAATTGAAAGAGACGCACAACCTAAAAACACAATATCGAAAAATGAAGAAAATTCACAAAAAAAAAGATACGAGAGTTTTGCGATCAACGCGAGAAGTAATATTTTGGGTACAGTAGAGAAGAATGCAGTTACAGATATCAGCGTACCCTCATAAACGTCAAACAGTCACATATGAAACGGGAAAGCTCCAATCTTAAAAAATAAGGAAACGATTAAGAAACCGAACCCCAAAAGAACTAGATAAGTATTATCGCCAGAAACGACTAGAAAAGCTATATGCTCTACATTACAGGTTCCATAGAGAAAATAGAAAGCTCAGAAGGAAAAAAGGATTAAACAGGAAGAGAAAGCTCCCATCAAGAAATATTTTAAACCCGCTTCTGTAGCATACTCGGAACCTCTATGGAAACAAGTTAGGACATAGAATCCCAGACTTAAAAGCTCAAGAGCTAAGTAGACCATTAAAAAATTGTTTGAATTTATCAAAATGAGTAAACCAAGGATAGAAAAATTAAGAAGAATATCGTACTCAAACCCTTGTAGGAAAAGGCGAAAAAAATCATGATTTAGGAAAGCAATGAAAAGGCAGGAAACTAAAGCAACGATTTTAAAGAAGTGCGAATAAAAACTTAATTGAGAGTGTATCGAAAAAGAACTATAGAAAAAATTTGGTTCAAAATAGTTAAACCCGACGATCAAAGCGAAAAAAATAAATATGGAAAAGCAAGTCAAAGGCTTTAGAAGTGGTTGGAAGGAATACTTTTTTGAATTGCAAACAGTAGCAAAAAGCAAGGATAATAAAACAAAGAATGAAAGAAGTAATTCAATTGACAAATAACATATTTTAGCCTGTAAGTATTGCATCTTGATTAGATTGTGAGTGGAATTGAACCACTATGAATAAATTTGCAATTTACCGCATTTCCTTTTATGCTACTCAATGAAAGGAAGCAAAATTAAAAACTGAATAAAATAAGAAATGCCATCATTAACGCGAAAAGAGCGATAGCCTCCGTTAAAGCGAATCCCAAAATAGCATAACCAAAAAGTTGTTTCATTAAATTTGGGTTACGTGCAACACTTGTAATTAGAGCAGAGAACACGGTACCAATACCGGCACCTACACCAGCCAGGGCAATAGTAGATAGACCTGCACCTATTAATTTAGCAGCTTGTAAAATCATCAAGAGGGAAAAAAACGAAAAAAAATGTCAAATTATACCTTCCCTAAAAGTCAAGAGATATAGCTGGGTAGATCAACAGCTTCTATTACTATAGGCATATTTGCGTGACCAACACCGCAAATTTCACTACACTGTCCATAGAAAACACTCTCACGAAGGATAAATAATGACGTTTGGTTTAACCTACCTATACAAGCGTCAAGTTTTACCCCTAAAGAAGGCACCGCCCAACTATGTAAAACATCCGCGGCAGTAACCAAGACACGGATATGAGTGTTAATTGGCAGAACAAGGCGATTGTCAACTTCAAGTAAACGAAGCTCACCAATTGAGAGCTCATCAACAGGAACCATATAACTGTCAAAATTTAAAACACCAGCAGAGGATTCAAAATCACAAAATTCATATGACCAAAACCATTGATGGCCGACGCATTTTGCTGTGATGGAAGGGTCAATAACTTCATCTATCGAATACAACAAGGCAAACGAAGGTAAAGCAACCAGGACCAAAATTAGCGAAGGGACTAGAGTTCAAATGATTTCAATGGTAGTACCGTGAACGACTTGGCGAGAAGGACGGGCTTCAATAGTTATTTGATCCAATGGTTTATTGAAAAAAAATAGAGTTCGAGCAAGAATGACCAAAACGAATCAAAAGATAAAAGTGATAAAAAACATTAAATCGTGATGCAAATTTATAATACCTTCCATAACTGGGCTAGCAGCGTCTTGGAAAAAAACCTGTCAAGGTAAAGAGGAATCTAATAAAAACATCAATGTCGATGATAGGGGTTGAACCTATGGCTTTTTAATTTTCAATCAAACACTCTCACCAGCTGAGCTACATCGCTTTTCGAATTGGATTTGAACCAATAACCGAATGGTTAACAACCATACGCTCGACCATTTAAGCTACCGAAAACGTTATTACCATATAGAACCACGGAAACCAAATAGCATCTTGGTACTAATCAAGGAACGAAATTTAAACCGTGTTAGTCGATGTTTAGAGGAAAAGGTATTTAATGGCTTACCCGAAACTACACAAAGGCTTTTAAACTTATTTTGTGGTATATAAGCAAATGGGAATGGATCATTGTACTGTTTTCTCAACCTATAAAAGCCGCAGTTTTGCAGTAAGGTTAAGGCTAATTTTAGGGACTCGTTTACAGAAAAAGCATAACGTAGTCGTCTATCCTTTGACAAGTGTTTGTTTATATAAATCATCAAGACTCTAACAGATACCGTTTAAGCTAAAAATTAGACCAAAAATGAAAATAACAAAACCCAAAGCAATGGGCAAAAAGATTTTTCAACAAAGACGCATTAGTTGGTCGATTCTATACCTTGGAAAAGAAGCCCTTGCTCAAATGTAGAAAAAAAGGATAGATGTCGTTTTTAAACCAAATATAAAAGGCTCAACAAAAACAACGAGGCAAGATAATCAACCTCCCAAAAATAAAATAACCGTCAAGGCGCTCATTAAAATCATTGAACTGTACTCTGCTAGAAAAAATAAAGCAAACCCCATACTCCCGTACTCTACGTTGAAACCTGAAACTAACTCTGATTCTGCCTCAGGTAGATCAAAAGGAGCACGATTAGTTTCGGCGAGTATACTAACTAGAAACATGAAGAAAAGTGGAAAAAACGTTAAGCAAAACGGCAATATTTTTTGGAAGATCACAATTTCGAAAAAATTCAACGAACCTGTGCAAACGAAAATAGAGACTAAAATTAAACCGATAGACACCTCGTAGGATATCATTTGGGCAGCACTTCGAAGACCTCCGAAAAAGGCATATCTCGAATTACTAGATCAACCGGATAAAATAATACCATAGACCCCAAGAGAAGAAATTGCAAAGAGGAATAACAAACCTATATCTACATTGGAGAAAAAAGAGACGCAAGAGAAAGGTATGACGGATCACGTTACCAAACTTATGAATAACGTCAAAATAGGTGCAAAAAGGAAACTAAACGTTTGTGCATTCGTTGGAATAACTGTTTCTTTTACAAGCAATTTAAAACCATCCGCAAGAGGCTGCAGTAGCCCTTGAAAACCAACAACGTTTGGCCCCTTTCGCTGTTGCATAGAAGCCATTATTTTACGCTCAGCCAGTGTTAGATAAGCAACTGAAATTAAGACAGGGACAGATATCACAAAAAATGAGAGTAATTTTTCAAAGAAGAACATCGAAATAACCGAGAGTTACAGGAATTGAACCTATAAATTTGAATTTGAAATTCAATGTTATTACCTTTTAACTAAACTCTAGTAAAGAGCCAACACAACATAGGAAAAGATAAGAAATACTAAGTGGACACTCACAAAATTTATGAAAACCAGAAAAGTAAGGTATAGTAGTAAACCAAGAAAAATTGCAGTTAAATAATGCACCACAAAGGCTGACTGAAACAGTGACAATCCCCGCGAATAGGAAAAACTTGCCGACGAAATACCCAAAGGACCCAAAAACTCGATTAAACCTTTGTCTAAAAGCTGAAAGCTAAGTAAATAGCCGAAATTCATAATACGGTTAGTAACAAGCTCAGTGAGAAGCTGATCAAAATGCCATCGAGTAGATAAAAACATATGAAAACGCCTAAACACCGAAGCCATTTTTAAACGGTAAACGATAGACTTTGTAGTAAAAAAACAATGAATTAAAACGAATGATGAAAGTGTACCACAACAGGTAAAAATTAACGGAATATTCTTTATTGAGAAGGTTAAAAATTCCGCATCTATCACGGAAACGTTCGATGGTATGAAAAATACAGTATTTCCAAACACGGTAGAACCAACGCCTAAAATTATTTCGCGTGAAATGAAACCTCAAAAAATAGAACCTAAGCCTAAAATGATGAGTGGAAACGACATTCGAAACGGAGCTTCGTGAGCCCCCTGTACGTATACTTTAAAACTATTCGGTTCATTGAAAAAGGCTAAAAAAAGAAGGCGAAAAGAATAAAATGCAGTGCAAAAGGCAGCACAGCAGCCTAGAAAATAAGCAAAGTTGCCTGTTGTACTATACGCCCCGAACGCCAACTCTAAAATTACGTCTTTTGAATAAAAACCGGTTAAGAAAGGAAAGCCCATCAGAGCTAAAGAACCGATCAAGATGCTTGTATAAGTTAAGGGAAAAATTTTTAGCAATCCACCCATTTTCCTTAGATCTTGCTCGTCTAAGAGACCGTGGATAACACAGCCAGCACTCAAGAAAAGGAGAGCTTTGAAAATTGCGTGGTTTGCTAAGTGGAACAAAGCAACCGAATAATTAGATAAGCCTGCGGCAAAGATCATGTAACCCAATTGGCTACAAGTAGAATAAGCAATAACGCGTTTAAAATCATTTTGCACTAATCCTACACTAGAAGCAAAGAACGAAGTGAAAGCCCCCACAAGCGTAACTAAAAACAGAACAGAAGGGGCATTTTCAAAAATGCTCGAACAGCGAATGATCAAAAAAACCCCTGCAGTGACCAGCGTAGCGGCGTGGATTAAAGCACTAACCGGGGTCGGACCTTCCATTGCGTCTGGAAGTCACACGTGTAGACCAATTTGCGCGGATTTGCCAATACAACCAAGAAAAAGTAGAGCGGCAATTAAGACAATACGATCAATATCAATACCACAAAAGAGACCCATCGTGGAAGTTAATGAAGGTATTAAAGAAAAAACCATAATGTAGTCGACTGTCTTAAAATGCAAAAAGATGGTAGAAATACCTAAAATGAGAGCAATATCACCCACCCTATTTACAATCATGGCTTTTATAGCAGATTTTCCAGCCTGTATACGGTTGAACCAGAATCCGATAAGAAGAAAAGAAGCTAGCCCAATGCCTTCCCAACCGAAAAACATGACAAGAAAATTATCGGCAGTGACTAAAAGAAGCATAAATCCCGTAAAAAGTGACAAATAACCCATAAATCGCCCTTGGTGTGGGTCGTGTGACATATACTCAGAAGCGTATAAATGAACAAGAGAGGAGACGCCACAAACAACAAGTAACATGACGACAGATATAGAATCAAATAAAAAGCCCCAGGAGCAATTAAGGAGTTCACAAGATATTCAGGGTGAAAGCGATATAGTACAAATAGATTCACACATAGCACACTCAAAAAAAGCGAAAAGGGATAAAAAAAATGAAATAAAGATAGAGAGCGTAGATAGTGTGCAAGCGCCAGAGTTACCAATAAAACGACCTAAGAAAAATGTAGAGAAAAAGCTTAGAAAAGGAGAGGCTAAGATACACAAATACATCGCTGAGAGAAAATCTTATACGGTTTTCTTTCTAAGAGGCTTGAACTCTTGTTTTAATTGTGAAAAAATTACGTCCTGACCAACTAGACGAAGAAAGTTTAAACTTACCCACGTAAACCTGAGTGAGCTAACCTTATAACGATGTTCCCATATTTTCGGTAGTAAATCACTAAGATCGCTAAACCGATTGAGGACTCTGCGGCGGCAACAGTCAAAACGAATACGGCAAAGAGTTGACCAAAACTATCATCAAGAAAACACGACGAAGTAAAAAGATTAAAATTAATAGATAGTAAAACAAGCTCTAGGGACATTAAAATAAGCAGTATATTTTTTCGATTGAACAAAATGCCAAGTAACCCAACAAAAAATAACGATATAGGTACGAAATGAAAGATTAGTAAGTTCATCTGTTAGATTTACGAGTTAGACAAGCCTTAATAGGCAGCTTTTTTTTAGCTACTTTAAAAATAGAGGAAAGAAGTATAGCGTTAGGCGTTTTAATAGTCGCTATTACCGCCCCCTTTTTAACAACGCAATACCAAGCTTTTATACGCCCTTTACCTTTGCCCATTCGAGAGTCGATTTGTTTTTTTGTAAGACCTATAAAATGAAATGTCGAAAATCATATCGGGGAAATTTTCTTGAACGAGCGCCTCAAAACAATACGAAAAGCTGCCATTTGGTTGGCGCTTAAAAGGCTACTTTCTGAGGCTACTATGGCAGACGTACCAAAGCCTAAAATGTTGGGAGGATTTGAAAGCGTTTTAATTTTTTTACGCGTATAAATTTTGCGTGGCTTAGCAGGTGGTAAAAACATCAACAGATAGATACCTAAGAGTGGATTTGAACCACTGCCTATAAATTATGAATTTATCGCACTAAACCAATTGTGCTACAAAGGCGATTTAACTAGTGTAAACAAATAGCGTCATTTAAGTAAATACTCAAAAGAACGGTAAAAACGTACGCTTGTAAAAATGCTATACTCAACTCTAAACCGACAATGGCAAAAATAACAACCAGAGGTAGAATGTGTATGATACCTAACACACCGCCAGACGCCAGCATAGTTCAAGCAAAACCAGCTAAAATTTTTAGGAGACAATGACCTGACATCATATTTGCAAACAAACGGAGCGCTAAACTAATAACGCGAAAACTATAACTGACTAATTCAATCATTACCAAAAGCGGGGCTAACGCTAGCGGTGCTCCTGCAGGTAAAAATAATGATAACATATGAAACCCGTGGAAACGAATACCTACAATGTTTATAGCTAAAAAACTCATAGATGCTAAACCTAAAGTAACAGCTATATGACTCGTCACCGTAAAACTGTACGGAACCATCCCGAGGAGATTACAGACAAAAACGAACGAAAAGACAGAGAAAAACACTGGGAAATAAAGTGGTCCACTTTTTTTTATATTTTCAGAAACAATATTAAAGAAAACGAAGGTGTAAAAGAGCTCAATTAAACTCTGCCAAGCATGCGGTAGAAGCTTAGCGTTACAAGAAGCAAAATTAAGAAAGAAAAAGGCAAGAAGACACGTAAGCACAGACATTAGAGCAGAATTTGTAAACGAGATATCTATGTTGCCCATTGAAAGGTTAAAAAGTTTTAAAATGGCAAACTGCTCAAGAGGCGAAAAAAAAAAAAACATCTATTTATTGCTCTAAAAGGGTCAGCGAAAGGATTTGAACCTTTAGCATCAGATCCACAAACTAAGATTTTAACCATTAAACTACACCAACCGATGAATAAACGCATCTATTATACTCTTGCGTTATTTGACCAAAAACGTTCTGGGTTTTTGTTACTATTCGTTTGTTAAGAGTTAAACAGATTGCACCAACCATGGCGACGAGTAAAATAAAACCTGAAACTACAAACGGTATTAGATAAGAGAGGAAAAGTACAAAACCTATTACTTTCGCGTTGTTGAAAACGAATGATCAAGAGGTAAAGTCAAAAAAATCGTTCCAGGGATTTGTAAACTCAGCCACAAAAGGAGAAATAACGAAAGGAATACCAACGTCTTCCTGAAAAAAAAACATTAACTCAAATACTAGAATAGAGCAAATGAAAAAATTTAACGGATGGGCGTATTCATTGCTTTCTTTGAGTTCGGTTACCTTTAAATCTAACATCATGAGAACGAATAAAAAAAGGACCGCTATCGCACCCACATAGATCATGATAAGTGAAATCGGTAAAAACTCAATTTGCAACAGGAAACCAATGGCGGAGACGTTGCAAAAAACGAGTATCAAAAATAGAACCGAGTAGATTGGTTGCCTTGCAAAAATAAGGGAACAAGCAGAAAGAAAAGCTAAGCTTGAAAAGCTTAGAAAAAGTATTAAAAATATCGACATCGGTTAAAAATTTAGTTTCGCTTCACACCGTAAAGACTTCTCGAGGTCTTTCTCCCTTTTACGCCTAACAAATCAAATTTGCCTCTTACACCAATATATTTTACACCAATCAGATCGTGAACGCGACCACCCCGAACTAAAACGGTAGAATGCTGCTGTAGATTATGGCCT
>Ga0115103_1093205_pt1 | contig 11905 bp, 1 predicted proteins | sample MBTome_2_FD_89643 | JGI IMG/M metagenome (GOLD analysis project Ga0115103, IMG submission 89643) | Marine eukaryotic communities from Pacific Ocean to study complex ecological interactions - MBTS_5May14_M1_3um Metatranscriptome... | ecosystem: Environmental > Aquatic > Marine > Oceanic | place... | reverse complement strand
GATAGTTCGGACAGCTTCACGAGATCCTGCCACATTTGGTCGGTGATCCACTCGGCTGGCTTTGCCTTCTTGACCTTGTCAAGGGCAATGTTTCCCTTGAGGAAGAAATCGACTTGCGTTTGCGGCACCTTGCCGATATCTTGCTGCAGTTTGATGCACATTTGGAACGAGAATAGCAGTTTGTGACGCTCGAACAGACCAGTACATGCGTAATTGTACACGTTCATCGTCAGCGTGTTGATAATGTTTTGGAGGCGGCGCGTGAGCACCGCGTCCGGCAGCGACTTCTTGAGCGACATGTCGAACACGTCAAGGTAGGCATTGAGCGCAAACTGGTACATGTTGTTGACCAGCGACATGTCCAAGAGGACGAAGAAGAGTACCGCACCTCTGCGAGCAGCTGGTCGGTAGCCGTTACGAATCTCATCGATCTCGGCTGAAGTTTCCGCTCCCTGCACAAGCTTTTCTGAGATTTCTTTCGCCTTGGTTTTCGTTTCGCCAAGCGTTTCAATCAGCTCCGTATTGTCCAACATGTTTCCTTTTGAATTCGCCAGTTCTCTCAGCAGAGCGTCTTCCAAATCCTTGAGCAGCCGCTTGTTCTCTGATGTTTCGAGAATCAGTCGCTCACGCTGTTCTTCAAGTTCTTTTCGCTCGAATTTAACAATAACCGACAGCAGCTGATCTTCGAGACCGTTGAGCGTGACCTGGTAGTTGATGACCATCGCTTTTCCGAAAACCGCCGGAGAGTACTTTGGATTCGCCAGTTTAGACGTGAGATACAGCCTAAAACTTGGATCGTAGTCGACTTCTTTGTCGCCGAGAATGATGTGTTCTCGTCCGGCGCCACCCTTGATGTTCTTTTCCAAAACGTTGTCAATAACGGGATCGATATACTCGTCGACATCCTTGAACAAGAAAGGAAAGCCATACTTGATCGCCAATTCCAGCTGCTTTAAAAAGTCGGGGTTGTTGAACGACGACTCTTTCAGGTTGTGCTTTTCTTCTTTCTGTCGGATCCAGTTGAGAGCCTGCTGCTGGGGATCGATACAGAGAGGGAATCGACTTGCGCGCGTGGTAAGAATACCGTTCTGAATAGATAACTCATCTGGTGGCAAGCCTTCTGAGCTCCATTTGGATATCTCTACTTCGTCTGTTAACAGGTCTTCAAGGCGGAAGGGATCAGACATTGGGATTCCTTTCTCACGGATGTCGGGAATGAACTTCTCCTGCATCATTTGATAGCGGAAGTCGTAGTTGAAAGCGCCTTCGTAGGACAAAAACGCGGCACCGAGAAGGCAATCACCGAGTAGTCTGACACGCATCTCTTTAAGTCCAGCAAGTTCAACCTTCCATCGCTCTCGCTCGGAACCAAGACCACCAATGAGCTTGTCAGCTGCGATAAGCCGCCTCTCCATAATGCTTGCTTCTTCTTCAAGCTCCTGCTTCTCAGTCATGGCCGCTTCGAATTGAGCTTCAAGCTCAGCTAGTTGTTTTTCGACAGCTGCCAGTTCTTTTTTAGCAGCAGCGAGATCTTTTTTCATGATAAAGAAGTTCTTTTCCAAAGTGGCGACTTTCTCTCTCTTTGGTTTAATTTCGCGAGCAACTTCGCAGTAGCCCATAACGGCCTCGACGAACTTCATCATACCGGCACCAGCGTTGGAGATGGACTTCATCTCTGTCTGTGTGACACCGATGACTTTCAAGAATCCCTTGATCTGTTTCACTTGCGAGTTTCCAATCGCGTCGACGTCCATATTCATCAAAGAGCTGAGGAAACCAGCTTCGGACATCATTCCCTTAGCCGCCTTCCAGGAAATTTCCTTTATGCCTTTCATGACAAGAATACACTCGCAAATCGTCTGTACAGCCTTTGGAGGCTTTGCGAACGATCGGATTTCGGTAACATCGGACTTGTCTAAATCTTCTAGAGCTTTTCGAGCAGCTTCAAGCGCTGGCAAAGCTTCCGCCAGAGACTCCTCGGCGTCTTTCTTTTCCACGGCGATAATCTTCGACTGATGCTCAATTTCGATTGCCTTCGAGCCAGCTTCTTCCTGCTTGATCGAAGCGACGCTTTTGCTTTCTGAGATGACCTTGAGTAGTTCTTCACAGGCTTCCGATTTCTCTTTGACAACTACTTTCTGAACGACAAGTTTTGCGTTCAAATCGTCAAGCTGAATCTGGGCTTCTGCGATTTTCTTGAGACCACCTTCCAAACGCTCGCACATTCCTTCGACTTCTTCGTCTTTTTCCTCGAGAAGTTTCAGATAAGATGTGGCGAAGTCGAGGTAGTTTTTAGGTGTGACGAAATTCGTTCTTCTGAGTTTCGTCAAGTAATCTGCTGACGCTTCTTCGACAGATTTGTGCACGAACACGACGTGATTGATGACGGCGTTCATGTGCTCTTCTGGGATCATTTGATTGTCGGATAAGAAGCTCGAAGCAACAGCAATAAGAGCTTGGATCGGCCAGGCTTCGAACCAGTCGATTGTGGTACCATTGACTAGACCTGGGAAGTTTCGACAGCGGACTCGCAGAATATCTCCAGTTGGACTCATGGCGAGGATCACGTGCAGGTTGTTGGCACACTTATCGAGGAAATACTGCCAGATTGACTCTTTTCCTGGCGGATAGTTGGCCTTCAATGCTTCGTCTCGCATATTGTTAATTATACCGTCCTTTTCGTCGTCCGCAAACAGCGCAGGAACCGCTCCTGTGGTGAGCATGTTGTTAATCAACTCGAGGAAGCCTTCTTCTGCTACATGAGAGTCGGTGAACAAGAAAGAGATCTTGCTTCCGCCGTTTTCTACGCCCAGCTTGTTGTATAGTATTTTCAAGTCTTCTCTGAAGTTGGACTCGTCGTAGCCTCTCGAAAGCGAAATCTCAAAAACCTCGCAGCCAGCGGCGTAGGACGCCAGCTTCGCGAGAGACTGTTTTCCGGAACCGCCGACACCGACGAGCAGAGCATGACCGCGTTCCATTCGCAACACACGATGTATCCGCGTGAGATGGTCGAGCGCAGATTCGAACAAAACAAGGCTCATGGGAGTTTCGCTGTCGTTGTATGCCTCTAGAATCTCAGCAAAGAGGCCCTTCGCTGCGTCAAAGTCCTGGACGTCTTCGTAGAGACGTGGCTCATTCTCTTTCAGCGTGTTTCTAAAGTCGCCGAAAAGGATCGGGTCGCGCATCACGTGTTCCTGGTGGCGGGAATGTCTTTGAAACCAGCCCGTTGATTGTCTCCTGCAAGTAGTTCTTATCCTTGTCATTGATCGCGCGATCATGGAAGACTCTCAAGCACTCGTTGCGCCAGACTCGGATGAACTCGTCGGGCTTGGTAAAGCGCTCGGCACTAGTGACGCAGAGACCGCTGTAGACGCGCGACAAGTCACGCAAGTTGAAAATGTAGTGGAACTTGGACGGCGTTGGGGGCAAATCGCGGACGATTTTCTTGTACAGCTCCAGAGTACAGTTGGTGAGCTTGGATGCGAGGTCGAGTATGTTCTCGTGGAATGGTTGCAGATGGCCGGAAAGAATCGAAGTATAAATTTTGTTGATTGACTCATCGGACGGGAAAGTCATGTTGAAAACAGAGAAGAGCGACAAGAAACGAGGATCTGTTGAGTTTCGTCCACCACCTGCTTTGCCCATGGCGGAAACGTAAGAAATGTCCTTAAGCACCTTGCAGTTGAGCTCTTTGGATCGATCGTATATGTAGCCCTTTTCGAGCAAGAGTTTCATGAGCGCGATGGGCTGCTGAGTACCATAAGTATCTACTTGTGGCATGTTCATATCGTCCATAAAGACGAGCAGGCGTTTTCCTGGAGGAGGCCCGTAGATGTCCTTTGTTCGTTTTTCAATGTTAGCTTCGATTGTACGCTGCACGTCCATCGATGAAGTTCGCGATGAGAAGTTGATATTCAAGAGCAGGTTGGAATCTACGCTCAGTCCACGCAAGAAATCTTGAATGGTGGCGGACTTTGATGTTCCACTTTCACCAACGAGCGAAACAGGGCGATTAATGTGGCCCGATTTCTGAAGGAGCCAGTTAGTACGCGTCGTGTCGACTGTGGGCACGAGAATCTCGTGGAACGGTTTCGTGCGGTCGTGGATGTATTCTGGGACAATCATCTTCCATGGGATCCATTGGCGCTTCGAGATGTCAAAGTGGTAGTCGTACATCAAGTTGAAGCGAGTTGGCAGCGTACCGGCGGGCGCAAAACTGTCGTCTGAGTCAGAGCACCCAGGTAGAGCAAGCAGTTTCTTCGCGATAGTGTTGAACTGTTCTTGCGATTCTTCGACGAGAGTGCCACCGAGTGACCAGTAAAGACACTCGACGTAGACAGCTTCGAGAATTTGCTCGCTGTCGACAGGCGCTTCGGCCGAGTCGAGACATGCCTCGAGCATTTTGCAGAGCTGGGTGACCATGTTGAGATCCGTCTGAGGAACGATGAGCTTGAGCTTGTCGCCCTGCTTGCCATCGAGCATACCGTCGTGAATAAGGTCGATGAGGACGTCGACAGTCTTATCGAAGAGCTGAGGCAAGAACTCTTGCTCCAATTTGTCCGTGCGATCGACGAGCCAGCGCTCCCAGTAGGGCCTGTAGCGAAGATTCTTGGGGTCAACGAAGACCATTCCTGCGCGAGAGACAGTGGCTGGCGAAGCATACTGCAGGTCGCCGACTTCGAACAACATGGCGCAGTGTGGCTGCAATCGAATACGCTCGCCATTGGCCAGCGTCAGCAGTTTGTTGTCGTCCATAACGGAGTTCATGTTCTCAATCCAAAGTGCGTCGACGTCGCCGTCGAAGAGCACGTATCGGCGCTCTTTCTTCTCCGTCGGTCGGTTCATTTCTCTAAAGATGTTCGATAGGACGCCATCGGTCCAATCTCGAGTCACGGGATCAAGAATACCGTACAGCTCAATGACGGAAAGCGCTTTCGGGTTCATGATGGACATTTTGGTGGGAAGTCCAAGGCGAGTTTGCGCTTGGCAGAGAGCATTAATGACGACCGACTTGCCACCTCCAGTGGGCCCGACAATCATCGTGCAATGTCGGGTCATCATAGTCTCGTACATCTGGACGACTTTGTCGCACTGGTTTTCCTTCAAAATATACTTCTTGTCTGTCAGACACACCTCGACAGCGTCGTTAAAGTTGGGATATCGAACGCGAGGGCAGTCGAGTCCAGGGAACAGATCGCCGATGAGTCCGAGGAAAAGCGGCACGTCTTCAAAGATAAACTTTGGCAGGTTCATATCTCGCAGCGCGCGCATAAGAACCATGTCTTCGGGGAGATCGGGAGAGCCTCGTTTGAGATTACCGGCCATATTGAGGACCGATCGGAGCGCTCGCAGACCGAAATCGTAGTGATTTTGTTTCGAGAGCTGCTCCTTGGACAGTTTGTACAGTACTGTCATTTTCTTGGCGAGCACCTTGGCAGTAAGGAAACCTTCGCAGAAGAGAATAATCTCGCAAATCTGCTGTAAGTCGGGGACGATGACGACGACGGGGCGGAAGAGCGCCTTCACGGATTCGGGCAGTTCCGTTCGTCCAGCGTAACCGGGATTCATTGTGATGAAAATGCCCATTCGAGGGTCGAGGCTGATTTCCACGCCTTCAAACTGGAAGCGGCTCAAGTGTCTGATCAGCGCGTTTCTGATCGTCTGGACTTGAGAAGAGACAACTGAGAGTACGGACGCGTCGATACGGTTGAACTCGTCGAAGCAACCCCAAGCACCGCATTGCGAAAGACCAGAGAGAATTTTGCCTACAGCCTTGTAATCCATACCTTCACCACAATTGGTGACGACGCAGAGTAGACCAAGAGCCTTCGCCAAATCTTTGGTGGTCTCTGTCTTACCAGTACCAGCTGGGCCAGCAGGGGCACCACCGAGATACATGGACAGCGCCTGCGTGAGAGTAAGGTAGATTCGGTCAGTCAACGGAGTGATGACGAGACGCCCGTTGAGACCCATGTACTCGTAACCGTAGCCAAACTCGCCGGTGCACTGACGGATGATGACGTCGTCTTCAGGTTTCCACCAGTAAAATCGAAGCTGCGACTCCCATTCAAATTCCTTCTCGTCGAGAATCGAGTCCCGGACGAAAGTGTCGACAATGTCTCGTGCGTGCACATCAATCGTGAGCACCGTGTTGAATTTAGCGCGGTCGTTCTTCTTTAGTGGATTTGTAATCTTTTCGACGATCTCGTCAATTTGTCCGTGCAACTGCTTCGCGTAGTTTTTCATGGCGAGTTTGTTGCCTGATTTTACTTTGCGGAAAATGTCCTCGACCTCCCACGTCCACCAGATTTGACTGGCGGCGAGCACGACCATTCCTTGGTACTTGAACATCCAGTCTGCTCGCTTGCCAGTTTCTCCATAAGTGTAGACGGCTTCTTTTGTGATGCCCCGGTTCGTCGCACGCATTTCCGCGAGGACGGCTGTCATCCAGTCCTCGACGCGCCCTTCTGCCTGGACAGCTTTTTTAAAGTCCATGACTTCTTTTTCCGCGGAGATCATGGAAGTTGCAATTTTCTCACCATTTGTGCCTTCCGAAAATCCAAGAGCTGCAATATTATCGTACATTTTGATCATGTGTTCTTGTACGCAAGTTGGGTCGGAAGAACCAAGAATCGAGAGAAGCTCGTCGTCGGAAATGAAGAAAAATCGCGGGAAGGCATTTCGCTTTGAGTCAAGATAATCGTTCAAGCTTTTTTGGCAGCGCTCGAGTCCCTCCGCTAGCACGGTAAAGTCTTCGAGTCGATTTGGCGCGTGGCAAGAGTCCTTGATCTTCGGATTCTTGGCGGTTTCTTGCATGATTTTCTTGAAAGTGTCGTTGATCTTGTCGAACTTCTTCGCCTCTTCCGGCAACTGCGAGCGGATGTCGCCACCAATGAAGATCGATTCGAGATACATCCACTTGCGCTGCACGACCATCCAGATCTCGCAGACTTCCGAAATGTGCGACAGGGACTTTTCCCATGTCTGGACCTGGTTCAAAAAGGGACCGATGAATCGCGACGCAGACATGGACTGCAACGTCATGGCATTGTCATCGAGCGTTTGAATGACCTCGTCGACCGTGCCCAGAACGTAGCCACGATCCGATGTGCCTTTGAAGTACTTTGAAATGGTGAATTTGATGTTGTCCCAGACTTCTGAAACCTCCTTGAGACCCTTTTCAATGGACAGTTCTTTTGTAGCGGCAGTGACAATTTCGTTGATCGAATCGACGAAGTTGTGTAGGCCCATGTCGAACAAGGCGCCGAGGGTGAACGTCTCCGGGTTCATGTCGAAACTCTTGCCAGTCTTGTCCATTAGCGATTTCCAATGCCGATCTCTCAATGCTTCGTTCTTGAGATCAACGAAGAGAGGAATCGCATTCTTGAACTCGAGCATTTTCTTTTGCAGCGCCCGCGCGACGGTCATTTGTCGCACATGAGGCGGGAACTTCTTTGCGTCTTTCAAGAAGCCTTCAATACCTTCTGTGAGGCTGTCGACGTTGAGATTGCTCCACAACGTTTGCGCCCACTCGTCTCGCGCCTTCATCTGGCGCTCGTACAGCTCGTAGATCAGCGTTAACCCTTCCATCTCCGTCTTGGCCTTCACAAGGCGTGGATAAGCGGTCACTTCGAGACCGAAAAGCTTCTCAGCATTTGCCAGCTCAAGTCTGTTCGAGTCGTGCGCAATCAACACTTTCGAGAACTCTTTCATTTTCTGCAAGCCGCTCTCTAAATCGTCGCCGATCGTTGAAGGCCCCTCGTTTTCAAAGCGCTCGGCAAAATCGGCCATTTTCACTTTGAAGTCAGTGATTTCCTCGAGTGTGATTGCAGTAAATTTTCGCTTAATCGGTGTAAGCTCGACGTCGACGCATTTGGAGCGGTAAATGAGGTCGGCCCAAATCTTTCGAATTTCTCCAAGCAGTTCTTCTTCCGGCTTCATCATTTCGCCGCGGTACATGAGCAGCGTGCGATATCGCTCGTCAATATCATCCAGCTGGAACTCGACCTCCATCGACATCTCGCGTATGTTCGAAATCGTCTGCAAAACTGCTTTCAGCTCGTCGAGCGTGTCGGGCTCCATCTCGAGATTGTAGTTCAAGTCGCGCAGTTTTTCGGCGAGGCCGAACATGGACACTTTGGCGGACATGCGCAACTGTTTCTGCAGTTCGGAGATCCATTCTCGCGCGTGCATTTTGACAGATGATTTCATCGGCTTGACGGAGATGACAAACGCTTGCTCACGCTCTTCTGTCGTTGCGTCGTTGACGTCTTTGACCATTTTTGTATACACGTCGAGTAGGTGATCGTACTCGACGCAAGAGGGCTCCTTGTTTGCGAACTTTTCAGTGACGAGCGGCTTGTCCGGTTTCCAAATCTTCGAGTACTTGCGCCACTTTGCAGCGATTTTGATACAGTTAACTAGGCAGCGTTGCAGATTCTCTGTTATTCCAAGGCACACTTCCGTGACCGAGGGCAGGGGGAGGATATCGGAGTGGAAGGTGAATAAATATGGCTCATCGGAATCCGGGTTAGGCTGGGGAGGCGTTTCTATACAGGTGCCGTCCATCCAGCGGACGAACGAGCGCGACGAGTCAATCACGTCGCCGATCGTTTTAAACACGAGCTTCTGTGTTTCATTAACAGCCGGGCGCAAGATAATTTCAGTTCCGGCCAGAGCAGCTTCAATTCGGAATAGTGGCTTGTCAGCTCTCAGCTGACAATTGAAATTCTCCAAATTATCGACGACGGCGATTACGATTGCGTCGTAGACTTTTCTTTCCCAGTACTTGTAGTAACTCGCCATTGAGTCCGATCTGCCAGAGTTAGTTGAGACGACAAGGCCTTCGAGTTTAGTGAGAAGCGGTCCAATTGCCCTGTATTTCCGCGCCAGAAGCTCGACGTCCTTAGCTCGTTGGTGCTCGACGGACTCGAAGTAGTCCTTGATGTCAGGCGTCTCAGGCGATTCGCTCTTGTATACAAAGAAGTCGGACATTGCGATCAGCTCCACCCGGTGATTGATATCGGCGGCTATGTCGTGCACTTGGTTGACCAGCGATTCAAACTTGTCGATCATCTTCTCGCACTTATTGACGTACTCTTTGATCCCGAGCGTGTTCCAGTTGAGTCGTGTGTGACCAGCTTTCAGCGTTTGCTGCAGTTGCTTCACCCAATCGCTGAGCAGATCAAGTTCGGCTGGCTCGAGTGAAGACATGATTCTGTGGTACCGTTCGAGCATATTTCGTAGTCCAACAACGAACATCGAATATTTGTGTTCTTGAAGAGCCATGTTTCGTGCTAACTCGGGGATGCTGAATCCAAGCTGCTCGAGATACTTTGACTCGAGCATGATAACGTTTAGCTCGGGCGCGAAGTTGACTTCGAATCTTCCTGTGTCTATGTTCTTCAAAAGGAGTGTCTTCCTCATTAGGCCTGGCAAGCACGCTTCCGTGTGGACTCGCCACTTCTCGTAGAGCTCGTCCTCGTACTGTTTCATCTTGCGTGCGGTTCTCAGGTAGTGGTCTTTGACGTAGCGCCCCTCGTCCGAAGCCATCATTTCTTCCGATTCCATAAATCTGACGATCGTTCGCTTGATTCGGTCGAACAACGACTTTTCCCACATGATTGCGCCACCAGCTGGCGGCTGCCCGTTTGGCACAGGTGGTCGATCTTTCTGACGAAGGAAGGAATCGTTGATAATGTCGACTTCTTTGCGGTACTGCTTGATGATTTCCTGCGACTTGTTCATCATCTGCTGGTTGATCGATTCGCGCGATTTGATGTGCTGGAACTTGAGAAGAAGATCGAAGGCGCCTTCAGCTGAACGCAAGTATTTGAAGGACTCGTCGATGAACCTCTTCGCTTCAGCCTCGATTCCTTCCACTTCTCTGTTAAACCATTTGATCACTTTCTTCCAGCTCACTGCGCAATCTTGGGCGAACGGATCGAACTTGTAGTCTTCAAGGGGCTTCACGAGCGCATCGACTCGCGCAACGACTTCTTCGATTCTCTTCGGATCACCAGTCACAGCCTTGAGCTCTGGGCCGAAAATGTTGTAAAACTCTTCCAGAACTTGCGCGACGTCGACAATGTCTTGGCAAATGCTCGCCATGTAGTCGGTCTGTTGGAAAAGTCGCTGCTTGTCGAACTCCCAGCGGGCGTCGCGCTCGTTTTCCTCGATCCTGGCGCGAACATCTAAATAGCTCGACTTCCATGTCGTCAGGCACGTCCGCGCGTTCTTGGCCAGCTTTTTGACATCTTGCGGCTCCGCGGCAAAGATTGTTTTCAAATCGACGTTTTCTTTGACGCGCTCTGCGAGGTGCCACGCGATTCGCTCCATCAGAGGAACCATGCGCTCATCTTTGTTGTAGTGCCGCGAAATGATCCAAACCATTCGAAGCGAGTTCATCATTGAAGGAATTGTGTCTATGATTTGACAAAAGTCGTTGGAATGTTGTAAGTTTTTGAAATGACGCTCCAGAGTTTGCAAAAATCTGACATTGTCCCGCGCCTCGACAGAGTATTTGGTCAGATCGTTCTTAGCGCCTTCGAAATTCTCGATGACAGGGTTGCGAGCTTCTCGCAAAACAGAAAGCATGAACTGGACGTCAGGGCGTTTGAGTTGCTCGAGTAGCGCGGCCAGAGCGGCGTTGCGCTCTCGCCAAAGTTCAATCTCGGCGATGGGTCCGTCTCCTTGTGGCTGCATAGCGAGCTGTTCCTCGACGGCTTTGAGGACTTGATTTTGCCAATTGGAAACAGTGTTTTCAAGCAGCTCTATAACCTCACTGTCCTGCGCCAGCTTTTCAATCGGCTCCGTTTGGTACGCTTGAACTGTATCAGGAATCTCCAAGCCGAACCTGCCCTCGATCTGGTTGATCGTTCTTCTGATTTGCTGCGTAAACTTTGAAAGGTTCAACAAGAACTCGTCGCGGAACACACTCTGTTTTGATTTCTCGTCGGCGTTCGGGTTCGGCTCGATCTTGCCCGTCTTGATGTTGAGAAACGGGACGAACACACTTTCCATCAGCTGCTTGAGCATGACCAGTGAATGCTGATTTAGAACGCCGTACTCGATACAACGCGGCAGCAATTTGCGCGCTTGCGTGATGTCTGCTGGAGCTGGCAATTTTGTCTCCAAATTTCTTAAAAAGAACACACAGGGCGCCGTCTCAAACTCTTCCGGAATTTTTTTTTCCGAAATGTGGAGCACCGTGTCGATGTACTGCTCTTCTTCGATTCTGATCTCGGTGATGAACTTCGTCTTCTTTTCTTTCAGCGTGGACTCGCTCTCCGTTCGATCTTCTTCGTCGCCCGACTTAGCTTCCAGCCCTTCAGTGTTCGTGTTTGACTCGTTTTGGGAGATTGACTCTTCAGCTTGCGAGTCTCTAGATGCCTTGGACTCCGATCGTCCGACTGAGGCTTTGGAGGAAGACATGCGAGATCCACGGCGCGAGTTCGACTTCCGCGAGCTCTTCCCCGAAAGTCCTGACATGTTTGATTCTCGCGCAGACATTGCTTGCGATGTCGTCTCATCGTCGCCGAGCTCGTCTTCGTCGTCTGTCACTTCAACTTCGTACTCGACTTCTTTTTCGCGCGTTTTCTCGACGTAATCTAAGTAGAAGAGAATGGCATAGGCTGTGTCGTCTCCTTCAACATATTTGCCGAGGATGAAATTTCTGATGATGTCTTCTGCTTTTTCGTTTTCAAGAAGCTTTTCGAAAATTGTCTGATCGGTAAGATTGAGGCCAGCGTAAATGCGCTCGCGCATCCACTCGATCCGCGAGTCCTCCATTTTTTGTCGACCTGTTGGAGGCTCAAAATCGATCTGAGGGTTTTAAACAAATATCCCTAAGGAATGGGAGATTCTAGAGACTGCGTCCCATAATTTTTTCCTTCGCGAAAATCTC
>Ga0115103_1338809_pt1 | contig 11907 bp, 3 predicted proteins | sample MBTome_2_FD_89643 | JGI IMG/M metagenome (GOLD analysis project Ga0115103, IMG submission 89643) | Marine eukaryotic communities from Pacific Ocean to study complex ecological interactions - MBTS_5May14_M1_3um Metatranscriptome... | ecosystem: Environmental > Aquatic > Marine > Oceanic | place... | reverse complement strand
CCCGAGGGAGCATTTTAAAGGACATTGGCTTAAGTGTCCGGCAAAACTTTAGGAACCAGAATTGAATTTGAGGATGATCTAGCTTAGCGTTCTGCGCTGTGGTTGACGTTGCGTCAACCGAGAGTAATCTTGCTATTTTTGTTCACAAGGAAGACTGTTCCAGAATTCGCTTTCACCCTATAAGGGGTATCTAAGCCAAGCGAGCTGGAACAACCCTGCAAGCAGGGTTTCACTAATCTTAGATACCCCTTATAGGGTGGCGAATTCGGTGAGTCTTCCATGTACCGGGTATGATGTAGACGGCCTCAATTTCTACAAACTTTTGCAGCACATGTAGTCACGTACTACATGTGCTGCATTTATTTTTAAGACTTTCAAAGGCAATAGGGATTAGGCAACAGGCAATAGGAGGTTTGACAAAAATTCCCTCCATAGCTGCTCCCCTGAAACTGATAAATTAAGGAGGCCGTACATGCACATTTCTCTGCAGGATATCTCACGCGCCCGTGAGGCTCAAGACCCCGCTCTAGCTCAACTTTGCATTTCCCTCGCCCACTCTGACGAAACCGGGCTTGAAGACGACAAACACTCTGACAAAGCACTTGAAACATATTTTGAAACGATTGATTCCAAAGAATTCACCACACTGCCAGATATCGAGCAGGCACGCTTCAGGGTACAACAATTCAAATTGATCGAAAGCCAGGATTCGCAAAATACTCCTCAACGCTACCATCTCTACACTATACTACTTGAATTATGGGAAACTAACGGACTTTACGAACGGCGTATTCTCAAAGAACTTATCGCTGACGCGCCTCTTGTTCATGGAGTGTGGAAAGCACTTAAAACGGTCTATAAAGAAGCGCAAGAGAAGGACGATACCGATATGTTTGGCGCCGTCGCGGCCAGACTGGATGCCGCCCTTGCCGATAAAGATTTTAATCGTGAAATAAGTCGAGGCACCCTTACATACCTAGTGCGTCGTGCTTGGCGACATCTACGAAATCTCGGTTTGAACTTCCCCAGTACTTATTGCCAAGCAGCCGTCGACATTCTCAAGAGTTATCCCGATTCCACCTATTGGCCACACACCTGGATTGCCAACCATATATTTCACCATGATTCCGGTAAATACGGCGGTAAAAACTTCAAGGCTTCACTAAAAATCAATGACCGACTGCGTCATCGCGCCTTTGCCGAATTATGGCAGCGCCAACCTCAGCCCCTCATCCGCCTCCTCGAAGAGGCCAATTCCAAAGTCGTCCTCAACTTCGCCATTAGTTCTCTCAAAAAAGAACACGCTATTGCTCTGCGCGATATCAGTGAAACTGCCATGTTGCGCCTACTGAAGCAACAACACGGTGAGGTTGATGAATTTTGTGTCTGGGTTTTCGATAGCGTCCCAAAGTTTGAGCACGCTCGTTTACGTGAGTTGGGTTTACATGAAGCGGCTATTAACCTTCTTAAATCGAGTAATCGCAAAGCGCTGCACTTTGCCGCCACCTACGTTCGCAGTCACGCTAAAGACCTAGCCCTCAAAAAAGTTTTAGAATTGGTCAATCACAGCCATAAAGAAGTTCGCGAATTGGCTGTTTCATTTATCAATGAACGCGATCCGCGTAAAGAAATCGGTCTCGATGCCTGGGCCGAACTGCTCGGCACACAATACGGTGGAGGTTTAGCTGAAAAGGCAATTATCAAACACTTCTCCGGCAAGGAACTCACCAAAGGTTGGTTTAAAGCCGCTCTTCTCAAGCAAAACTCTCATGCTTTCGCCGAAAAACACTTGTTTAAAGTTCATAAAATAAAAGATCTCGGCACACAGTTCTTTATCGATATCTTCAACTCAAAAGACTTCGGCTTGTTCTGTTCTTCTTTTGTCATGAGCTCTCTGCGTAAATTCGCTATCGAAGAACTTGATAGTGAATTTTTACGTCAGGCTTTATTCAATGACCTGACCCGAGTTTTTGCTGTCGAATGGGTCGATACTGGTTTCTGTGACTCCAAACTCTTCGGTGTAGATTTCCTCATGTCATTAGCTTACCAACCGGAATGGCAAAGCAATGAGTGGATTCAGAATCTTATTGAAGCGGATAAAGAAAATGAAAACGATAAATATCCCGAGGAATTCGACGAAGAACTTAGTGAGGGCATCTTCGGCTGGTTATCCGACGTACGTAAATTTCAACCTAATGAAATTGGTGATCAGCGACTCATGCAATTAGTCGAGCGCAAAGAAGCTGCCTATCACGACTTCGCCTCAAAATACATGGTCAAGGCCTTTGTCCCGGCTGACTTCGCTCCTTCTGAAGGTGGTGGCGAAAGCGCCGAGGCATCTCCAGATGATGAAATAAACATCGACCTAGAAGGCCAAACTTTCGTGTTTACTGGTAAATTAAAAACCATGACACGCTCAGTCGCACAAGGAAAAGTCAAAGAAGCCAATGGAAAAAAAGGCTCTGGCGTAACAGGTAATCTCGATTATTTAGTCATTGGTGATGAAGGTTCGCCATTCTATGGCGCGGGTAAAAAAGGCAGCAAACAACTCAAAGGAGAATCCCTTATTGAGGGCGGCGCCAAGCTCAAAATAATTTCCGAAACAGCTTTTCTGCAAATGCTCGCTGGACGACGTAATGACGCCGATGAAGATACGGTAACTGCCGGCTGCGAAAAACTCTGGGAATTTGCCACTCAGAAAGGCGGCGAACGACACCCCATTCGCCTATTTGCCTTGAGTTATATTCGCAATCACCATCAAGACATCAGTCCTTTACTCACCGAACGGCCAGTTGACCCAGGAGCAGAGATTCCCCACGACTTTCTAACTTTTGAACGACTTCTACCTCTATTCAATGATAAACGGCAATCCTTGGTAGAGTTCGCCCTGGAATTGGCCCGTTGGGAAGCATCTAAATGGGACCCGCAATTTAAGCAAATTTTTGAGCTCTGTGAAAATGGTCCTATAAAAGTACGGGAATTTTTCGCCAAGGCGCTCACTGCCGGAGTAGAAAAAGTTCATGAGCGCTATCGACTACCTGCTTCGTTGGTAAATGCCGACAATGTTTACCGCCTGTGTGAATCACCCGACGACTTCGCCCGAAACCTCGGCATGCAATTACTCGACTTACATCCACACCTCGCCGATGCGACGTCTCTTTTTCGCCTAACGGAAAGTGCCGATCGCCGCATGCGTTACTTCGCAGTGGAGGCCATCTGGCGTAGCTTCCGCGATCGTGGCGTCTCCGATAATTGGACTCCACCTATTATAGTCGAAGAGGTAAAAGCGAGCAAAGGTCAAAAGAAGGTCAAGGTAGAAATCAAAGCTGAGACGAAGGTAGAGAAAGTTGCTAGCGAAAAACCTTCACCGTGGCTTTCTGAACAGCAAGTCATGCAGGATTTCCTACGGCGTATGCTTTACGAGTTACCTCCCGGTCGCTCCAAAGGAAAACGCCGTAAAGTCAAAACACTATCATCTGCAAAAGCCAAGGTCGCCTTGGTCGAAACTTATCGCAATATGGCCCTATCCGATAAAAAATTTGCTGCAATGGCAGTCCCCGTTCTCTCGGAATTCATGGCCTCAAAAGGACAGCTTGAAGAAAGAGCCTGTCTCGTTGCATTGGCGCGAATATCCAAAGAGCACCCCGAACTCAATACCTGGAAGGAGGCGGTTGCCCCATGAAAAACAGAGAATTTAGTCTGCCAATCCGCGGTGAAATTACAAGAATATTCGGCAATGAAAATACCCTGAGTATCGCCACTGTACATCGCGAAGGTTTAGCGACACCTTTATATAACGTCGACCTTGTTAAGGGTGAAATGAGCACAGTGCAGATCCCCGTGCCACTCACTGCTACCACTCACCGCGATACGGTCTTTTACGGCGCTGGAAACGATAACAAAATTTATACAGTAAGCAATAAAACATGCGACGTTTTATGCACTCTCAAGGAAGAAATAAAGTCTTTAAAGATTCAAGAACAACTTTTCGCCCTCACTAAAACAGCTCTTTATGTCATTGACTGCAGTTCTGGGAAAACTCTCGATACAATTGCCCTGGAAAAAGCTACGGCCTTCGATATAGACCCCAGTGAGAAATGGCTTGCCATTGGGTTTGAAGACGGAAAAATCCAAGCTTTCAACCGCGAGGAAACAAAGAAGTTCACTCCTGGTGAAAGTGCCGTTGTACACAACACTGCCGTCTCTAATATTCTCTTTGATCGCCAGGAATTACAGGTAATCTCCAGTGCTTCAGATAAGAAACTAATGATGACCCAGCTACGCGGCCAACTCGAGGTTTCCGAACGCAATACAAAAGGCCATGAAGGTATCATTAATAGCTTAATACCCGGCCCGGAAAACTGTTTCTACAGCGCCGCAGAAGACGCCACGGTTAAATTGTGGGCAGGTGGATATAATCACAGAAATGCCTCTACCACCAAAAGCGAACGGGCTGTTAAAGCCATATCATTCTGGAAAATGGCCGACACCAACATACTCGCCATCGCAGATGATAGATCATATATCTCGCTTATGCCGCTCGATGCTAAAAATAAAGCGACAAGCGCCAGCCACCGTATCTACCCAATTGACTGCTGGGCCCGACGTGAATTTCTCAGTATCGATACCCGTTTACGCGAGGCTGCCCTTAAAGAGTTAGCCGAATTTCCCGAGCGCTTTAGCATCAATACCATTTGCGATCAAGCTTTAAAAGATAGCGATTCCCGACTGCGAACCATCGCCGCAGGCCTTCTCTTTGGTATGGATCATGAAGGGGTTGATGAAAACCTCGCCAAACTTTTTAAGAGTCTTGACAAGGAAGTTTATATAGCTGCTTTCAAGCACTTGATGAGCCGCCAAAAACTAGGTGTGTTGGATATCGTACAACGCGCCATCTGGGCCCGACATAAAGACCTTGGCTTGCTGGCAATTACCGTATTGGCTGATTTAGCAAAAAGTGATACTCAAGCCATGGATCGCCTTATTGAAGTACTCGAAGATAAAACCATCGAGTTGCGTCTTACTGCTTTTGACTATCTCGAGAAGCTCAATGACAAAGATCCAGTTCAAGCAATCATTCTCGGGCTTAAATCTAAAAAACCCGACGTGCGATGTTTGGCTCTGAGCCGTGGTTTTCACCGTGAGCTCTTACAAAAAAATGAATTTTTACGACTCATTCGCCGACACCTAGATGACTCCTCTATGGAGGTGCGCTACACATCTTTTATATTATCTTTACAAACGCGTCCACCACTCGCAGAGGTGTTGCGTTCCATGGATGAAGATATTCAGCGACGTTTACACGAGCTCGATGGCAAAGCCGCCGGGAAGGTCAAAGCCGTCGCTATAAAGGCTCTCACGGAGAGCGAGCGCGCGCCATTGGTGGAGGCCATGGCGACTCCTGCTCTGGACATTTGCCTAGCAGGTGCACAAGCACTTGCTTCTATAAAAGACCCTCGTGCCTTCGGCGTTCTGTTACAACTTAGTCGAGAAGCCGAAGAGAGTACGCGCATGGCTGTTTGTAAAGCTTTCCGGTCTCTTGGGGATGCTAATGCGATTCCGCGTTTGCGTCTGATGCTACACGACTCAAAAATCAATGTCGCCGATGCCGCTTTCACTGCCCTCAGTACTCTTCTAAAAGAAACCCCACTTTTACTGATTGAGGCAGGGCTCAATGCACCGGACAAAAAAATCCGCCTGCGTGCAATCGCTCTTATAGCGCGCTTGCTTAAAAAAGATAAGAGTTGTGAACAAAGTATTTCATACTTAGAAAAAGCTCTAAACGATCGCGACACTTCGGTCCGCCGCGAAGCATTTAAAACCTTACTTAATGCCGACATTTACGAACAGCGCGCCGATACTTTACGATTCGCATTGCGCAGTACTCACAGCGATATCAGGCGCGAAGTATTACTTGAGCTAGAATCACAAAAAAAACAAAGCTGGGCGCTGGAAGTAATCGGCGAAATGCTCAACGACGCCGATCGTGCGATCCGCAGTGAATGTTTTAATCTGCTTCGTCAAAATAACAAAGACACAATCGCAGTATATCACAAAGCGTTAGATTCTCGTTTCGATGATGTACGCCGACAGGTTCTCGACCTTTTGCTCAAGTCCAAGAAAAAAGACGATTCTGTTTTCGATATGATTTTTGGGCGTCTCGATGACGAATCACTCGCTATTCGCCGCCAGGCGCTGGATGGCCTTATAGAAAACCAATGCATGAAAAAGTTGCAACTGGCACTGAAAAGCGAGTACTTGGATGTGCGAGTCGGAGCCGCGGGGGCCCAAGCTGCTTACGGTATTAAGTCTGCCTTACAGCCCCTACTCGAGGTCATCAATTCGGAAGAGCCGAAAGAAGAGAAAGGTGAATGGAAAAATTCCGTTAAAGCCGCGATTCGCGGTGTTGCAGCATTGGGAGACGATAGTGCCTACAAGGATCTATGCGCCCTGATAATTCAGCCTAAAGGTTTTTTCATTAAGGAGGCCGCCGAAGCCTTGCGTTTCTGTGTCCGCGAAAACAATCGCGAAGGCTTAACCGTGCTCTTTGCCAACCCCGATAAAGCAGTGAAGCGCTCCGTCGGCTTGGCAATGGCCGCCATTGGCGATGAGCGTTCAAATTCAGAAGTCTTCTCATCTAAAAATGAACAAAGCCTCTGTGCCGCATTTATGTTGCGTGGGATTTCACAGGAACACCTTTACACCTTTATGGATGAACGCTCAAAAGGCCTGCGTTGTAAGGCATTATTACTCTGCCTATTGACAGAACTTGGCGAACGCCCTACTACACCAGGAGCCTGCCTCGCCGGGCTGGCCGCCGCTCATATGGATATTCGCTTACAATCAGCTTGGGCTTTGGATCAGTACGCAGAGCGCAAGCAGTCCCTTAAGGCTACCACGGAGATCCTAAATGATATCCTCGGTTTGAGTCACAACGATCAAAAACAAGTTGATGATCAGTCAGTCGAGTTGGTTGGCGAAACAACAGTTAATGAAATCGCAGCCTTGTTAACTCAGGCCGATAATCACATTCGCTTGGCGATATGCGAAGACCTGCTGAGAGTTAGCGAGAAAGGCACTAAGCAAGAGTTTGATCACTGGTGGCATATCACGCAAACACGCTATACTGCGGAAATCAAAAAAGCTGTGAAGCTCAGCGCCAAAGCGAAAGCCGGAGTTAAGCGACTCGATCTACTGCCACTTGCTATCGGAACTTACGTCGGTATTCTGCGTCTTAAGGATTCCGCTGCTCGGTCTCAGGATCGCCAAACTGCACTCAAGCGTCTGGCTGGAGTGGCAAGCTCCGTCCCCGAACAAGCGGAAGCCATTTCAACCTGTCTCAAAGTAGCTCTTTACGATCGCTCCAGTGTCGTCCGTGACGAAGCTTTCGAACGCCTCAAGAAAATTACTAAAGTCGAAGATCTCGCTGCTGAGGCTATTGCAACTGAATACCGCGATATTGCCCGCAAGGCCATGAATCTCTTATTGGATAAAGGTAAGGTTAAAGAAACCGTGGCCTTACTGACGGATATTCAACTGACTTTTACAAATGGTATCGAAGAAGAGGCCAATGAGGTGCTCGTTGCCAAAAATGGCTTGGTAAAAGCTAATAGTGCGGCTCTGGGAGCACGTTCTGAAAGCCTCCGACGCCTTGCGGTTATCGCCCTCTTTAATCTCTACGAAAAAGATGATGCCGCCCGCAAGCAAATGTATAATGCACTTAAGTCAAACTTTAACGATGTAAAGCAAAGAGCAGCTCTTTTCCTTTCAAAGCGACAGGATAAAAAAGCTTTACCTGCTTTAACTGAAATGCTCAACAACCAAGATAAAAAAGTTTGCGAACGCGCGATCAAGGGGTTCGAAGCCCTTGATGATAAGAGTACAGCCGGGCTTATGTTGGAGTTACTCGCTAAAAATGAGAAACACCCTCTCGGCAAAGATATACTGCAGGCAGTTTCGAAACTGGGCGATGAGAAACATGCAAAAGCAGCTCTCCAGTTACTCGAACACAAAAATCTTCGCAGTGGGGTTTATAGTACAGTTCTGCACCTAAGTGGCTATGATCAGCGTTTTAAAATTGTAAATAAAAAAATATCTGTTGAGGGTGAAAAAACACGCCCATTAAATGATAAATTATTAGAGTCACTGCTTAAAGACTTCTGTGAATTGGGCGAGAGTAACTTACTCGCTAGGTTAATTCCTATCGCCGCATTTTGCCCATTATCAGCAATTGACAAACATTTAGAAAACCTCAGTAAGTTTAACGATTCGACTGTCCGTCAGGCGGCCCTTCGAGCCGCCGCCATGAGACTTCTTAAACTCAACAGCAAAGCGGAAACACTGCGTACTGCTCTCGGACACCCAGATGCCGACTCAAAGTTTTTAGCAGCAGAAGGCCTGGCATTGGCTGGTCTGGATGACGGCGTGCAGGTATTACTCACTGGCATGGAAATGTTGCAGGATCTCAAATACCGCGAGCGCTGTGTATTAGCGCTTGGAAAACTGGCGAACCCACAAGCTCTTGATCAATTGCTTCGTTTGGCCGGAAACGAAGAACACGCTCTACAGGAGAGCGCCGTTGAAGCTATAGGCTATATGAAAGACAGTGAACAGGCCAATCATATCTACGAACTCTTGAAAAAATTTGTCAAAGGCGATCAGTCTGGCCTCAAACTGCGCGCCCTCGATGGCCTGCGTTGGTTCGACGCTCCAGAAGGCTGGCAGCTCATTCGCGAACAGGCAAAAGAATATGAATGGCGCGTTCAGGACCATGCCATCGAACTGTTAGCTTATGATAGTGATAAAAAAGCCTCCATCGCGTGTCTTAGCAAATTGATTGACGACGAGTACAGCTACAGTACTGTGCGCTGTATTTGTCGGTCACTGCAGAAGCTGTGTGGTGAAGACTCACTCGAGGCACTTTATATATTCCTTTTATCACCGGCTCAATATGCAGTGGAGAATGTCGCTCCTAAATACCTTAAACGTCTCTGCAAAGAAGGCGATGCGGCGAGATTACTGCTAAGTCTGGAAAAAATTGATGATGAAGATATTTATGATGAAATCAAAGAAGCTTTACTGAGTCGGGATCCGCTTCCTGCGAAAGAGGCCTTGGGCATGTTGCCCAAAGCCACTTGCGTTCTCGCAGACGTCATTTTACAGATTCTCGGTAGAGCGAAGTACAAAATTCCACTCAAAGAACTCGAAGTTCTGGCCGATAAAACCTGGAAGCAATGGGTGGAACAAATAAGCGATGATTCATCTTATGATGAAGAGACGTATCGCAGTTTGCTAGCTCGGATAGCTTGGGTCAGTGGCCAATTGGCACTTACTCCCAAAATTTTCGCCGATATTCTTGAGAATGAAGAAACGTTAGGAAAAAGTATTCGTCTGGCAGTACTGCAGGCTCTTGGCAATTGCAAGGTCGGCAAAGAACTGCTGCCGATTTTAATAAAGCTGGCTTCTCACGGCGAAAGCGAAATCAGAACATTAGCAAGCTCTTTATTACAGTCTATTGCGCCAAAAGAGGCCGCTGCGATTATCGAAGAACTTCTCGATACACCACAGGCCCTGTTACAAGTAGCTCATAAACAACAACTGCTCAAACAACCCGAATTGTTGGCTAAAGCGGCACTAAATGGTACCCTTTTACAGAGCTTCGCAGTTGAGGATATTGATGACTTGTCCAAAGCGTTGAAAAAAGGAATACTAGATGAGCAAGCGACTGCCGCTATTCTAGAACTACTCGGCCACATGAAGGATGAAAAAGCGGAAAAGTTTTTAACACAATTCGCCACAGATAAAAAACAGAAAGATGAACTCTGCAAGCTTGCAGTGAAACTGCAACGGCGTTCGGAACGCTTGCGAAGTAAACAACAGCCATCACTTAACTGGCTGGAGGTCACGGTATGAATAACGAAGATAAAAATGAAGTGCAAGAACAACGTCGTGAAGTTGACCTGCGTTATGCACAAAGTTCAGATGTTTTACAGAGCGCTACAGAAGACCGCGTTCAAATTTGTGCCAATACTCTACGCGATCCGGTAAGTTTTAAAGCCAAGGTAAAAGATAGTCTACCGGTGAGACAATGTCTCTCGGCTCTTTATGATGTGGTCTCTGGCGACTTCAGCTACAAACCCAAGGATCGCTCGGCTTACCTGGCTTATCAGTCTATGAAAAAGCAGTCCGCATCATCCTCCGACTGGGAAGCACGTCAGGCTTACTTTGACTGGCTAGACCGCAATGATCCCGATGCCTGGATGATTCTCGATCCGGTAGTTTCTGTTTTCCCAGAGCAGCTCACCTTTGAGGTTTTCAGCAAGGATGAAGGAGCCTATGCCATGGCTTCCATCGACAATTCCGCTTTCGAAATTGAAGGTAAAACTCAGTGTGGTACGACTAATATCGACTTTAGTAAAGAGTTTGCCACGGCAATTGAACGCATGCGCAGTTATCGCGACACAAGTTTTAGTATCTGTAGTGAAAAAGTCGCCGTCGCCACAGAAAATGGTGAAGATAGCGATCGAACTGTCGAGAAAAAAATCAAGTTGCCGACTTCCTGGTTACGCGGTTTTATGCAAGTTCAATCCGCGGGGTTGTTGAGTAGTTCGAAGTTTGAAATGAAACCGATGGATTTCTATAATATACTTCGTCAATTACGGCTTAATAAAGACCAGAAAAAAGGCGGCCGGGCCATTCGCATAGAGCTTATTCCCGGGGAAGTCCCACGCTTGGTTCTAGAGCCTTGGAATATGGTCATGGAGACATCCGGCGAAGTCTATCAGGGATCGCGACCGGAGATTATTCGCCTATGGGGCCGTCGACGTTTAAAGGTATTGTCGAAAATGCTGCCATTAGCAGAATCTATCGAGGTTCACGTTCTCGGCAGTGGTATGCCGGCTTATTTTGTCATGAAGGCCGGACCAGTGACTTTCACTCTGGCACTCACTGGCTTCAGCTCCTCAAACTGGTCACAAGGCCTGGCTTTCGATCTATTGCTGCCACGTGAAGGCGAAGGTGACAAAAACCTGGACGCAGTGCTCAAGCATTTGAAAAAATCACCCGCTTGTTCCATAAAAGACTTGGAAAGTAAACTTAAAATCGAGCATGTGGAGGTTTTGGCAGCAGTACAAAGCGGCTGTCAACAAGGGCTCATTATTTACGATTTGCACAGTTGTCGTCTACGACCCCTGTTAGATGAAGCAATTCCTCTCGAAGAACTGCGTTTCCGCAATCGCCGCGAACGCCTAGCCCATGACTTGATGGCAAAAAGTGGTGCCGTGAAACTAGAGAGCGAAGAAAATATTCATGAAGTCGGAGTCGAATTGGTTGGCAAGATAAAAGTGGCTACTGACAAGCGCGATTATCGGCCCTTATTGCGACTCAGCACTGAAGGAAGAGTTTTTAAAGCTGAATGTACCTGTGCTTTTTATCGTAAACACCAACTCAAAGAAGGCCCCTGTGAACACCTTATTGCACTCCGTTTACGCTATGGTTTACTTCAGCTTGAACGTAAAGAAAAGCCGGATCGCGATACCGTACGGCTGGAAACGAGAAATTATAGTAAGCGCCACGACAACGGCAAAGAGTCTGTTTATCTACTTTCTCTTAATGAACGAAGGTTTACTAAACGCTGGACGTCACAAGGTAAACGCTCGAAAAAACACGCCATGGTCTACAACTCGGCAAATGATGCCAGACAGGCCTATTTTGAACAGATTGATATTCTCGAAGCCAAAGGCTTCATCGATGCAAGGAGTTAAATAATGACCAGCGAAAATCAACTATGGCATAGCATTGCCCAAGCCGGCGGCATTGACTCTTATGTGGACAAACAGCTCACTAAAAAGGGTTATTTAGTTAAACGCCGCGAAGTCGACGGCATGAATGCCCGTCAGCTCAAAGAGT
>Ga0115103_1600050_pt1 | contig 11975 bp, 20 predicted proteins | sample MBTome_2_FD_89643 | JGI IMG/M metagenome (GOLD analysis project Ga0115103, IMG submission 89643) | Marine eukaryotic communities from Pacific Ocean to study complex ecological interactions - MBTS_5May14_M1_3um Metatranscriptome... | ecosystem: Environmental > Aquatic > Marine > Oceanic | place... | reverse complement strand
TGCAATGCCGACGAGGTTATGAAGTTTACCGATACACTTCACATCATTATCAACAATGGTATGGACTTGGAGGTTTAACTCAAAGCCAAGGGTACTGGATCTACTCTATTCTGCAAGCAAGGCCTTAAGGAAATTGACTTTGGAACTGAGTACACCTACAAAAACATCCCTAAATAATTCTTCCTAGAAAACCGCGGTCGCAAGCAAATGCGTATCGAATGGTAAAGACAGGTTAAGAAGACCGCTAAAAAGCCTACTGATGCCCAGAAGGAGCAGGATAAGAAGGCTAATAGCACTGTAGGCCTTGTAGGTCAGAGTGAAAAGCAGGAAGATGAACTCCAATTCGTCTACACTGTAGTTCCTGAAAAGGTCACTTTGAACCCCAAGATGGGAATTATGATTGAATTCCGCGCCAATTCTCAAAAAGTTGGTACCATCGAGGAGTAATGGGTATGCTCTGTTCAAATCGGAGCTGAACGCAAGCCTAAGCCAGTTTACAACTCAAAGGTTATGGGTAAGTTCATCACTCCTTCTCTCAGCTTCAACAACATCGAAAAGAGCTAGATGAGAAACGAACGTGGTACTATGCTTCCTACCAAACTTGATTTCAAATATGTTTGGGAAAAGGGAGTTCCTGCTATGCCCATCTCCAAGGATTTGACTATTAAGAACACTGGTCCTCTTTCCACAGCTATTATGCTTAAGATTGACCAGCCTTTCTCATGCCCAGTTGACAAACTCACCCTCCAATCTGGTGATTCAGACACTGTACGCATTGATTTCGATCCCAGCATCTAATAAAACCGCTGCTCTGATCACCTCAACGGCAAGTTAGCTATCTCACACTAGCACCATCCCCACAAGGACACAGTGCTCCTCTAAGGTGAAGTGTGCTTCCCTAACTTACAAATCTTGCCTCCTAACATCGACTTTGGATGCATCCTTAATGACACTGGTAAAAAGAAGTACCTCACTCTTACCAATATCTCAGAGATGCCAGTCGCTTATGAGTGGTCTTTCCTAGAAGAAGCTCCTCTACTTAACGAACAGGATGAAATCGACTAGATGAACGACTCCAAGAAGAAGAAGAAAAAGAAGAAGGCCAAGGCCCTTCCTATTAACGAAGTTTTCGACATTCTTCCCGTCAGTGGTATTCTTTAGCCTCATGAAACTGAGAACGTTGAATTCACCTACTACGCTGGAAGTGGCCTAAAGTACTCAGGAATGGCTGTCTGCTCAGTAGATGGAGGCCCAGATTACGATGTACCTATCTCTGGAGACTCTAGCTTCGTCTCTTACAAGCTATCCACCAACGAGCTTGACTTTGGAGAAGTTGCCTATAACGAAACCATCTCAAAGGACTTCTTCATTGAGAACATTGGTAAAGTTCCATTTGAATTTAACATCAACTTTGGAACTGTATCCCGAGCTGGAATCGTAGAGTGCTCTCACATGCAAGGCAAGGTCATCGCTGGAGAACGCTTCAAGGTATCAGTTAGATTCTTCCCTGGAATTCCTGATAACATTAGAGAGATGTTCCTAGTTGAATGCGCTCACTTCCCTGCTGAGAGATTCACTGTTAAGGCTATCGGTATCTACCCTGGATGCCTTCTTTCATTCCCTAGACAGGATGAAGATGAATTCCAAGAAAGATACAACGACGTCTAAGAGCAATTAGCTGAAAAGTCTATCTCTTACACCTCTGTATTCCGTGGCTACGACGCCATGAAGTTGATGCCTTCTAACAAGAAGTACGATAAGGATGTCCACGTTATCCTAAAAGAACCCCCAGTAATGGAAGTTGAAGCTGAGTGTGACAGACAACTCCTCTGCTCAAAGATAGTCAGCAGAATTAATGAGCAGCTAGAGAATGCTAACATGGGAGAACCCAGTATGACAACTGCTCACCTAGACTCTATCGCTTAAGCTGAAGAAACTAACAAATCAAGAGCTAACGCAAGCGTGCCTAAGAGAAAGGATGTTGACACTATCAGTAAGGCCTAAAAGTCTAATGGATTCTCTGAATTGGGTAACACCTTCTCTGGCGGTAACTCTGGAATTAAGTTTGGAGGAATGACTATCAACCTTGATAACATTAACATCTCCACTTACGTCTGCGACTTTGGAAATGTAGTTGTCGGAAGCCAGCGTAAGAAGACATTCAGATTCACTAACGTCGGTAAGATTCCTGTATCTTTCTAATTCGACAAGAAAGTACTTAACAACGCTCAAATTACTATTGAGCCTGATAAGGCAGTAAAGGTATTGGCTAACTAATCTATCATGTTTAATGTGACCTACTCTAGCCGCAAAAACAACCCTTATGGCCGCCATGTTGTCCCAGTGCCAATTGAGATTAAGAATGGACCTACTTACACAATTCAGTTCATCTTCAAGCTCACCATCCCTGAACTCAGTATGTCTACTGAACTTCTAGATTTCGGTAAAGTCTGTGTCAACACCCGTAAAACGGTTAAGATTAGACTTGAGAACAAATAAGAAGTACCTTGTGATTGGAAATTCGTCTCTAGGTCTCCTATACCTGAAATTACAATGGTTGGAGGCAGTTCTGGACGTGCTGATAAGGATGGAGATAGATTCTAAGTATGGCCTCACTCTGGTCTTCTACTCCCAGGACAGCGCACTACCATCGACGTATTATTCACCCCTAATGGAGACAAACCTTTCACATAGAAACTAGCTTTCAAATGCCAGGACAATCCCCGCTAGTTTATTCTAAACACTAAGGGACAAGGAATCAACTACATGGTTGACTTCAACTAAGACACCATCTAACTCGATCCTGTCCTTCCTTACGACTCCTCCGCCATCGCTTGTTTCGAATTGACTAATAATATGGAGAACCCTATCGAAGTCTACTCGCTTGACTTTGACAAGCAATACCCTGAAGAAGAGTCTATTCTACGCCGTATGGATAACTTCCAACCTCATGGTGCTAACGAGCCTATTTTCTTACCTTTAAGACGCCCTGGTAATGAATTCTGGCCTTCTATTCGCTAACAAGATGAAAAGAAGACTGCTTTAGATGGAGTTAAGGTTCAAATTTAAGCAAGAGATGACAAACTTAAAGAACTTGAAGACGAGAAAGAAGCTTATAAACTCTATCACCAGATGAAGAAAGATTAGGAAGAAGCTGGAGAAAACCTCGCTCCTGAAGAAGTTAAGAGCTAAGCTGCTTCTTAAGCTGCCGATGCCGATGCACCTGCTAAGCCTGCTGAGCTTCCCGCTGAACCTACTCGAGAGCTTGACGCTATTGATGAAGAACGCACTGAAGTTGAAGGAGAAAAGGTTATTCTTTAACAAAAGTTGGATGAACTTTTATAAGATTAAATCGAAGTAAAGTTACCTCCTCCAGTTAAGAACGAGAACAAACTTAACGTTTTCCTTATTGGACCTGATCAGTGTGGAAAGACTACCGCTGCTAATTACATGGCTTAAGAGCACTAACGTTGTGTTATTCGCCTAGACCAAATCGTTGATTACTGGCAGAAACGTAACCACCCTCTATACGAAGAAGCTAAGGAATACCTCGATAAGAAGGCAGTTGAGTTAGAAGAAAGAAAGCTTGAAGAATCTAAAAAGAAGCCTAAAGCTAAGAAACTCAAGCCTGGTGAAGTACCTGAGCCAGAATTCAACGAGTAAGAATATGGCTATCTTCCTAAAGACCTCCTTAAGCGTATGCTTACTAAGAGACTCGAAGAAGAAGATTGCAACGCTGGAGCTATCTACGACAACCTTAAATCTGAATACATCGAGCATGGAAACGGTGGCTACTGGGAAGATGAGAAATTCGCTATTGAGCTTATTTGCGAAACCTGTCCTGAGTAGAACGTTCAGATGGTCCTCTTCAACTTCCAAACAGAAAGACAAGGTGATCCTTTGACCCCTGAGGAAGAAGAAAAGCTTGAACAGTAGTCCCATATAAAATAAGACGAAGAATTCATGGATGTCTGTACTAACTATAGATTCCAAAGAAGAAATGACCCTAAGTTCAAAGTCCCTGTCGATGACGACAAGAAGGACTAAGAGCAATCTAAGCAGGAAGAATCCAAGGCTGCTCCTAAGAAGAAGGCTAAGGTCATTGCTAAAAAGGGACCTGCCAAGAAGGGTGATAAAAAGGAACCTGGCATTGATGCTGCTGAGAAAAAGGCCGCTGAAGAAGCCGAGATGGAGCGCAAAAAGAAAGAACTTGAACTCGAACGCAAGCGTATTGCTCTTGAATAACGTGCAAGTTACAAGCCTAAGGACTACACTATTGAGGAAAAAGATGCTTACGCTAAATATGCTGAAGACATGTCTACTTTCTTTGGTGAATTAATTGCCCGTCAAAAGGCTGGCCTTACTAAGGAAGAAGCTGATGCCGCAAAGCAAGAAGCTGCTTCTCTTAGAGACTCTCAAGTCATTGAGCCTGAAGCAGAAGAAGAAAAGCCTGTTGAAGAGAAGATTCCTGTCAATTACGGAAGCCGTACTATCCGTGATAAGTTTATCGATTATGACTTCACTTTCATGTGTGAGAAGATCTGTCATATCGTTCCCGAGCCTCTTTGGCCTGATCCTGATAAGGAACCTTTACCTCCACCATTGATTAACTCAATCATTAAGAAAGTACCTGTTCGTGATGAGCGTTAGGCTATCACCAGTTACTCTATTTGGACTCCCATACCTGAAGATGATAACGCTGTTGCTGACGAGGAAGAAAACCCAGCCGACGTCGCCAGTCAAGCTAACTCTTAGGATGAGGTGAAGGAGAAACTTCCCGCTATGACTGATAAACACACACGTTGGATTCTAAACTCTAAGGAGACTAAGAAACTATATGTAAAGTTCTTCTCTACAAAGGTTTGCTCTTTCAACCAAATCCTTGAGTTTGAGATTGTAGGCTCATACAGACCCTTCAAACTTAAGTTACAGGGAACTTGTGAATTCCCCACTGTCAGCTAGGCTCCTAGAAATGTATTCCTTTCTCAAAAGAGACTCAGACCTCCTACTGCTCCTGAGAGCTATTTGTCTAAGTGCTACATCAATAGTGAAGGTGTATTCGATTTCGGACCTCTTCTCATCAAGAAAGACCCGGAGAAGAGAAACACTGAAATCGTCAAAAAGGTCAACAGCACCTTCTTCTAGATCACTAACAATGGTAAATACAAGCTTGACGCTACTTTCGTACTAAAGTCTAGCCTTCCTGCTGACGAGAGACTTGCATCTGATGATGGAATTCATCCAGACAAATCTCCTTTCATTATGGATCCCGAAGAAATGTCTCTAGCAGTTGGTGAGACTAAGAACCTTAACGTTTTCGCTTTCCCATAAGAAGCTGTAGCATATAACGACTAAGTTATTGCTCTCATTAAAGACAACCCTAACCCTGCTATCTTCCCTGTTCAATGCCTAGGAGCTAAACCCGTAGTTACTGTCAACCAAGAGAAGATTGAATTTGAGCGTGCCCTTATCGATAAGACAAATGTGAAGACCCTCATTCTCACTAACACTAGTGCTATCCCAGTTCACTGGCGTTTGACTGGATGCGACAAGCTTCCTGAAGAATTTGAGGTATCTGTAAAGTGCTCTGAGCCTAACAAGCCACTCAAACCCTGTGGAGTCCAAGAGATTAACATCTCCTTCAAAGCTATCACTGAGAAGAAGTTCAACGAGAACATCGTGCTTGAAGTAGAAGATGTTGAAGAGTAAGGCATCAAATAAGAGAACAAAACTATTGTTCTCGAAGCTGAATCTTTCAAGATATCTCTCAGTGAGCTCTAACAGGAACTTGACTTCGATGCTGTTAGAGTAGGAGAACCTAAAACTCTTACCATTCCTCTTAAGAACCAGGGTATCTACTCCATCAAGTATAACTTCACTATGCTTAAGTAATCTACTATTGAGAACTTTACCATTGAGCCTATGGAAGCAAAGATTGATCCTGGTCAGGAAGTTAACATTCAAGTTCGCTTCATGAGTCAGAAGGAGTTGAAGCTTAAGACCAACACTAACACTTCAGACATTATGCTCAACATCGTTGAAGGTGATCTCTTAGACAAATTCAAGTCTATTCCTATCCTTGTCAACGTCAATGCAGTATTCAGCAAGTACTCCATCTCTCCTCTAAGAAACATTAATTTCGGACCTATGCAATTTGGAGAATAACAGACTCGTACTTTCGAGGTTAGAAACGAAGGTCTATTCGAATTCAAATATAACATCTGTGACAGCTTAGATGAAGAAGCTAAATCTAAGATTAAGGAAGAACGCAAAGCTGATATGGAAGCTAGACTCGCTGGAGAAGAAGAAGCTAAAGACGATAAAGGTGGTAAAGGAGGAAAGAAGGAAGCTCCTAAAGCTGCACCTAAGGGTAAGGGAGGTAAAGACGTCGTACCTGACGGCACTGTATGCAAGGTAACTCAATACGAAATCTCACCTGCAGTTGGTTCAGTTACTCCCGGCTAAAGTGCTATTATCACCGTAGTTTTCAACGCTGCTGGTGATATGCTCTATGACAACACCCTTGCTCTTGATGTTGCTAACAGAGACCCTACTATTATGCCTGACGGTATTCCATTCCAACTGATGGCTGAGTCTTCTCACCCTGGAATCAACACTAAGGATGTTGAATAGATCTTTGAGGAACAGACTGTTATTCCTTCTCTTGACCCCTCCATTAACACACAGACTGTCATAAGCTCCAGCCTTTTCTCTGTCCAAGAGAATGTATTCTGGTTCGGCACTCTAGTTGCCTCTAAGAACCCTGAGGGTGCTAAGGAGAAGTTCAAGATTATGAACCCCAATAAGATTCCTTGCACTGTTAAATTCGAAGTTAAGCCTAGAGGACAAAGCAAGTCTGAAGGCTTCGCATTCGAAGTAGAACCTAAAGGCCTTACCATTGAGCCTCATAAGCACAAATATGTCACTGTAAACTTCTTGCCTACAGCTATGATGTAATACGGTGGACTATTTGAGGCTATTGTTGATAACGGTGACCCAGAATCCAAGCAGGGTAAGCTCTGTTTCGAGCTTCGTGGTGAAGGCACATTGCCTACTCTATAAGTTGAGAAACCTACGGATGTTGGAGCTGATGGAACCCCCGAGCTTCGCTTCCGCAAGACCCGCATCGGTAAGGACTGCATCATGTCTATCGTTCTCAAGAATGAGGGACAGGTGCCAGCCACAGTCCGCTTCGATGCCATCACTAATGACTGTTTCACCTTCGAGGGTGGCAGTTTGTCTCACACCATCACCCAGAAAGCTTACAATGGATTCGACATCCGCTATAGACCTAAAGCTGCTAGCCAAGATAAATTCTTACTTACTTTCTCTACGCTAAACAATGTGTATGAGCAGCATAAGGTTATGTTAGTTGGTACTGGTTACGAAGAAAGTGTCACTTTTGAAGGCCTCCCTGATGAGGCTGAGGATGAGCTAAACATTGGAGATTGCGTTATTGGTAAAGCAAAGGCTGTGACCTTCATGCTTGCTAACAATGGCGACTCCCATGTTAAATTCAGATGGAACTAGGGAGACAAGGACGAATTCAAGTTCTACCCCTCTGAAGGACATCTCAAGGCTCACTCCAACAAACGTATAAAGGTTATGGTCAAGGGTACCAAGACCTAGAAGTACGATAAGGTCGACCTTGGCTGTGAAATTATCAACATCACTCAGTCTGGTGATTATTAAGATTGGGATGACACCATGAAGACTCTACGCATGGTTAGACCTTCTGAGCACAAAAAGATCATGCGCGAGCGTGAGAAGGCTGAAGAAGCTAGAAAGGAAGCCGCTGAAATGGCTGCTTAAGCCGCTGCTGGTAAGAAGGCCGCTCCTGCCAAAAAGCCTGCTAAGGGTGAAGTTGCTGAGGAAGAAATCGTCATTGACGAGAGTGAAGAGGCTAACCTTGAGCTTATTGAAGTTATCGAGGAGCCTGTAAACGAGAAGATCGAAGGCACAGAGGCTAAGTTAATCAACCTTAAGGCTTCTTGCGTAATTGATTACACTCGTTACAAGTGTGAAGTTTAGGAGATCGCCTTCAAGCCTACTCTTATGTACGCTTCCCGCAACTACAAGTACACCATTACTAATGAATCTCAGATCAACATGGACTACAACTTCAAGATCGCTAACACTCAGTCTGGTATTCTTGACGCTGGTCCATACAGCATTATCCCTAAGAAGGGAAGTATTGCTCCTGGATGTGATGATAACTTCATCGTAAAGTACTCCCCTATCGAGGTTGAGGCTGACAATAAGCGTCTCTTATCTGCTAACATTCGCAACCTTGATCCTGAGCAGGAGAAGCTTATTATTAACGTAAATGGTATTGCTGAACGCCCCATCATTCACTTCGAGCTCCCTCCTACCACTTACAGAGAACGCAAGGAGAAAGACATGACTCCTATTGATGTAAAGTACAAGATTATCGAATTCGATTCTCTAGGTACCAACATCCGTAACACCAAGAGATTCATGGCTGTTAACCCAACTGCCAGTGGATACGAGTACGAATGGGAGGAGATTCAAGATGAAGGTAAAGCACTTAAGCCTCTCTTCAAGTGTGTCAACTCCAAGGGCCTCATCTTATCTGGAAAGAAGAGCGAAATGGTATTCGAGTATACTCCCGATACAGTTGGAGAGCATGAGTCCAAGTGGCTCTTCAAGATCCCATCTGAGAACATCCAATAACACTTCCTAGTTGTTGGACGAGTAAACGAGCCCAATGTTCTCTTCGAGTCTGGTAAAATTAGATTCGGTCCTCTTTTACTTTAAGGAAAGAACAAAGAGACTATCAGAATCATTAACCAGGAAGAGATTCCATTCGCCTTTAACTTCTCTCGTGATAGTGTACGCGGTTCTGGTGACTACGGTGATTCGCTTAAGGTTTCTCCTATGTCTGGAGTTGTTCCTCCTTAGGGTGAATTACCCCTAGAAATCTAATTCAGCCCTAAGTTCGAGTTAACCTATAACTACAACTTGGTCTGCAATGTGAAGAGAAAGGCTAGACCATTGACTCTTAACATTAAGGGAGAAGGTTACAAGATCCATCATAAGGTCTGGGCCGGTGAGCCTAAGGTTGAAGTCAGCTCTCCTGCTGAGCTTGCTAAGAATGAAGCTTTCCCTGTTGACTTTGGTGAGTTCTTTATCAACGAGCGCAAGGTTCGTAAGATTACCCTCTAGAATAATGGAGAATTCTCCTTCCATTTCGCCTGGAAGTCTAAGTTCTAATCTGCTATCAGAATCGTTCCTGACTCTGGCACTGTTGAGTATGGAACTGAGAAAGAGATTGAAATAATTTACAACCCTTCTAATGAACACGCCCTCAAGAACCACAAAATGACTCTTAATATTGTCAGTGGTCCCAAGTATGAATTCAACCTTAATGGTATTGCTCGCAAGCCTGGTGTAAAGCTCAACACCACTGTATTCGACTTTGGACAGTGCTTCGTTACTGGATAACCTTCTGCCATCAAGAAGGAGCTCATCATGGAGAACTTAGACACTTAAGCTCTCTCTATTGAATCTAACTTTGTGAAGACCAACTACCTTGATGTTCCTCTAGTCCCTGGATCTGTCCTCATGTCTGACAAGGACAACAACTGCATGAAGGTCCCTGTTCTATTCACTCCTCGTGAATGCCGCAAGTACGAAGAGAAGGTTAGATTAGACTTTAACAATCTATACCAAGTAGACATTATCGTCAAGGCTCACGGTATCCCACTTAACCTTGATTTGAGAGACCCTGATCAGGCCATCACTGATTTGGGTATTGTGTCTGTTGGAGGATTTGCTAGCAAGACTATTCCTATTCTAAACAAGAGTCAGAAGGCAGTCAAGTTTAAGCTCAGACCCGCTAACCCAACCGCCTTTGCAGCATGCGCTATGCAACTTTCTATCGATGCTAACGCTACTAACACTCTTAAGCCTAAAGAGTCTCTTCCTGTCGTTGTTAGATTCAATCCTAAACAAAGACTCCCTCCCTTCTCTCAAGAGGTAATTATGGAAGTAGAAGGCGTTGAAGAAGACCGTGTTCTCTTCGATGTGACTGGTGTTGCTCATGGTATCGAACTTAAGCTTATGGAGAATACTTTGGCTTTCGGCAACGTCGTTAAGGACAGTAGACTCACCAAGACTATGCAAATGAGTAACTTCGGTGATGTTAAGGCTAACTTTAGCTGGAACGCTAAAGAATTCGGAAAGAACTTCACTATTTCTCCTCAGCAAGGTTACGTCAACCCCAACGCCAACATGGATGTTGAGATAACTTTCCATCCCAAGGCCGTTGATAGCAACCTCTAAGCTAATGTATCCTGTGAAGTATAAGGTGGAGAGCCCATGAAGATTAACCTCGTTGGTAACTCTGTATCTCAGGAAAGCTCTGAAACTAAGGACCTCGAATTCAAGACAGTTGTCCGTAAGGCTACTATCTAATCTGTAGAGATCACTAACACTGATGATAAGGAATGGGCGATTAACCCCACTATCAGTACTCAGAGTGATTAAGCACGTGGTTACTTCACTGGAAAGTAGACTTTAGTTGTCCCAGCCAAGGGTAAAGCTAACTTTGAAGTTTCTTATTTGCCCAAGTCTATGACCACCAAGCAGAAGAAACCTGATTCTGAAGAAATGGAAGACGTTCCTCACACTGGAAGTCTCTTTTTCCCTCTACCCAATGGATCTGCTATCCTTTACCAGCTTAAGGGTCTATCCACTGAGCCTGAGATTGAAGACACCATCGAGAAGCAAGTTACTGCTCGCTAGACCGAAAACATCGTAATCCCAGTTAGAAACTGGTCCCGCTAGACTCAGCGCTTCAGAGCCACCCTCGAGCTTGATGGTGAGGATGATCCAAGTCTATTCAAGCGTGGAGCTGAAGTTTTCGATATCAGTGGAGGAACTACTAAAGACTATAAGCTAAACTTCATGGCCATGCGTGCTGGAGTCTATAAGATGACTTGCACTTTCAAGGTAGAATCTACTGGTGAATACGTCGTCTACAAGGTAAACGTGACTGTAGTTGAAAGCGAAGATCAGCATGAAATTGACTTGTTCAGTGCTATCCGTGAAAGCGTCTCTCAGGGAGTTGTAATTGAAAACCCTACCAACCAGCAGGTAGTTATCAACCAATCTCAATTCACTATCGGAAATGAATACGTTGAAGTGACCCCTGAAGAACTCACTCTTAAGCCTCGCGAGTCTAGAGAGTTCAAGATCAGCTTCAGACCTCTTATGGTTAGTGAATCTCAGTGCGATTTAGTCCTGAAGAACCCAATCCTTGGTGACTTTAAGTACAAACTTAACTTGAAGGGAACTGCACCCACTTCTCAACGCTCTCTTGCATTCAAATGTGCCCTCGGTTAAGACTAGATGCAAGCCTTTAAGTTCACTCACTTCATGAAGAAAGCAACTACTTACACTGTAAAGGTTGAGAGAACTGATGGAGCTGGAATTGCTGATTTCAAGGCTGAAGTTGCTACCGTCCCTGCTGCTGCCGCTGACTCTAACAAGGGAGTTATGCTTTCCGTTAACATCCGCTATGAGCCTTTCACAATTGGAGATAGCCGTGGTGTTCTCAAGCTCACCAGTCCCGAAGGTATGGAATACTCCTGCCTTCTCTTTGGAAAGTCTTCCGCACCTCAACCCTAAGGCCCCATCAAGTGCACCGTTGCTGCCAAATCTCAGGGCGTTGACTTCAAGAACCCACTTAATGAGAAGTGCGAGTTCGTAGTCACCTTCGACAACATGAACTACAGTTTGGCCTCTAAACTTCCCGGTCCCCTCGACCCTGGCAAGACTGTAAACTTGTCGATTAAGTACGACGGTAAGGCTGATTACCCCACCACCGGTCGCATGATCGTTACTACCAAGGGACTTCCCCCATGGATATTCTACCTATAAGGCGAATGAGTGCAATAGGATAATGCACCTCGACCAAAGATTAACAGCTGAATTAATGCTTCGAATTTCAC
>Ga0115103_1496877_pt1 | contig 12003 bp, 11 predicted proteins | sample MBTome_2_FD_89643 | JGI IMG/M metagenome (GOLD analysis project Ga0115103, IMG submission 89643) | Marine eukaryotic communities from Pacific Ocean to study complex ecological interactions - MBTS_5May14_M1_3um Metatranscriptome... | ecosystem: Environmental > Aquatic > Marine > Oceanic | place... | reverse complement strand
AATGTTAAGTTATAACGGGTGTGTGGTGTATAGGTTAGTTACTTCTAAGATGTCATCAGATCTTAGTACAAAGAAGGGCGACTCCCTTGAGTTTCCATTGCTTGACAATGACGTTCTCCTTGTCGTTGCTCTCTCTGGAGCCTCTGGCTTGGTTGGGTTGCTCGCACTTCAAGTAGCATCTGAAGATCAAGTATCTGTCGTTTCTCTTTGGATACTTGTACACTGGGCAGTAGTAGGCGTTCTTCTCGAGGTTAGCTTGGTCGTTTCCTCTTCTCTGTTGCATACCGGCTGGTTAGTTCTGTTGTGGAGAAGTGGATTGGGCTGTAACGTGAAGAACTGGGAACTCCTTAAAGAGTTGCTTTGGCTCAGATTCCTCCAACTTGGTTTCTCCTCTGTTCCATCCTGCTCCCTCAAGATAGAGACCGTGAACTAGAACTCCCTCAGCTGGGACGTTGCTGATGGTCTTTCCTTCCATTCTTCCATCGTCTCCTTGGATGATGTCTTTCTTGACATCAGTGGAGTAGTCGACTTCGTCAAGAGACCATCCGAGTGATCTCTTTTGTCTGGTGACCTCTTGCTTCATGGCAGTAAGGAAACCTTGGGCGTTGAAGAATCCAGTCATCCAGAAGGAGATTGGTCTGTCCTTGCTGATCCAGTTGTTGAGTTGGAAGTGTCTGTCGATAAGACCCTTCATCCATGCAGCGAGAGATGAAGTCAACCAGGAGATCTCAGCACCAGTTGGATCGTATTGCCACTTTCTTGGGACCATGAAATTATAAATACCATCGATAGATTCTACAAGTTCTGGGGTCATGATAATGGAACCGTCAATAGCAAGGATGATGTCGATCATCATGTTTCTGACGATAGAGAGAACCATTTGGAATCTTTGGATTTCTTGGAATAAGAACACGTTAAGTGGGATACCCTTTCCAGTCTCAGTTAGTCCTCTTGGTCCCTTGAGTGTCTTAAGTCTATCTTCAACCTCGATTTCAACGAAGTCGTCTGGCAATTGTGGGATGAGCTCCTTCTCAAGCTTTTCCTTGACTTCCTCTTCTCTAGACTTTCCTGATCCTCCACCAACATCCTTTGGTTGGGTTGAAAGCAAGGTGTGGATTAATTCGTTGGACTCGTTAAGTCTGAAGGTCAAGTCAGCGTTGGAGTGAAGACCGAAGATGTTTGGAGAGTCCTTGTTTGGCATAGACTTGATGTATTCCAAGAACTTCGAGTGCTCGGTGGCATCTGGAATTTGATACGAGAACTCAGTGAATTGAGAGTTGAAGGAGTAGTTTGGAGTGAAGGTGTTTTCAGTGATCCAGAGGGAGGCGTAGGTAATGAGCATTTCTCTGTCAAGATCATCAGTGATCTTTCCTCCGTATTGTACTTCAGCAACCATGTATTGGATAGCCTTGAATTGGTAGTTGATACCAAGGTTGGCGCACTGGTTCATGTGCTTGTCAATGTAAAGTAAGGAAGCTTCTAAGTCAGCGTTGTTGAATTCGTATGGGATACAGAATCCAAGTGGTCCATACTTCCTTCTCTCAATGACAATAGAGTGCATGAAGCAGACAGCAAAGACTAGTTGTCTCCACTTATCGGTTGGCTCGACCTTCTCAATGAAGTCTTGGTTGATGATGGTGTTGAAGGTTCTGTCAATACCGGCTTGAAGACCAAGTGGAGCCTCAGTAGTGATCTTGATGGCCATTTGTAAGAGTGAAAGTGGGAAACCTTCAATTGGCTCACAAGTGATAAAGAGTCTGAAGTCTGGGTGGATTTCGACTCCTTTTGGATTAAGGATAGACTCAATTTGTGCCATAAACTCAAGAGAAAGATGGCAGTTGTTGAGGATGCACCACTTTCCAGACACAAATCCAGCCTTGATCATCTCAAGAGCTGCCTTTTCTTACTCCTCTCCCATAGATACATTTGGTACTGGGAATTGCTTCTTCTTTTTGGCGAACTCATTGATGAATCCGTTTGGATCTCCTCCTCTTGAAAGCAAGAAGAGAACTGGCTTGTTAATGGCAGATTCCTCCCAAATTTCAGACATTTGATCGTTAACAGTGTCAACATATGAGTCTCCTAAGACAGATTGGATGAACTTGATGGAGCACAACACAGTTCTATCCTCTCTGAGGGATCTGACAAGGCACAAGTGGATGAAGTTTCCAATGTTTTGGTCAGCTTGAATCTTTTCTTCGTAGTCTGGCACTTGAACGTTTTCTGGCTCGTTCTCCTCAATGATCCATTTCTTCCATTGAGGTTCTTGTCTTTGGATTCTCTCTGGCAATTCCTTGAAGAAGATTCCGTGTTCATTGTTGAACTTGTGCTTGGAGAGAGCCTTTAAATTCAACCACTTGGATTGTTCCATCCAAACGAATGGCTTGGTTCTGTCATCGATACCTCCTCCTGCTTTAAGGAACATTGAGACGTCAGCTGCAGAAAGTTTTCCTTCCTTAATCAATATCTTGAGGCACATCATCAGTTTGAAGGTGATCTTGTTCTTTTCGAACAGTCCTCTGTTGATGTATCTGTAGGTTCTCATGGTCAACTCGTCCTTGATGTTCTTTACTCTATCCTTGACCAGTTGAGCCTTGGCAGATCTGAGAATACCAAGATCGAAGAGTTCTTGGAATTATTGCAGAGAAGTGTTGTACATCCAGTTGACTTGAGTCATTTCGACGATACAGAAGTAAAGCACAGCACCTCTGGCGGCGACTGGTCTGAACATTTCTCTCTTCTCGTTAATTTCAATTCTCTTGTCCTTGGCTTCGAGAAGCTTTTCATTTACCTCCTTGGATTTGGTCTTAATGGTGGCAAGCACATCAATCAGCTCAGTGTCATCAAGAAGGGATCCTTGGGCATTAGCAAGTCTTTCCAAAAGTTAGGCCTCATAGGATTAAAGGGTCTTGGTGTTCATTGTGACCTCCTCTTGCAATTAGGTAAGTTGTTCCTCAAGAGACTTTTGCTCCATGGAGATAAGTCTTCCGAGCAATTGTTGCTCAAGACCTCCCTAAGTGACAGTGAAATCAATGATTGTGGTCTTGGCTGCAAGTTCTGGAGAGAAATGAGGGTTGGCGAGTCTTGAGGTCATGAAAAGTCTGAACTTAAGACTGTAGTCCATCTCAGTGTCAGAGATCTTGATAATTCGGGATCTACCCTTGGTCATGTATCTCTTTTCGAGCACTGGGTCAAGCATTGGGTCAACTTCGTTTTCAATACTCTCAATAAGGACTGGGTATCCTTCTCCGAGTGGGATTCTCAAGGCATCCTTTAGCTTTGGGTGAGTAAGCTTGTAGATGCAGTCCTTTTCCTCAAGTTCTGGCTCTCTAGATTTAATCCAAGAGATAGCTTAACTCTATGGATCAATCATGAGTGGGTATCTGGATGATCTGGTGACCATAATACCATTCTGAATAGATAACTCATCAGTTGGAAGACCTTCAAGGTTCCACTCTCCTACAGTGGCTTGGTCAACCAAGAATTGAGTAAGGGAAAGCTCCTCACTGACTGGCATATTTCTAGTCATGAGATCATTGTGGAAATACTCTCCAATAAGCTTATCTCTATATTCAGAATTGAATGGTCCGCAGTAGGACACGAAAGCACAGGCCTTGGCAACATCTCCAACAAGTCTGAGCTTGAGACTCTTGTACTCGTTGGCGTTGGTGATCCATCTTTCCTTGTTGTCTTGGAGGGAGTTAATAAGTCTGTTAGCCTAGTCCATCTTCCTTCTAGTCTTCATGGCTTTGTCTTGAAGGGCTTGCTTAGCAGACATTTGGTCATCGAACTTTTGTCTAAGTTGTTCCTTGATGGCGTTACACTCGTCTAATTGGGCTTGAGCAGCAGCCAAGTTCTCTTCGGCCTCCTTAAGCTCAGCAGTTTTGATTTCAAGTTGCTTAAGCTTTGGCTTTACAATCTTGGATTGCTTGTGATAGTCACTCATAGCAGCAGCCCAAATACACATACCCTCAAGAGCCTTAGAGGCAGATTTGGCAATGACTGGAGAGAAAGCTAGGTTTCCATCAGCTTGTTTAAGATCGAGATATGGTTCTAAAAGCTCGATGGTTTCCTCATTAATGTTATCCTTGTCGTGTTTGGAGAAACTGATCAACATGTTAAGGAATTGTGGGTTCTGGAGTGTCTTTTGAGTTCCTACGTTTGGCATCTCGAAAGTATCGGTAATAAACTCTAAGTCCTTACCCTTCATTTAGTAGGTTTTTGGAGAAACTTAGGCCATAGGAAGCATAAACAGAAGGTGCACAGCATCCAAAATCATTCTGCAAATAGCAGCTGGAGCTCTAATACCTTTAAGTTCAACAATATCTGGTTGTCTGATCGAGTCGACAGCACCTTCAGCTCTTCTTAAATATGGAAGGGCAGCCTCCAACTCTTGTTGAGCCTACTCGGTTTGGATGTTAATGAGGTTGGCTTGCTCGATACAAGCGTCCTTTACAACTCCTACCTCATCAGCCTTTTGCTTGGCTTTCTTGTTCTCGACCTCAAGTTCTTTAAGAAGTTTGTCGGTAACTTCAGTAGCCTCCTTCAACTTAACTTCTTCTTTCTTCAAGTCGATCTTGAGGGCATCAACTCCTTGAGAGGCGATGGCCAATTTATCGAGACCCTTGACAATGTTTTGCTCGTCAACATCAATCAAGTTGTACTTGTTTTGGTAGACATCCTTGTAGAGGTCAATGAAGGACAAGTAACTCTTTGGAGTAACGTAAACGTGTCTTCTCATTCTCTGGAAGTAAATACCGCAAACTTCGTTAACAATGTCGTGCACTTTACCCATATGTGCCTCAAGCTCCTTCTTAATAGATGATTTGCAGTCAATCTTGAACTCGTTCAAGAACTTGTGGGACACAGAGATAAGAGCTTCCTCTGGCCATCCGAGGAACCAATCGATGATACATTGAGAGAAGAGAGATGGGAACATCTGGGCTCTCATTCTGAACTTAGATCCGACTGGAGAGAAGGCCAATACCATGTGGAGGTTATCCTTGACTCTGTTCAAGAAGTAAACGAAGAGGGTTGATGGGGTTGGGTCCTCTCCCTTGACTCCAACTTCCTTCATGTAGACATTCTTGGATTCGAGGGCAAACACATCTCTCTCGTCCTTGGCAATCAAACCTGGAATATCTCCAGTAGAAAGCATAGCATTGATAGCTTCCAAGAAGGACTCTGACTTAATTTCAGCGTCTGTCAAGATGAAAGTAACTGCTTTTCCAAGAGGACCAGCCTCTCTGTAAAGCTCCTTGATGTCGTCCTTCAAGGATTGAAGTTAGTAAGATTTGGTAAGAGCAATCTAGAAGTGGACTTGTTTACAGATGCAGGAAGCAAGTCTGGTCAAAGATTGTTTTCCAGATCCACCGACTCCGACAAGGAGACAGTTTCCGGCTGGAGAATTGATGATTCTAGTAATTCTCAACAAGTGTCTAAGGGCATCGTCGAAAATAACCAAGTTCATTTTTTGGGAAACATACTTCTCATTGAACTCCTCCAATTTCTTGTTGACTCTCTTTCTAATGGCGTCAATATCTGGGCAGGCCTCGTATACGAATGGAGCAACTTCCTCAAGCTCTCCATATTCGTTGTAAACATCTTCTCTCTGGAAGTCAGCGAAGAGGAAGTCAGTCATGAGGACCTCCTCGTCGAATCCGAGTTGATCTCTAAACTTCTCTTTAGTAACTCTGTCAAGAATGTCAGTGAAGACCTTCTTGTCATTGACGTTAGTGAGCTTGTCAATGAATGTTCTGTCGCACTCGTGTCTCCAGAGGGCGATCAAGAAAAGCTCTTGTCTAACCTTCTCCTTCATTTTCAAGCAGTTTTGAATAACCTTGTACTCGTGCTTTTGGGCAACACCGCAAATTCCTTGGAACACTCTAGCCAACTCTCTGATTGTGAAAGTGTAATGGAACTTGGCTGGAGTTGGGAGCAACTTCTTCTTGACTTGTTCCCAAAGGGAGATAGTGGCGTCAACAAGGTAGCCTTTCATTTGAATGACGGTGTCGTCGTACTTCTTTGGATTGAAAAGCACTTCCAAGATTCTTCCATAGATGTTCTCAATGGATCTCTGGGAGGTGGTAGTCATGTTGAGGGAGAAGAAGTGTCTCTTGAGTCTGTTTGGAATGTCGTTTCTTCCGGCGGTTGGGTGGTTCATTGCAGCTAAGAATTGGAGGTTCTCAATTGTTCTGAAGTTTCCTCTCTCGTCCTTGGCGAGGAAATAGAATCCCTTTTGCTCAATAAGTTGTCTTGCGATTTCGAGGGTAATTTGATCTCCCCAAGTGTTCTTGAAAGGCATGGAGAAATCGTCAACGAAAACAGTCATCTTCTTGTTTCCGATTGGAACGAAGGTTCTGGATTGCTTTCTCTCAATTTCTTGTTCGATAGCATCCTAGTAGTTGACTGGCTGGGTAGCACTAGAGAAGTTAATTCTCTTCATGGTCACCTTGTCCTTGTCGAAGGTATTGGTGTACATGATGATGGTAGAGGTCTTGGCAGTTCCGGATCCTCCAACCAAAAGGGTGTGGAGTTGTCCGTGCTCCTCTCTGATCTTACTCTTCTCAGCTGGAAGGTTGGCGATCTTGTTAATGATGAACTCAGCTCTGGTAGAGTCAGAGGTTGGGATCAAAAGTTGGGAGAAAGCAATTCTCTTTGGAACTTACCATGGTGTTGGCTCCCAAATCTTCCATTGCTTGGTTGAGGAATCAACATAGTAGTCGAAGACAGTCTCCTTCTCAACAGACATTCTCTAGGCAGAGATGCTTGGAAGTGGCATTTGCTTGGACTCTAAAAGCTTGTGGAACTTTTCTCTTTCTTCGGACTCGAAAAGTCCACCAATAGACCAGACGATACAGTAGACGAAGAATCTTTCGAAGGCAGCTTTGTCGATTTGCTCTTGGTTCTCGTAGAATTGCCACAAGATGGCAGTCAACAAGTTCAAGAATTGGGTGATTCTGACGACTGGTGGAGTTTGCATGATGTAAGTGAAATTCTTCACGAGGGTCTTGAACATGTCACCCTTGATGAGCCACTTGTCAACGCACTCTTGAAGCCACTCAGATTCCTTAGGGTTGCAGTAGAGTCTGTCTGGTTGTCTGTCAATAGAGAAGGTTGTGATCAATGGCTCCCAGTTAAGATCTTCCTCGGAGATGAAGACGATACCGCATCTTGACACAGTAGCTGGGGAAGCGTTGTTGAGGTTCTCGACCTCGAAGACCATCTTACAGTTGTCAGTCATTGGGATTCTTTCGGCGTTAGCGAGGGTAAGAATCTTGTTGTCATCAAGGACAGTGTTAAGGTTTTCAATCCAAATGGCATCGACTGGGCCATCGCAAATAATCCAGGACACGTACTTGTTCTTCTTGTCGTTGAGTTTCTTCCAAATCTAGGAGAAGACACCTGGTACCCACTCACCAGTGACGTTGTTCATAGATCCATACATTTCCTTGTTGAGGAAGGACTTTGGATTAAGTCTGGTTCCCTTGTGTGGGTTGTTAAGGAGGGTTTGGCACTTCATCAAGCAGTTCATAATGGTGGTCTTACCAGTTCCGACGTTTCCAACCATCATGAATCCGTGTCTTACGAGAGAGATTTCGTAAAGTTGGATAATTTTAAGGAACCACTTGTCAACATGTTGAAGGTGGTCCTCAGACAAGACTTGCTTCAATGATGATTCAATGTCCTTGTAGACCTTCTTTGGAATGACTCCTTACTTGGGGAAGATATCCTTGAGCAATTGATCGAACAATGGGATATCTTGGGAGATGAACTTGGAATAGTTCATATCTCTCAAGGTTCTGGCAACGATAGTCTCTTCTTCAGTTCCAGTTTCAGCTCTCTTGAATGTACCAGCAGTTCTGAGGACGGAAAGAATGTTTCTAAGACCGAAATCGTAGTGCCTAGTCTTGGAAAGTTGCTCCTCGCAAAGTTTGTAAAGGGTGTTGAACTTCTTGGCGAGTGGAGCGTATTCTTGGTAACCGACAGAGGCAAGCTTGACAGACATGATGACCTGTCTGTTGGGGACCATCATACATACACCTCTGAAGAGTACCTTAAGGTTTTCTGGCAACTCTTGTCTTCCAGCATAACCTGGGTTCATGGTAATGAAGTATCCGCAGGATAGGACGAGATCGATATCCTTCTCTTCTCCTGGGAATGGGAACTTCTTCAACCCTTGTTTCTTGGCTTGAGTGATGGACTCAACCTAGGAGGCAACGACGGAAAGAGTAGCAAGAGAAATTCTGTTAAACTCATCGAAGCATCCCCAAAGTCCAGATTGGCAGACACCCTTGAAGATCTTGGCCATGTCTCTGTATCCGTGCTCGTCAGAGCAGTTGGTGACGACGACATAAATACCGAGGGTTCTTCCCAAATCCTTGACAGTCTCAGTCTTTCCAGTTCCGGCTGGTCCAGCTGGGGCTCCTCCGTAGAGCATACCCAAGGCCTGGGACAAAGTCATGTAGCATCTGTCAGTAAGTGGAGTAATACAGAGTCTCTCCTTGGCTCCCAAGTACTCATAGGAGTAAATGAACTTGATATCAGTAATTCTGATCTCAACGTGTTGCTCGTTTTGGAGCCAGTAAATTCTAGTGTTCCTTACCCACTCGAACTCATGAGCATCCTTAATGTTGTGCTTCCTGACCTCATCGAGGAGGGACATGAACAAATCCTTCTGATGGACATGGATGGTAACCATAGTCTCGATCTTGGTTCTCTGGATTCTGTCCCAGTCATCCAAACACATAGCGGTAAGCTCGGACATGATTCCATTAATGTCTTTCTTTTTCTTCTCCATCTCAGTTTGTCTCTCCTTGTTGTTTCTCTCGAGGCAGTCTTGTACCTTGGAGGTCCAGATCATCTGCACACCCAACAAAGCGATTTGAGAAGGTGATTTCTCAGCGAATTCTCTCAAGGCAAGAGAGAAGCACTTCTCGTAACCCTTTCTGCATTCGTTTCTCATGGAACTTTGCATTTCCTTTTCGAGGAGAAGAAGCCAGTTCTCGATTTGACCTTCGGCCTTGACAGGTTCGGCAAGGTCGACAGTTTCCTTGATGTCCTCAGAGACGAACTCTTGGATGGAGTTAATGAGTCTTCTGTCGTTCTCGTCGAAGACGACTCTGGTGATGGCATCGAACAACTTTTAGAAGTCGTCTTGAACCATTTATGGGTCAGATCCGATAGAGAGGATCTTCAAAAGAGCCTCATTGGAGCAGAAATAGAATCTTGGGAAGATGTTTCTCTTAGACTCCAAGTAGTTCTCCAACTTCTTTTGGCAAGTCTCAAGACCTTCTTGAAGTGGTCCGAGGGAGTTCTTCAAGATGTCATTGGTGCAGCAGTCAATAACGTTCTTTTGCTCGTTAGCTCTCTCCATGATTTTAATCCATTGCTTATCAATGTTCATGAATTTCTTGGCCTCAGTTGGCAACTCCTTGGCGATATCTCCACCAGAGAAGACAGATACCAAGTTGGTCCAGAAGGTTTGGACCTTGAGCCATCTCTCAATGGTGTCGGAGACATCGGAGAGTTGGGAGATCTTGTCCAACACAATGGACTTGAATGGAGCAATTTGTCTCATGGCGTTCATTTACTGCAAGTTCATGATGTGCTCTTCGAGTTTGTCAGCAATATCTTGGATGTTTCCTCCAAGAACGCATGGAGCGTCAATACCTTTCCATGGTTTAATTTCAAGCTCAGCAATTTCCCAATGGGCAATGATCTCATTGTTCAATTGGTCCTCGAGCTTAAGTTGCTTGTCAGCGGAGTCAGCAATATCTTCGACCTCGTCCTTGAAGTTAAGGAGGTTAGCCTTTAAGAGCATGCTGAGGGTGAAAGACTCAACTTGGTCGTAAGGAAGTTCTTCCTTGGTCATTTCAATGATATCCTCCCAATGTCTTTGCTTGATGGAGTCCTTGGCGAGGGATTAGACGAGTGGCAAAACTTCGGTCATGTTGTCAATGTCTGTTTTGAGTTCCTTGTATCCGTCAGAGCTCTTGAGTGGGCCTGGAAGCTTTTGGCAATCTCTTCCGAAAACTTCAATTTGCTCAATCATTTGGTCGAGTTGTTCTCTGATGTCAACCCAAGCGATTTCGTTCCACTTAGCAATGGTGTCCTTGACCTTGGAGTAAAGCGAGTAAAGCTTATCCAAAAGTTGGATTTCCTTTCTGGTGTCCTCGAGGGATGGGTACTGCTGATGTGGGAGTCCAAAAAGACCCTCTCCAGCGAAGTACGAGTCGTATCTTCTCTTTCTGACTTGGTAGTCTTCAGAGAACATCTTAAGTCTGTTAAGAGCTTCTCTTGGCTCAAGACCACTGACAGTTGGTCCGTTCTCTTCGAAGTTAGCTCTGAAGATCTTGACGTCACTCTTCAAGTGGTCAATTCCAACAATAAGACTCTTCTTGAAGTAAGCTTGTTGTCCTTGGAGGTCGTTTCTGATTCCCTCAGATGCCTCAACGAGTTGGTGCCATCTCTTCTCAATGATAGACTTGGTGTCAACCTCATCTTGCTCCATCTCTCCTGGGAGGTAAGTCTCGAGCAAGTTGTACATTTCAGTGATTGGTCTGAATTGGAGTTCAATCTCAGACTCCTTCTTTCTGATGTCCTCAAGAGCGTGCATAACGTTTCCGAGGGAGTCAATGTCTTGAACTGGCTTCTCGATCTTGAGCTTAATTTGCTTGATTTCTTCAGTCAAGTTGTCAAGTTGGATCTTTGCCTTGTGGTGCAAAACCTTGGAGTAGGCATCTTTCCAGAGCTCAATCCATCTCTTGAGTCCGAGTTTGACGTTCTCGGTCTTAAGGCTGAGAGCTCCGATTTGGTGTTTACCGTCGATCATGTTGACGGTGTCGTCGTAGGAAACGAATTCTTTAAGTTTCTCCTCGAAGTTTTCGAGTTGTGGGTTGGATTGGTTGAATCTCTTCAAGGACTCGTCAACCTTTCTCTTCCAGAGCCAGTCGAATTTGGAGAAGCCTTGCAAGAACTTGTTGACGTTGTTCTTGGTGCCTTGGATGGAACCAGTCAAAAGGAGGATAACCTTGACAATTTCCTTGTCCTTGGCAATCCAGTCATAGAATGGCTCTCTTTCATCGTCTGGAAGGTCATTTTGGTTCCAGTTTTGGACTCTCTTGGTGGACTTTAACACGTGGCTGGCAGCTCTGTTGATGGCGTGTTGAACTTCATCTAGAGATGGCTTGAGGATACAGGTATCACCATCAAGGTGGACGTCGACCTCAAAGAATGGTTTCAAGTTTTGCTTTGGAGAGTTTCTTCTTCCACAAATTCTCTCTTTCATTTAGTTAAGTGAGTATTTGGTAGCATGGAGCAAAGCTTGATACATGGACCAGTTGTAGTACTTGGAGAGCTTTTGGATCTCTTCGGCAGAGATTGGCTCAACGTGTTGGTCCAATTGGTAAGAGCAAATGGTTTGGATCAAGTCATTGACGGCTCCCTCGACCTCGTAGTTCTTACTCATGAGCTTTTGGGACTCTTCTTTGATCCAGACCTCTTGCATTTCGACGAAGTCGTCGAGGGTGAAGGTTTGGGCGTCTTGTGGCAAGTTGACAAGAACGGTCTTGGAGAGGGCCTTCAAGTTGTTTTCAATTCTGTTCTCCATGATGTCGTTGATGTTGATGATCAATTGCTCGAGCTTGGAAAGTCCTTGATGGACATGGTGCAAGTATCCATCAATGTTCATGGAAGTCCAGGTGAGTGTGACCATACCTGGTCTGAGTTTGTACTCCAAGTCCTCAAGATGTGGGACCAAAAGACTCTTGGTGTTTGGTCTGATCTTGTTCACGATTCTGTCGTACTCTCTCAAGACAAATTGAAGCTCGTTGTTGTAGTTCTTGAACTTGTCTTCTTGGAGAAGCACAATCTTGGCACTCTCTGGGATGTCAATACCAATTCTAGACAAGCACTTGGCCTCTCTAATAAGGGTAAGGATCTCAGAGTCAAAGTTGACGTACAATTTGTTGTTCTCTGGATGTCTGATTATTAATGTGGCTT
>Ga0115103_1691322_pt1 | contig 12129 bp, 1 predicted proteins | sample MBTome_2_FD_89643 | JGI IMG/M metagenome (GOLD analysis project Ga0115103, IMG submission 89643) | Marine eukaryotic communities from Pacific Ocean to study complex ecological interactions - MBTS_5May14_M1_3um Metatranscriptome... | ecosystem: Environmental > Aquatic > Marine > Oceanic | place... | reverse complement strand
CGATTAATAGTTTTACTCAGTAAAAAATGTAGGAGCCGTCAGTAGGCGACCCCTTCGGATAGCAGTGGAATTAGCCACACCAACGGCAAAGACTTCCGTTCTTAATTACACGACGCAATTTCTTTTAGGTTGAACGTCGATGGTAACTTCTTGATGGATGACGTATTTGTCATCGGAAACGAAAACGGCGACAACGACAGGCGAAGGGTCATCCACCACAACTTCAAGGATGAAATTGTTGGAACCCTGATCTATAACGGTGCTCGAGACGCCAATAAGTTTCGAACTCAAAGTGGTGACAATCGGCGTACCCATGACATGCATAACAGAGAACGGAATGCTGAGGGTTTCACCCGCAATGGCGTGCTGCGGGGCGAATGGTGCAAGCACGGGAGCTTGGACAGTGCGGAACTCGATACAGTTCGAGCTCGAGAAATTGGGATCTAGTGTGTTCCCGCTACCCAGGCAGATTGTGTTTTCCCCCCCAGTTGAGTTGGCCACAACACAAACCCGCATGCTCTCGCGGGTAACCTGTTTGGCTTGTGCTTCCACTTGAATTCGTTGACAAAGTGTGGGAGTCGTAGATGATCCAATTGCCTGGCAGCAGTCGACACCGTTGAGAATATTGGCGGTGCCCACCTCGGGTACACATGAAGTCATGCTGGTGTTCTTAATAAGCGCAACTCGACCGCACCACTCTTCACCTTGAGTAAGGTCGACGCCGGTTGAAGCAAGAGTCCCCAAAATTTCAGTTGTGGGAGATGCCGAACTGCCGACATTGATAGTAATGGTCTCCTGGAACGCCGGGCTCGTGGCTGTAAGCGAGATTTGTCCTCCAGTGCTAACCTCTGTTGTGTACACCGTTACCATGGAACCATCGAGTGTAACTTTGATGGTGTCCATCGTCGCTGCAGTTGCGAAGGTAAGAGGTTCAATGCCAGCGTACCAAAAGCACTTCTTGGCGTCGAAAGTGACTTTGTAGTCCCAGGCGTTATTGGGCACTTCGGCCGTAGAAAAATCTCTGCTTGCTGGGATGTTCAGATTGGCCATGTCGTCGTCCAGAACACCATTTGTCATGATGAATTTGACTGATCCACCGCACGCCGAAGCCTTGCGGTAGAGCTGGGCAGCCGATTGTTGTTGACCTTGGGCAGGAAGAATGGTGAGAGAAGCCGGGAGATCACTCTTTACCTCAGGCCTATCTGTGGAGACGTCGACGCTGAACGACAACGCGGACGCGATGCCAACCTCGCCTGTGGAGATGCGAATTTCAAGTGGTGCGTCGTAACTAAGGGTTTGTGTGGCGCTAAATTCATCGTAGTTGAACGCAGCCACCTTCGCAGTACCATCAGCTGTGTTGATGTTGACGGTAAGACTACCACCGTTGATGTCCAGTTGAGTGTTCAATTTGAGCCACACAATCAAGACTGAACCCTCTGGACCCGCTAGGACACTGATCTCTTCGTCCACCACGATCCTTGGCTCCTCGCGATCTTCACGGATTCCGGTAGCGCATGGGCCCACGCCGATATCTTCATTTGGAACGACGAGCCCGAGGCAGGCAGTGAAATTTAGATTTGGTTGCCAGCCGTCTTTCGACAGCAACGGCACCATAAACGGGGTAGCAGTTGTCTCTCCAGCTGCGAAAGTTACAGTTTTAACTGTGGAATTGTAGTGCGTTCCAGCGACGGCACTCAAGTCCGCGGTCGAAAAGCTGACCTCCAAAGGTACGTTGAGAGGGTTGCTCAGACTGGGTTCGAACGAAAGGCTGGTGCCCTCAGTGCCTGTGGCTGACAATTGTACAAACGACACTGTGGCCGTTACAGCGGGAGTGATGGACCCAGTCGCAGTGTCTCTGGTGAGCTGGACACCCCGCTCTGTCCCGGAAGCTTTAGACATGTCGTTTCCGAACGTGACAGCAGTGGCCTGTCCGTCGTTGGGAATTGTTTGCACTGAAACTGTCGCAGTGAGTGAGTTGGGAGGGATGGTGAGGAGGAAGCTCTCGAGGGGCTGGTAGTTGTCCTCAGTCGCCGATCCGGCAATGGTGGAGAATTCAAGCGAAATGGTGTAGTCACATGCGTTGCTAAGGGTCACCTGGAAATCCATTGGATCGCCAGCCCTGCTAGTGGCATCAATGATCTGAACTTGTGTTCCAGTCATGTCCAGCAAAGTTCCTTCGGCCTTGTGAGCATTCCCATTGAAGGGGAATTGTACAGAACGGCCAGATGCTTGGATGTTGCTGAGGACGAAGCCAAACACTTCGTCGCCATCACAGATTTCATCATTATATACTACAACGTCAACCTGTTGTGAGGAGCCTTCGGTTGCGGTCGGGAACACGACAGTGCCAGATGTCTTCTCAAAGTCCTCATCTTCAACAGCTGAGTCACTTTCGGTGGCGTAGTCGACAGACACTTCAGTGTCCACTGCATGAGAAAGAGTTACTGTAAATGCGATTGTCTCGTCACTCTCGGGCGCAGTAACATCCTCACACGAAATGATAGCCACATCATCACTGATGATTGTTCCGAAGAAATGGTCATCATTTTCAGTGTCGAACCCGACTGTTCGTGGTTGGCTTGTGAGCCAATCAATCTCCAAGTCGACTTGGAAGGTTTCAGATCCCTCGACCATCTCGTCTTCGACAATTGTTACGCTTCCTGTCTGCTGTTCACCTTTTCTCCCATCGAATGCAACTGAAACGGTGTTCGGGACCACATCTCCGCCAATTGTAGCAATGGCGGTGTATTTGACGTCAAATACGGTATCAACGTTGTGAGTCAGAGTCATAGTAAAGTCGAACTGCGGTGCTTCGGATGGTTGACTCTCCACACGGATCTCTCCCATGTCTGGGTTCTTGATCGTGACCGTGTTGGAGAAGAAGGTTGTGGAGACCCCTGGGACTGTGCTGTCAATCTCCAGAGTGAAAGTTTCATCCAGCTCCACGATTTCGTCAGCAACAACTGAAATCTTGGCAACTCCAGATTGAGGATCATCACTGGGGGGTAAGGCAAAGGATCCAGAGGTGGCTCCCAAGTCATCCTCGTTTGCATTACCATCGAAGTTCACAGACCAATTCACGGTAGTCTCGACCGCGAGAGCATGAGAGAATCGGACTTGAACTTCGAAATCACCTGATTTGTTCTCATCGAAGCCGGATTCCAACACACTCAAGGTGGCATCTTCGTTGTCGTCGATGGTTCCAACGCCGTCCACGATCTCAATGGTAAACCCGCAAGCTGTCTGCACTGAGGCGGTCAGACTGAAATCTTCGGATTCTTGCGCAATCTCGTCGTCAGTGGTCTCAACATTGATATACTGTAACGCTGTGGAGTGTAGGCCGAAATTTTTCACCTCGTTGGACAAGGGTTCGTATCGATTGATGTTGCCGCTGTGAGTGGAAAAGACGAAGCTCGTTTCTCGATCAAGGCTGTGCGTCAGGGAAGCCTCGAAGGCGAAGGTTTCACCTTCAGAATCCTCGTGGTCCTTGATGAAAAGAACCACAGTTTCATTATCATCAATGAGAGTCCCCACACCGCCAATTTCAGTCTCATTAGCCTTCGAGACCCGGTACTGCTGGACAGGGATACCAGCTCCCACTGTGAGAATGTCCACCTCTAGCAATTCATCACACTCTTGTTCCCAATCATCCACAATTGGAACCTCCAGTGTTGTACTTTTCTCTGAGGCGGGGATGCCAACTGAACCAGCAGTGTTAATGAAATCAGGATGAATGGTCAGGTCGCCCGTAATCTCTCTATTACCACTCTGAGTACCGAACGCAACACCAGTTGTTGGTAATCCGTCAGGGTTGGGGGCATTCGTTGTGGCCCATGCGATCCTGACTTCGGTATCGACTGTGTGTGACAGAGTGGCCACAAACACCATTGGGGTGACGGCTTCATTCTGCGATGGGTTCGAAAGGAATACAGTGGCAGCATCATCATCCACAATAGAAAGAGTAGCTTCCTTGCGTCCTTCTTCCAGTCTGATGACTGGCGGAGTGGCAGTAGTCAAAGTGATGGTGATCGTTTCCACCAGAGCCTCCGAAATTTCATCATCAATGATTGTGAACGGGATTGCTTTTACTGGTCCAGGCTGGCAGTTGTCGCCCCAACAATCGGTGCTGAAACTGATCGATTTGGAGTCAGTTGTGTAATCTTCGCCGGCGGTGGCAGTTCCATCTTCAATGTCAAAGGAAACCATGTTTGCGATTCTGATCTGGTGACTGAGGAATACAAAGAAGTCCGTGTCGACGTCCTTTTCGTTCGTCTCATCATCCGTGATCCACACGGTAGATCCCTCGTCGTCCGTGATGGTACCGAGAGCGGTTTGTTTATCCCATTGCACGGTCTGGATACCTGGGTTGCGGAAAAAGAGGCTGCCGGCATCGACCTGGAAGTTCTCAACGCCCTCCTGAACATAATCATTCAGAATGACCACACTCAAAACACCTGCCACGACATTGGAGGGAAATTCAAATTCTGCATCGCTAACTTCCTCATAATCTTGCCCCGATTCCGCCTCTAAATCTGTGGTCTTCCAGACGAAGCTGGTAACGCCATCGACCTCGTTAGACATCTTCGCCTGGAATGTCATCTGCACCTTGTCTTCTAAGCTGAAGCCAGTTTCCTCAGCAGATGCATCTTCAATTTCAACAGTTGCACTGTCGTCATCGATAATGAATCCTGTTCCTTCAGCCTGTTTAATCTGGATCGGGTTGCTTGAACCAGCTGGCTTGATGAGCTCAACAATGAACTCGTGTCTGCCTTGCACAATAGCGTCATCGTACACCTCCACGGGGATGGTGCGAATGATGCTGCCGTCCACAGGTGGTTCGTTGGCGTCGAAAGTGATGACACCAGAATCGACCTTGTAGTCCACATTGGGTTTCGCGGCATACGGGCTCAAAGAAGGATCCACACTCGTCGTTTTCCACTCCAAATCAAATGAATTCGTGACCTCGTGAGAAAGATGAACAGTGAAGGTCAAAACTTCATCGCTTTCCAGTCCCTCAGTGTCATCGATGGAAATTGTGGCATTCTCGTCAATCGCAGAGTTGATATGACCAATAGCCTTGGTATTACTCAATGTAATTTGAGTGAAATTAACCTGACGGAAGTCCCCGCTGAAGACAGGTTCCTCGAGCAAGACTTCAAAGATTTCAGTGTCTTCTTGAATTTGGTCGGGGAAGGTATTGACTTGGATGTTGGTTCTGGGAATAGGACTTTGTGCGTCCTGTACAATCGTCGATGCGAACTCAACTGTACCCGTAGTCGCCTCGTAATCTTCTCCTGCCACCGCAGAACCTGAATCAGAGGTTGTCCAGTTCATGGTTAGCCTGCCGGAAGCAAACACGTCAAATTGTGCACCATGAGACATTTCGGTACGGAATGTCAATGTGACCCCTTCGCCGAGATTGTCATCCTCGTTGGATGCATCTGACACGGAAATCGTAGCATGTTCAAAGTCATCAACGATTGATATAAAGGAATCGCGACCGCCATCTTGGGGAAAGACGGCAACCGAGGGAGGTTCAATATTCATGAGAACGATGCAGAAGAGCTCGTCGTCCTCAGTCAACCAGTCATCATTAATTTGAACCTCGACATATTGTCTTCTTTCATTCGGTTCAAACATAACGGGGGTGACTTCAGATGAACAGTCGTAGTCTTTGTTCCCACCTTCAACCCCACAAGTCGCAGAGAGATCAATGAACGTGTACCTCACCTGAACTTGGGGCTGAGCATTGTGTGAAAGAGTCACCGGCACTTGAAGTACGCCATCTGCGCCCTCTGTCTCTGAGGTTGACATGGCGGGAATGATCATAATGGTGGCATCTTCATTATCGATGATCTTACCAATACCAATATCGCCAGGTAGAGAGATTTCGTATCCAGGAGCTTCCACATCGGTCACTTCCAAGCCGAATGTTTCTTCAATTTCAGCCACGACGTCGTCTACGACGTCGATAGTGATGACAGCAATGGGTGGCTCGATCATGCTTTCATTCATGGTAAACGTACTGTCCTCAGCGATATAGTCGATGACAAGTTGACCAGTGGAATCCACGGAAGTGGCACTCCCGGTATCAACGGTGGCATACATGAAATCAAAGGATCCTTGCAATTTATGAGACATGAAAACTGTGAAGGCGATGGGCTCCTCGTTGAATCCGACGGTAACTTCGCTCACAGAGAGGCTCGGGAACTCATTATCTGAGATGAAACCGGCATCGAGATCGACCACATCAATTGCATACCCAGAAGGAGATGTGATGTTGAAGTCGATGACAATCTTCTCATCGGGTTCGGAGATAACATCGTCTACCAGGTTCACTGTGAAAGTCTTTACTTCGTCAGCTTGTCCCAGAAAGGTCACAACGCCAGATGCCGATTCGAAGTCGGGGGAAGGTTGGGCAGCGGGGTCGGATGTAGCCTCGCCAGTCTGGTTAGAATCGACAGTCGCCCAGGCAACCTCGACTGTTTGATCGACATCGTGGCTGAGCCTCAGCGTGAACACCATCTCTTCGGCGCTTTCAGAGGCTGAGACCGCTTCGACAGTAATGTTGGCACTGCCAATATCCGCGATAATCCCAGTGCCCATGAGACTGATGTCGTATCCCTGATGATCGGGGACTTGAGATTCGACCTCGACGTAGAAGGTCGAGTTTCCTTGCACGGTTGGGTTTTCTAATGTTTGCACATCAAAAAAGGATTCTACTTGATCTCCAGAAAAGATGAGGGTAGCGTTGGTGGCCTCGTAGTTGATATCGGCGACAGCAGAGTCGTCTTCGGTCTTCAAATTGAGCAACAACTGTGGATGAGCTTTGTGGCTAAGTGTTACCATGAATGAAAATAGTTCTCCCTCGCTGTCGTAAACCTCAGAAATCGTTACATTTGAATTTTCGTCGTCCAAGATCGTGGCGGTCCCAACAAGGATACCAGGTGTGACAATGTCGCTCACGCTGGTAATCTCCAAGGTGAAAGTTTCATGTCTCTCCTGATAATCGTCGTTCAAGATCGTCACATCGAACGGGACAGTGATTCCACCAGTTGAGTTGGTTTCTTCTTGCGATCCCTGGAAAATAACACGCATATCCCGGTTTGGAGCAACCCAGAAATCTTTGGTTGGGCTCTTCATCGGGATACTTGGGCCTCTATCCATTTGGGCTGTTCCTGATGCAAATTGGAGATCGGCAGTAACATCTGTGTACACATAATGTGACAACGTCACATGGAACTGGAAATCGAGTGTTGGGTTGAGCTCTGGACCTCCGGGAGATTCTGAACAGTTCAAGTCGGCAACCATAATGGTGGCCTTGTCGTTATCCACAATATCATGGATCAACTGCGCTTCAGTGAAGTCGATCGAACCATCTGGGAGTCCTTCTGGTTCTATGACCTTCAAAAACAAGCTGAATTTTTCGGTTCTTTCTTGCAACCAATCATCCATCACCTGGATCGGGAATTTGACTTCCTGGTTGATACCACCGTTGGCTTTGAATGTAAAGTTGTAAGGCGTGGCGACGAAATCGAAATTGGCTCTGGCCCTTTCACTTGGATCAAGACTGCCAATCTCTACTGGTGTAACTTGGATGACAAGTTCGTCGGGATAATTGTCAGCCAAGATAGCAGTGAAGACAAAGTTATTGCCTTCTGTTCCGGAAATAGCGGGGACGCTAACCTTCGTTCTGTCTTTCCCAAGGATGGCTCCTTTTCCAGAAGTTAAATCGTTGAGGAAACTGATCTTATGGCTGGCGAATACATCTTCATCAATGACATCCAGGTTCAGATTGAACTTCACTGCCGCGGGACCGGAAGGACGGAATGAGTCGTTTTTGGGCATCACCTGCACTGGGACTTGCGTAAATTTGGAGTTCACAGTGCCCGGAGAGAAGATGAATTCTGTTTCCGCCACTTGAACGTAATCCGGATCCGAGGAGCAGCATTGGGCCGTAACATCGGTTGTGGCGTACGAGATCTTGAGTTCTGTGTCAAGTGCATGGGACATCTCGATGTCAAAAACAAACGGGCTTGAGGTTGCATGTTCTGCCACGCACGGGGTGATACTGATCATGACGTTCTCAAAATCCTCGATTGTCCCCGTGGCGATGCCACCATTGGGACCCCAGTTCACGAATGAGCCGTAGGGGTTGCTTTGCCACGACAACTCGACACTGAACGTCGTGTCGGGTCCTTGAATATTGTCGTTCTTGAGCGGAATGGAAATGGCTCGTTCTTCGACGGACTGCGTGAATGTGACGACACGAGACAAAGGAGTACCAGACAGTGTGAAGTGCTGGCCCTCCCTGGCTGTGCCATCGTTTGTGTCCCAACGAAGAACAACAGGATCCGTGATGCAATGTGTAATTTTCACTGGGAATGAAATAGAGGCACCTTGTGCTTCTGATGCGGTGGCATCATCGATGGTAACATCAGCTGTGATGTTGTCAGACAAGATACCTCTTCCGGGACTGTTGGTGATGGTGTACGGCAGAGTGTCCATTGTGGGTACCGTCAGCTCCACGTAGAAATCTTCCTCATTCTCTTGGACACACATGTCTCTGAAAATGGTGATATGAACGTCAGTGTTGCTATCTGCAGGAGTCCATCCTTCCAACAAGTTCGACTGGGGGAACTTGACTGTACGTTCTACATGTACATAATCCCCTCTATCAGTCGACAGATCGTACGGAGAGGCCGAGCCAGGAGACGTTTTGTAGCTGACGGCAAGGTCACTTGACACTTGGTGAGACAATTTCAATACGAACGTCATTGAGGAGGAGTCAGCCTTGGGTTGAACACCCGCTGGGGATTCAATGCTGACAATCACATTCTCTTCGTCGGTGATGAAGCCTGTGGCCGTGACCTCCGAGGTGGAAATACCCCAGTTGCGCGGGCTGTTTACGCGGTCGAGCCCAACAGTGAAGTGCTCAGTGGTCTCTTGGATGTTATCATCCACGAGAGTAACATTGATTGTGCCTTCCCGGGTGGGTTTCGCACCATTGTGCCCACCAACCATAACAAAGGAAGACCTGCTGGACTCATTATTTACAGAATTGACGAAATCGTGTTGTTGGTCATCATCTCGGGGGCCGAACAAGGCTGTTACGCCAGTCAGCGTGTATGAAATGTTGACCGGTGTGGATGAGGTGTGCGAAAGTTTCACCGTGAACGTCAATGCACCTCCATCTTCTGGGCCTGTTGCGTCATCAACCCGGACCGTAACACCTTCATCGTCGAAAATCAACCCTTCGGCATGGGGGCGAGTGAACACAATACCACTGTGGGGGGCACTTCTGGTTTCGTCCACGATCAGAGTAAATGTTTCTTCCAGTTCTTGGACGGCGTCGTTCCTGACAGGTACCCTGGCACTGATGGGCGATTTGACAGGGTTCATTCTGGGAATCGTTACAGTTCCGGGATTTGTGCCAGCAACAGCGGGTGTGTAATCAAAGCCGCCATCGCTCTGCAGTCCTGCGGTTGACGCAGATCCATCCTCCGTGGTATATACCACCTTGGTAGCTGTGGAGATCTGGTGTGATAGGTAGATAGAGAACAGCATGTTCGCATTGCGCGCCTCTGAGGCAATGGCGTCTTTGACTGACAACGTTGGGTTTTCGTTGTCCTTAATTAGGACAGCTCCCAAGTTCCAGTTCGAATGTTGTTGAGAAGCTGATATGAGAGGTTCAGCAGCGGTTTGGACGACAATGTCAAAACGTTGAACGCTGTCAACGGCATACCATTGAATGTCGTCGTTCTTCACACTGGTCAGCTTGAGTGTTGAATCGCTGGGCCCATCTTTTCCTGTGGGATCGGCAGGGAAAACCACACGGTCATCTTGGAACTTGAACCGCTGGCCAAGGCGGGCTTTTGTGATATCAGTGTTGGGCAGAACGGCTTCAGCGGTCCGCCAAGGAAAGGATATCATTCCGGATACAGCATGTGAAAGTGATACAACGAAATCCCAGTTCGTTTCGTCTTCGTATTGAGGAACTGTCATGTCATGGATCGAAAGGGTCAGTTTCTCATCATCCGTGATCACGTTCTCAATCGAGAACCCACGTTCAGCATCAAGGTTGTTGATGGGGAAATCTCCATCGAATTGAGAGAATCGAACAGCGAATGTCTCCTTCACTTCAGCAACTTCGTCATCCAGAATTGCAACAGAACCCTGTTTATAGACTTGGGCGGTAGAGTCCACGGCCCACTCGATCGATACTGGATTGGTCTGAGCATAATCCAGGTTCGGGCGAGCGACGTGAACGTTGGTATTACTAATGTCTCCAGAGATAGTCTCCCAGCTCAATTTGGTTCCAGATTTTCCTGGAGTGTGAGAGAGTGCCACAGAAAAGACGAAATGGGAATTTGTCCCTTCAGCAGTGTTGGGACCCTGATGAATGATGGCCGTTAGGACTTCGTCGTCTGTAATTGTGGCAACACCATATCCCTTGGTCAAGCCCAATCGGAAAATTCTTGCAGAGTCATCGTCCAGTTGGATTGCCATGGCAAAAGTTTCATCGCCTTCGGCCACTACATCCTTGGGGCCATGGTCAAACGTGGCTTTGATGGCTGATGTAGTGGCAAACGAACCACTCGTCTCGCCAGGCACGACGCCAAGCGGCCAACATGCGTCGACGGTGGCCGACAGGGCGGAGGGCAGACTAGCGCATCCGCCTGGGGGGGTGTGAGTTTCCACTGTTGCCACTTGATTTGCGGGACTGCTGTTTTGGTTCAGATCCGAATACATGAAGGATACCGGAGATTCATGGGTAGTAGAAGTTTTGGTTTGATGTGAAAGGATGACTTCGAAAACCCACTTGTCAGTATCACTTTCGCCGATGGTTTCGGCATCCTTCACGTATACAGTGGCATCCTCAAAGTCGTAAATCATACCGAAAGCACTGTCAATACGTTCCCCTCCGCAAGTGGAAACTTGCCAGTCGTTCTCAGCGCCCCCGATCGAGCCCATGAACACAGCATAATCAACATCGTATTCAACCTGAAAGTCTACAGGCCCAAATCCTGGTTGGTCATCGTTCGACGGATAGGAGTGTGTGGATTGCACATCATCAGAGTTGACTTCCACTCGAAATGTGTCTGACAACGGCGGGGAGCCTCTTTCGTACTCGTATTTGCGACCATTGAACTGATAGTGTCCAGTGATTCCATCGGTGGAAAGGCTTGCAGTCCCCGGCGTCGTACGAACATTGATGTCAAAATCAGTGTCAACAGTGTGAGAAACCCGAACATTGAAGATCATACCAGTTTGGGATGCGTCATCCTCCTCAGCTACAAGGCTGTCGATGCAAATCGTCACACCCTCTAATTCTTTCTTAAAAACTCCCGTTCCTTTTCCGGAGGCAAGGAATTTGTTGCTTTCGACCTGGACTTCGAACGTTTCCATGTGTTCTTGAACATCGTCATTGAGGATTTGCACACTGAACTGCTGATCAAAAACTCCGCCAGGCACGAAAGTGAGGAGTTCTCCAGATTTGGGTACATAGTCGACCTGAGCTTGGGCGTAGAAATCGGTGGAGGATTCTTTCGTTGAGCAGTAAACCTGCACATCGGTACTGACTTCATGAGATGGTCGAACATTGAAGTGGAAGTAGTCATTTTTGCCTTCCGTTTGCGCGTCGTCCGAAACGACAATGGTCAAGCCTTCCGTGTCGGTGATTAAGCCCGTGGCTTGCGGAGTGAAAGAGCCGACGTTTGAAGACACGATACTGACAGAAAAGGTCTCTGTGTTTTCTTGGATGTCGTCGTTGAGGATTGTAACCGAGAATTTTGCAATGCTGCCGGAAGTCGACGAGGCAAATTCAACATCCTGATCACCTGAAGGTGTGTAGTCTTGTCCGGGTGTGGCGACACTCTCTCCGGCACCGCCATTTTCCGTACGCCATGTAAATTTTGGGGGAACTCCAAAGTACTGATCACCCTCGTACGAGAGCACCGCGCGGAAATCCATGTAGAGAGAGCCAGAGGCCGGTTCTAACTCGGCAATAGAGGAATCACTGATAGTGATCCGCATATCATCGAGGTCGGTCCCCAGGACCGAAGCGGCCAGGGCCGCTACCATCAGGAAGGCTCGCATTCCTGAAGGCTCAAATAAGTATAAGCTTTT
>Ga0115103_1057616_pt1 | contig 12137 bp, 8 predicted proteins | sample MBTome_2_FD_89643 | JGI IMG/M metagenome (GOLD analysis project Ga0115103, IMG submission 89643) | Marine eukaryotic communities from Pacific Ocean to study complex ecological interactions - MBTS_5May14_M1_3um Metatranscriptome... | ecosystem: Environmental > Aquatic > Marine > Oceanic | place... | reverse complement strand
CTCGTCCTAACGGTCTCTTTACTCCTACTCTCGTCCTAACGGTCTCTTTACTCCTACTCTCGTCCTAACGGTCTCTTTACTCCTACCCCGCGCTACTTTGTACTAGTAAAACTCTTTAGTTAAACGTAAGTAAACCTTTTAAGACTTGCAAGAATAATAATTTTTTAATGTAAACGTGCTACTTAAATAAGTAAGATCTAGTTATTGTGGGTGTAAATAGAACTTACAAAAATAAAGATACCTAATAGTTTAGTGTAATTTACTTAAAGTAAATTTAGAAAGTGTGAATCGGTTAAGTCCCCCCCCCGAGGATTAATATTTTATTCAAAATAAACTATACATGTCAGCACCTATCCTAAAAATATAGAGAATTTCACAGTTATAGAGCTGATTATACCTACACTATACGACGTAGTTGAATAAAACCTCCAAAACAAGATAATATCTAGAATCGAGTGTTCTATTTAATAAAAGTAATCTAAACATAAAATTATAAAAAATGAAATTAATAACTTAACACTTTTAAATAGAGCAGTTCAGTAACATAACCCTTATACTAAATAACTGAATACTTAAGTCGGAACGACGTAAGCACTGTATTAGTGAATAATCTAACACACTCAAATAAGATGCGCGTAACTAACTGTAGTATATAGTTTATTGAGGTTAGGTTAAATCTAAGTGTATATTTATCAAATATAAATAAGGTAGGTTAGCCGCGATAAGGCTCGTATAAAAAATAATAAACGTATTAGTAACAGGGCTCGAACCTATAACAACTAGTGTATGAGACTAGCACTCTACCAATTGAGTTATACTAACTTAAGTAAGTTAACCACGGTATAACATAACCGTAACCCCACCTTCAGTACACTAACCTAAAGATACTACAGTGCATATATATAATTGTCGTGTATAGGTATTCATAGGGGGGGTAGTAGTTGTCACCAACCTATAACTAATCACCCACCAAAAAAAAATAGTACACTATGTAACGCTGAAATTACTAAGTGGGCGTATTCCGCAATAAATATTATCAGTAACATAGGACCGTTGATCTCAGTTGAGTAGCCGGCGACAACTTCTGACTCAGTCTCGGCGTGATCAAATGGAGCCCTTTTAGATTCAAGGAAAAGTACTAATAAGAAACTTGCAATAGCGGGTGCATAAAGTAAACTATACCAGTAACTATTCTGAACTATAACAAAGTCCTGGAAATTAGACGACTGAGAAGCTAATACTAGAATTGAGTAAAGAAGGGTAATGAAAATATCTAATGATATAACATGGACTAAGCCCCTAACAGTACCTATAATTGCGTAACGGGATTGACTTAGTATACCTACTGCTGAGAATAAAATATTCGAAATAAGTATTAAAACAAGGTGGTACAGTATCATAGCATCAACATTATCTACAAGGTAAAGATTAGGTCCTCATATAAAATTAAGTGAAAATAAAATCTGTGTCGAAAAGAGTAACGATAACACAACTGGTAATATTGTCGAGTTCACATGTGGTATAAGGAAGATCTCTTTGGATAACATTTTAAATAAGTCGTTTATAATCTGTAAAGATCCATTACGCCCCATTAGTGTAGGCCCTACACGTCTTTGGTATGCGGCTAATATTTTACGCTCCAGTAGTACAATATACAGAGTTAGTAATACAAATAGTATAATTAACATAAATGCAAATTCATTCATAAATAATTAGCCAAAACAGTAATCATACAGAATACCTTTAACTTAAAGTTTAACGGTAACCATAACCTAACCTAAATAGAGGGGATATTTACTTGTAAACTACACCACACTAACTAAAGAAGTTAGATAAGATTTGGGGTTGAGTGAGATAGTTAAGTAGAGTGATAATAGGCCAGTACAGCACAAATATATCACTATAATTTGGGGTATGAAATAAATATTACTAACTAAGGTATATGCCCATAAAAGGTTGAACTGTTTGGTAAATAAAGTAGAGCCTCTAATAAGTAATCTACGATTAATTATACTAAGGAGTGAGCCTAACTAACCCAGTAAAGCTAATATCTGACCCCCAACTCCTCTAGATAGGGCTTGCTTATGTGTAAGTAAACCTTTAGAGGATGATATAAGCATTATAGAAGACCCTATTGATACATTAATAACTGTTAGGGCAGTTAAAGAAACATTATGTTGTCTTGAGGGGGTAGTTACAACCCTAACCCCTTTAAAAAATGGAGTACCTTTGTAATATGTAACTGAGAAAGTGATAAACTTACGAACCTTACCCCTTACCACATTCGAATGAATTATATAATTATGTATGCAACCCACCCTGTGTAATATTAAGAGTAGTTGGTGGGCGTGTTTAGAGTATCTAACTGTAGTTTGTGCCTGTTTTTTTTTAATAGCCAAATTTACATGTGCTAGAAAATGACTGTAAGTACTTGAGGAAACGATTTTGGAGGCATGGGACTCGAACCCATACTCGCTAGGACCAAAATCTAGTGCTTTACCGGTTAAGCTAGCCCCCAATACCCTAAAAAACTGCCAAACAAAGCATACTAGTACCTAAACTAGTTAATTTACTAGTAATAAGGTAGTATAAAGACTAACAAGTTAGTATACCCTACGAATCGATTGTTTAGTAGCTAGATACAGTAAGATAACCACGAGTAAGCCCAAAAACCCTAATATAGGGGCTATAAACTCAACTTCGTAACCTGCCCAAAAAATATACATACCCCCTATAAGTAATCTGGTCTCGGTAAATTCTGTAGGAAAATAAAGAATGTAGGTATTATTGAAAAAACTGGTAACATCCACAAGCAGAGATGAAACGGATGTAGTATCGACCCCACAATATCTCGTATTAGTAAGTACGGCCCAGTTACCGTCGAAGAATACATTGTAACCTAGACTCGAATCTACCTCAAGAGAAAAATTTAAATAATTTTTAAGCTTTAAGTATTGGGGTGGTAAGACAGTGGTAGTATCTAAGTAGAGTATGTTTAAAATAACTGCCCCTAATAGTAGTAAATGTAAATTTATAAATACAAATTTACTGGACCTAATTAAGAAAAGGGGGGTTAATAAAGGTAACAGTACGATAGGGTAGTATATAAAAACTACGGATAATAACAGGTAGTATACCTCTCAGTAACAATAATATATTAAAATTAGTAGTGTTAGTAAAAGTAGTTGGGAATATCAAGAGAGGGTGTACGAAGAAGTACCAATAGGTAAAAACTCTGGTAAATTTACTACAGGCTTAACCATAGTTAGGAAAAAAAGATTAAACAATACCAAGTTAAATAAATAAAATCAGACTCTGTAAGATTTGGTGGATAGTGCTTCGCCTAAAATACCCCATACAATAATACCCATAAAGCTACGAAATAACCTTGTAGACTTAAGAGTATGTAATATTAAGAGGCTCCACATAGGTATACTGAATACTATAAGGGTCTGCGGCCTACTTATAATTGACCCCCTAGTAAACTCCTGACCAAATGCATGTGTAGAAGTCGTAAGATTATACTGAACTACTAAATTAAATATTAACAACTTTAGTATAAGTACCAACCAAGTTGTATAGTCGAGTATTGTAATCGAATGACTAAAAACTCTGTGTAATAAGTAGGCGACATTAAAAAGAATCACTAAAGAGAAAACCTCTGAAATATCCCAATTCCATCAACCCCCCCAACTACCTTCTTGTAAAGCTCACCAAGAACCTAAAAGTGTAGTAAGTATATTTAGTATAAGAATTTTTTTAAAAATATAATCGAACTTAGTACTTAAGTTGGCAGCAAAACCTCTAATAAACTTTTGATAATAACTGAGTAAGATGTAAAATAATAATAAGTAAAAAAAGCTTATCGTAAATAAAAATAGGTTAGGGTGATAATGGTTTATAGGATTTATAAGTAGCATGTTAAAATGGGCTGAATTATCAATAGTGTACGTATCAAGGGAGTTTAACAGTCAATAACTTAGTGTATTAAATGTGGATAGTACTAGTATAACTGAGTGTATAATAAAGTGTCAAACAGTTGGTACTGCGAAAATATAACTTGTAATATATACAAGAAGTGTTGAGGTGAGTATAGGAGATCACCAATTTAACGTCCACATATAATAGAAGTTAACTACATAGTTAGAATTTAGAGTTAATCGTGTAAATATATCAATTGTATCGGAGGAGTATGATAGGAGGGTATTCAGTGAGAATATAAAAATAGTAAAAAGAACTAAGAAGAGTTTTCAGTATAATAACTGTAGATTATTTACTAACAGTTATACATTGTGGAAGGGAAGGTATGAGTGGCTAGTATACAAAACTAAATACGTTTAATATAAAGTAGTCAGTGGAAATCAGGTAAAGTTTCAGTACGTAGTTGGGACCAACCAAAGGTAAGAGAAAAAGGTTTATTTAAATAGTTTAAACATACAAATGAGTAGTCTATAAAATAATAAATAATTTGCTCTATTAAATTTGTACCACTACCACTATATAAAGGTATAGAAGTTGGTTGAAATAACTCACGACCAATAAAGTTGTCCCTACGAATACAACTTGTATTGGTGAGTGGGTTTTTGATGTAAATGTCAGTTAGTGGTGTAAAGACTGTATTGTAGGAAGATTTAAAAATGTTTATAGCATTATAGATAGAATACACTGGGTTTAAAAATAACATATCCACCAGATGAAATTAATATTACTAACCTAGTAGTGTATCTATAAAAGTAAATACATCGGTGGTAAAGAGAGACTCACAAATTATATATAACAGGAAAGATATTAAGCTTACAAAATGAACTCTTCTATGTAAAATAGCCTCGATAGACTTAGGCATAGATAAATAACTAAGGTGTCTAAACTGAAAATTGGTTTGTATCCGGGAGTTGTTTAAAATTAAGGCTTTGAGTTTTTTTAATTCTTTAAGTAAACGGCCCACATATACGTAAGTATTATTATTACCGGTATGTACTAATCTTACCTGGTTTTCGGTAAACAACCCCCCTAGCAAATCGAACACCTCGACCTGTAAATATATTTTGGCGCCGCATTTGTTTTATTCGCCACGCGGCTACGTATAAATGGGATTTTAGTCGGCCTGACAAAAGTATACTCCGCCTAACTGTACCTTTCCTAAAAAACCTGACTGTTAAGAAAAAGGTGTACGTGAGTATTCTATGTGCGTGACCAAGTTGAGGAGTTATTGTGTTACGTTTATTACGGTACATATAATAACCTTTACCTCTAAATTTTAATTTTCGAAAAATTGGTCTATGTAGTGCTGAAAAGAGTTCAGTAAAGTAAGTAAAATAAGTTACGGTGTAATGTGAGTAGTACCGAGTTATAAGCTCAACACCAGAGTTATATTTATTTTGAAAACGACTACGTCAATGAATCGGTATTGGACAAATACAGTAGTAAAGATCTGAATAAAAAAATAGTAACCTGTATGATTTTAGTCGAAATGACCCACTATGTAAAGGTAAACGTTTTAAGTATTTACTAAAAACAATAAATTCTCAAGGAGAGGGTACGTGTAAATTTATCGATTCTAGGTATTTTTTTTCCCAGGTTCAATGTTTTCATATACGGACTCGAGCTTTTAAATAATTTTTTCTTTTAATCTGCAATGTTAATCTATTTGCGTAATTTATTCTCTTTCTTAAACCAGACCACACCATTACTTTACAATAGACCTATAGTTTTCTGCCAAAGTTACACGACAGTGGCGGTAAACATAAAGTACAGAGAATCTAGAGACTCTAGACGCCCATAAAGTTCTAGGCTGAAATAGTATACGCCTTAATAGTTTAAGCACTCTTTTCACAATTTGCTTATTTGTCCTTAACTGCAGCTCCTTAAAGAGTCAATAATAGGTGACGTACGTACGTTTATAAGGTGCAATATACTTCCACACAAAGGTATACCTACCCGATTTACCACGAGTATTCTTATATATCTTTTTTGCTACCCTATAAACGTAGAAATTATACATAGGCTCTATCCGATTAATTTGACCGAATAACATATTATATATTGAGTGTACATTATTATAATGTTTCACCGAAGCGTTACTATAGCTCTGGTCAACAGTACGTCATGCATGTTTTTTAATATAAGAACCTTGTAAATTAAAATTACGCTTCAGGTTACTGTACTTCTGGTTACTAGTATTACTCACTGAGGTTAAAATTGTAAATAGTTGTTGCCACGAATGTACATTAGTAGCTGGTTCTTTGGACGAACCTAAAAACCCCCAACTCATTGAATAAAATATATTGTTGAATAGTTTAAGTGATCGTAAGCGTAGACCGTGTCTCATATAGAAGTTAACCATACGTAGGAATAGAAAACTTTGCTGTTTTCTTCTTAAAGATTTTGAACGCTCAAAACATTTAGGTACATCCACACCACTAATTCTAAAGAAAGAATCAAAACGGGTTAATTTTAAGTGCTGGTAATAATTTTTTATTTCTACAGAAGAGGAGTTTATTGGTGCATTTACTCGTTTTTTAGGCTCAGCAACCCTCGACAATATCAATTTATTATAAAAACCTATAGTGAGGTTTGTAAGATCTATGTAGTCACCGTTCACAGCCTGAACAGTTCCAGTGTAGTTTATGTCACTTAAGTTTCGGAAATAAGTAGTTGTAATAATATCTTTAGTTTTTAAGCGTAGTATATATACAAATTTATATTATGTAAAATAAGTATAACCAAAAAGTAAACTAAAATAGAGACTAAAGAAGCCAAGAACCTACTAAAAGATGATCTAACGCTAAAAAAGTAGGTGATATAAAATTAAAATCTAAATTAGAGATACTATTTACTTTTAGCATAAATAAATAATTTAATAACACATATACAAATAGTACAGTATTTAAAACGAGTAATTATTTACACCCACTAACTTATTCTTTAATCAAGAAATAACAACACCTAATTTTTTATCCAAATAATACTGTTCAGTAGGTTTAGCTAAAACGTTTACACCACTTGCAGCTTTACTTAATACTCTTTTTTTACGTTTAGCTTTCCAAGGTTTATATCACCTGACACAAACAATAACCCACCTCATATACTTTATAAATCAAGTTCGTGAGGGAAAGTACTCCGGAGTTTTAACTCGCATCTTATAACTATGTGTAACGGACATTTCTGAATTTTCGTAATAATATTTTCGGTAATAAAGTCTCTGCTCACGTTGCGTAATAGACGACTTAATTAGGTTAGTATTAATAGAGTTACGGTGTGTACGGTACCAGTAATCACTCATAAATATGGATGTTTGGAATATAAAACCGTAATCTAAGTAAACACGTATAAGTTTTTGAAACATTTTATCATGCTGTAAATTTGTTGGCATTAAAGTGTCAGAGTATCAATGCTTGTACCATAATTGCATTGACCCTAGTCTTGTTACAGTTGGATTACTCATATTACCCATATATAAAGCTTAGTTTAATGTATTACCTGTCCACATCACCAAATACAATATCTTGCGACCCTAGTATGGTGACTAGATCAGCTAAGTAATGCCCTTGTGATAACCTAGACATTGAGTGCATATGGTGGAATGCTGGCGTCCTAATCTTACATCTAAAAGGTTTAGGTGTGCTATTAGACACTATAGAGACTCCAAGTTCCCCTTTTGGAGCCTCAACAGCACTATAAACAAAACCTTTCGGAACTGATTGACCTTCACTATAATTTTTAAAGTGTTGTATCAAAAACTCCATGGAAGTAAATTTAGAAAGTTTTTTAATTTTATTTTTCGAAACTTGATTTAAAAAATTCGAAAAAGAGTAAGGGTCAATTCTGTCAGACCCTGAAGGTACAACGTCAGTATCAGAGGGTAATGAGGATAAGTTACTAATTACTTGGAAAATTAAATTTGTACTCTCGTACATCTCCCGAACTCTTATAATAAACCTATCGTAACTATCTCCATTTTTTCCAACAAAACTTGTAATCGAAAGTGATCAGTATGAGGCATAACCATCTGAACTAACCATACGTAGGTCGTTTTTTATACCAATACTACGAAGCATAGGGCCTGTTAACGAGTAGGTAATAGCATCTTTAGTATTTATACTACCAATACCAACCAATCTAGTTTTCCATATATGATTTGTTGCAAGAATAGTAAAGATTTCGGTTAAAGATTTAAAACAGTTTCGGGTAAATAGTACAACGTCAGTGAAAAATTGATGATCGATTCCAGACCAATCTAAGTCGTTTGGTCTATAGAACGCCGCATGCATACGGGCACCAGAAACTCTTTCATAAAATTCCATCAAGCGTTCACGCTCCTCAAATGCTCAGAATAAAGGAGACATATTACCTACATCTAAAGAATGACAGGATATAGCGAGTAGATGGTTCATAATTCGAGTTAGCTCATCGAATAGTACCCTTATATGTACATATAACTCACTCCCTGAATTAGTGTCGAGTAATGTCTCTACACCTAGACAGAATGCGTGTTCTTGCGTCATCATAGAAACATAATCGAGCCTATCGAAATATGGCATCGCCTGTAAATAACTCCGCTGTTCTATAAGTTTTTCTGTACCTCTATGTAAAAAACCCACGTGTGGGTCTGCGCGTTCAACTAATTCACCAATCAATTCGAGTACGAGTCTTAGAACTCCGTGGGCCGCTGGGTGTTGAGGCCCAAAATTTAAAATGATAGATTTAACTTTCCTCTTAACACTACCGTAGTTAAAGAACCTTGGAATCCATACGTTGAGTATACCTGCTTGTATATAAAGCAAAACCTATAAGGAACTAGTTTATATATTTTCAATTATACATTCTATATATCGAGTGATGTATTGGTAAATCAGGGGAATCATACGACCTATAGTAAAGCATTAAGTTAGGCTCTGTCAGTACAAAAACGGATAAAGTTAAATAGTCGACTTCTAAATAAGGTTTAACGTCAAAATCGTCATAACGCATATCGTAAACTCAATTTGGAGTATAACGACTAATGTGCTTTCTTAAGTTAGAGGCTTTATAATACTTCGGTTTATTTTTACGAAATATTAAACGTCTAATACGCCTAAGCCGTAGTACGGTTCAGTTAGAGAACCACCTAAACGTTAAATAGTACCGTAGAGAGACTAATATTTGTATGAAATCGTTAGGTGACACAAGTAAGTTCGAATCAGTTGCGATACGTAGATTTAAGAAAACTAAACTCTGAGTAATTAAAGCCTCAGTAGTAGGTAAGTTATGCACTAACCGAGAGAACATAAGTGTTTTTCCTAACGTAGCACTCATAGATGTTAGTTGGTAAGGAGCAGCATAACCAGCATAACCGATTACAAACTTAGTTATACGTTTTTGGTATTGGTATTTTAAACTAAATATTTCAAGCAGGGCGGATCTTGCTTCACGCCAAATACGTTGATACCCGGGCTTAAACCGTATACGTCTAATTTGAGGATCACGATTAACATACTTATGTGAGTTACCGTACCCACCTGACCGGTGTAGGTCTGAATTTAGGATTATAGGTGAGGAGTCCACACCATTAGTCAGATTTCATATATGCTTTGTCTGCTTAGGTTGTTTTAATATGAGATTGCGTATAAGAGAGTTTTGGGCTATACCTGTGGTAGATGATAATATAGTTTTACGAACTAAATTTGTAGCAGCCGAAGTATAAGAAAATCATGGCCCCGAAGGTTGTATTTTTTTTGACCTAAATATAATTCGTGTTAAAACTTGTTTTTTACGCTGGTTCATGATACGCTGCTTATCTTCCGACTTAAATCAAAAAGAGTACTGCCTTCGCGTAGTTCCAGTAATTAAAAGCTTTAAAGCTAGTGGGTTGTGTTTAAGTATGTTTGATTGGTAGACTAGGAACATTCCTATATTACCAAAAACAAAGGATTGGTGTTTGTTTGTCTGTAAATATAACCTTTTAGATAATTTTTTGTAAAGTACACTAGTTATAATTCTAAGTGGAGTTATCGTGAAATTTTTAAAAAAATTAATATTAGAGAGGGGGGTATTATTTAGTTTAGGAGGCGTTAAGTTTAGGCGACTAATTCTCCTGACGGGGGTATGTAAGTTTTTTATAATTAGTTTATTGGGTGTTTTAGAGTTTTTCTTAGATGTTTTGGGTGTTAAAAAATAATTAGAGTATTTGTTAGTCTTTAGTAAAACTTTAAACTCCGACTTAGGAACATCTCTAGTAATAGTAAATGTGTGATTTTTTAGTAAATTTATTTTTAAGTCTTTTACACCAAAATATACTCTAAAGCTGGAGGCTACTTTTGGCATTTTTCTATGGGGTCGGCCAATCACGTAGCTTAGTCTTTTTGAAATTTTAGTATAGCTTTTAAAAAAAGATTTTTGGGGGAACCGCCTTGGTTTTTCAAGTTGCCTAAAAGTACGGATCTTGGAAAGCGTGCTATTTCCTAAATCCCTTAACCTTAATTTTAGAGATTTGATAGGTCGTTGGGGTATGAAAGAGTTCTCACGAGTTCTATTTAAAAATAGATAAGGTTTTACAGACTTAAATGAGGCTCTCATCCGAGGAGCATTTAATATTATACTTGATTTTTTACTATTTCGGAGGAGAAGATATAATACCTTGTAGTATAAGTTTCTAACATCTCTGTAGTCATTAGTCTTATTAACTCCTAGATAGTATTTTTGCGTGGAACCCACTGATGGTAATATTTTAGAGATAGGGGTTGAGAAATACGACTTCTTAAAGTAGTTAAAACTCCTTTTAGTATGTTTCCTACGATTTATAGATCGTCATAGTTTGGGGTAACGCGAGTAATGACCCCGTAGTATAATCGGTTTAATAAGCTTAAGATACCCTTTAGTCCTGCGCTTTGACCTACTAAGTCCAGTAAATCTTTTAACCTTAAGTAATCTTTTTAGGAGCCTATTTCTATAGAATAATATACCTCGTCTCCTACGCTTTTTTTTTGTAAAAAAATTCTTAACTAGAAGCTTTCTATGTTTAGACAATTTGAGGGAGTATGAAATTCATTTTTTAAAATAGTTGTCGTACGGAGACGCTTTAGGGTACCTACCATTTAGGCGTTTACGGCGTATAACTACCCCCCTAAATGACTTACGCCTTGTATAACCTGATAAGTAGCCGTAATTACGAAGGGTTTTAAGTCTTTTTTTAATATGAGGGTTGGAATGAAATAAAGTACGTAACTTCTTATTCGTCGACTTAGCTAATCGAACTTTTCTAGTCTTAGTACGTCTAGTGTACTTCAAAGGTAATTGCCTAACCCAACTACTGGTTAATAAACGTGATAAGAAATACTGTTTTCTAAAGTAAGCCCTTGACATATTAACTTTAGGTGATAGCCTTGCTGCGATATTAATACGACCCCACCGACCACGACGCCGTAACTTTCACTTAGTTTTTCCAAAATTACGAAATAATTTAACTCCGTTACTAGGCACTAGTCCATTCTCTAAAGATTTTGTAGTAAGGAATTGTTTTATAGAACCTAGAATATATTGAAGTTTTTTTTGCTTCGAGAGTCTATCGGATTTAAGTCTCAGTTTAGTGTATTTATTTATCCGCCTAAGACGAATAAATTGCTTTATTTTTTTTTTTGGTAAACCCCACTCAGCTTTTTTAAAATACATATCAGTCAATAGCTCAAAATTTTCAGTTCAAAAATTATACGACTCGTATCTAAAATTACCAGGCTCTAGTAATGTAATAGGTGTACCCACTAATCTATAAGAAGAATTTCTCATAAAATCTAAAAAGTACGTTAGAAGTAGTGGATGAAAAAAAGGAGCAGTATCCAATAACCACGTATTTTTTTTAATAAGAGGTTTCACTAGTAGTTTAGTTTGGTTGGATAAAAAATTTACATAACTAGATATATTATATGAATTACATATCTTAAAGAAGTTAGGTGCAAATAGTAGTCTGTACCCACTAGTTACTTTCCTAAATACTATATTAATATTTTTTGATAAGTTAGGGGCAATTACATCACGGCTTATATAACTTTTAGAAATAGGTAAGCGTTTTTTTAATATCAAATTAGGTATTTGTATTTGTTAGTATAAAATACCTAAAACCAAGATTCAAATATTTCAGATAAGGTTTGGTATTTTTTTTTTTT
>Ga0115103_1759611_pt1 | contig 12206 bp, 8 predicted proteins | sample MBTome_2_FD_89643 | JGI IMG/M metagenome (GOLD analysis project Ga0115103, IMG submission 89643) | Marine eukaryotic communities from Pacific Ocean to study complex ecological interactions - MBTS_5May14_M1_3um Metatranscriptome... | ecosystem: Environmental > Aquatic > Marine > Oceanic | place... | reverse complement strand
GAGAACCAGCTATCACTAATCTTGATTGGCCTTTCACCCCTAATTACAAATCATCCCAGAATTTTGCAACATTCACGGGTTCAGTCCTCCACTAAAAGCTTCGACTTGTTCATAATTAGATCGATTAGCTTCGGGTCTAATAAAAGTAACTTTGTTATCGTCTTCACTACGCCTACTATAAAATTAAGCTTGCTACTTTTATTAACTCACTAGCCCATTATGCAAAAGGTACGTTATTGCTGATGCTTTAACAGATTAAACATTAAGTTTCAGGGTCTTTTCACTTCTATATTTTGATAGCTTATCACCATTTGTTCACACTACTATTTCTCTATCGATACTAAACGTTATAGCCTTGGAAGTTGATTCTCCCATATTCAGCCACAGAAGTTCATTTTGTAACTTACTCATATGCTAACATATTTGTATTGATAAAACACGAATACTAGTAAAGTGGCTTCACTCTTTATACAATATATTTACTTTCTTAACTTTAGTAAGAGTGTAATTAAATTTTGGTAGAAATTAAAAATGATTTGAGGTGATAATATATTAAAGTTTGGTGTGTACGTACCATCCTTCTTAAAACCGTTGACACTGCGTAATAAGGGGCGGAAAGTGAAGACGATAAATACACCGTACATAAACGCCATATAAAAGTCTCCTGAATCTAATAACTCAAGTCCAAATTTTTCACAGATTAAAAAACCTAAAAATCCGGATAGTATTGCTGCTAACCCACCTGAAACGATATCGTACTGAGGACTACGTGAGTATTTTAACTTAGCGTATATCTTCTCTTTTCGTAAAAAATTAACATCAAATACACTTAAGTTAGTACTCTGTTGTGTTGATTGAAACCGCTCATTATTGTCTTCTAGAACACAGACTAGATTTACCTCACCTTCGGAATTTATTATTGTTGTATACTTTTCTTTAGGTTCTAACGTATGAATAGTTGAGGCGTATTGAGCTAATTGTATCAAGTTGTGTACATCAAATCGGGTTTCATGTTTCTTAAAAGATGTTTTAAAGTAGCCTGCGTTTAAATGATCCATAGCTTGCAATGTACTGTGAATATGTAGGGTACCGGGGTTTACTTTAGTAATATTAGTTATTTGAGATTCGGAAAACTTCACATGCAGTAATTAAGGCTAGACTAGATAAATACATAAAGTCATTAAAAAGAAAGCTAGTACATATAGTAGGAACTTTGTCCAACCCATTTTAGTTAACAGGTCGTATCTAAATCGAGGAACCCCTCCTCGAATAACAATTAAAACAGCTAGGCAGAAACATAGTTTAACCACGATGGGGAGGAACCGGGGTTGTGATGTATTAGTACTTTGCCAAACGTCACTAAGTGTGTAGTTTAGTACAGCTTCAAGGGAGGGGGAGGTGTATAATAAGTCTAAGTGTAGTCCACTTAAGGGGGATGTTATGGTGTATAATATATTAGAAATAAACCAGTCCAATCAAGTCACGTTAATATACAGTTAAATGAGGGAGTAGAGTGTTGCGGCTAAAATTACGGTTCAAAATAAGACAAGGTTTAGGCGTTTTCTCACAGCGAATAGGATAGAGGTTGGCATTGAGTAAAAGGTTAAACTTTTAAAATGTTGCTTAAATTTTAACTTGTTGGGTAATTTCACAAAAATTAATAACTATACTACCTGTGTAAAATCAAGGTAGGTTTGCAGTGTAGAAGCTTTGGTAAACTCTTCACTTGAAGTGTGGGGTTGGTGTGGTGTTAGTGATGTTGTATTTAAAACTCTTACAGTACCTGTGGGGTACGAGTTGTAGTTAAAGAAGTTATAGGAGAAGTTGTTACTTAACTTATCATCATATACTCAAAACATGGTTGTTAAGTTATCACCCCTTAAAACCTCGTTTTCTAGGTAAGTTGATACGATATCACGTGATAACATGGGTTGTTGTGTTAAAGGTTCCGTTGTGGTGGAATCTTGTTTAGTGTAGGGTGTTGTAACAAAGATAGCTTTATCTTCTAAGTTTAAATGTAGTACCACACTCTGGTTATTGTTTGTATTTGTAGCAGAGACTGAGTTTACAAGGGTTGGGGAGGTTTTTAATCGTAAATTAGAGTTGGTATGGTGGTTGTTAAGTGTATTAGTTAAGTAGAATCGTTTTAACACTCAGAAATAGCTTGTTTCAAAAAATTCTAAGCTTGTCAAGGGGTTTGTAGTGGTACCGCTGGAGGAGAGGGTGTTTGTTGAATTATGTCAAATATTTCCATATAAGGAGACGTAAAGATTTGATAAAGTGTTTTGGAGGTTAGAGGTTTGTTGAATAAAACTAGAAGCTCACAAGTTATTAGAGGTTAAAGAGGCGTTAAAGAAACCGAGTGATGTTAACCGTTTAACTAGTGTTAAGTTGTGAGCTTTGTGTAAACTTTTACGGTGAAGCATAGAATATCGATATAATCAACGATCTACTCGAGCAGTACTAATATAGTTGTTATGTAATGTGGATAAGGTTTTAAGTTCTGGTTGTGTGGTAGAGAGTTTTGTAAGTTGTCTAAACGAGTGGTTATTCATTGAATAAAGACCTACCCCCGTACTAATCTCGCGACTAGATGATTCGTTATTTAAATTAGAAAGTGATCATTTGTTAGTTAACAGGTGCTCATATGAGGAGGGGTTTGTGGTAATTAAACTAGTTTTACCGAAGGTTTGCTTCGTACCCATATTAGCACACCCCTCGACACTTTTATAAAGTTGTTGAGTAGTTAATGATAAATTTACAGGGATTTGATTGTGTAATTGATTGGTAAAAATGTTACTTATTGTAAAAGAACTTACGCTTGAGTTTAGATTTTTTAATTTAGCTGTAAATAGTAACTGAGAAGTGTTTTTAGAAGATACCTGGTTAAACGTGTTTAAATCATTGTTAATAAGGGTGTTGCGGGGTTCCACCTTTGTTGTAAACATTGTTGTAAACATTGTTGTAAAAAAAAAATTTATTAGTGATAAGCTAGTAATAAATGATACTACAGCGAAATGCTCTAACGATGTAACTACTGATTCAACTAACGTATCTAGTAAACCTCCTATAAATGTGTATTCAAAAAGTCCATTAAAGTAGGTGACTTGTGTACAAAGTACAATTAATAACAGTAAGAAACCTGTAATAGTTAAAGGTGTTCCTACTTTGAGAGTACTATTTTGTCGTGTATTCAGGTTGTTTTGGGAGTAACCTACTCACTTTGAATTTCTAAAAGTTAATCCAAAGTTGCTCATCACTCGACGTTGCTTCGAATCACGTTCAATAAGCAGACGATTTCGGAACGACTCCATAGGGGTTGATGTTTTAAATCGTACTCAGTTAAATAGGTTGGTAAATTTCACAAGTAGTACTATAACCATTTAAGTGTTAGTAATAGTGGAGTTCCACCAGTGCGGGTTAATGTGTTAGTTTTAGATCCAGTTTTGGGTGAACTATTTAGTGCCAGTAATAAAGACTTAATAACTGATAGGGTTAAAAAGTGGTACGACGTTCGTTGTCAGATTAAGGTAAATTGTGCTAGATAGGTATCAACTAACAGATCTTTCTTGTCTAATAATTGTGTAAAGGTTTCTAGTTGGTTTTGGGTTTTATTGAGTAGAGGTGTGTGTAAAACTTCTAGTTTTTTTTTTTTTTTAAGTGAGGTGTAATTATAACTAACTCGAACAGTGCTTAATTGGAAATTGTAGTTAGTTAACTGTTGTTGGTGTTGTAATTTTATAATAAAGGTACGAGGTTGTGTCGACCTTGTTAGATAGTTACCCTTACTGTTAGTATAATGATTTCGTTTAAATCATACGGTATGTACCTGCTTTAGTACCGGTGAGGTTCCGATTAAGTCGAGTTGGTCGGTTGTGTGGGGGAGGGTTTTATAAAGTGGTGCTACCTTGAGTAAATTCACAGAAAATAATTTATACTACTTGTTTAAAAACAGATTTAAACTTAGCTCGTTTGACTTCGCTAGGAATAGGTCCGTAGAGATATTTCGATTTAAGGTTTTGTTTTTTTTTTATCAGTACCGAACTATTACTAAAAAAACGTGCTGAGGATCCATCAAGGCGTTGTAACGGTGATGCGACACGTGTAATAATTCCTCGGCATATGTCTCCTTTTTTATTAAATTTGAATTTAAATCCTTTATATTCGACGCGGGGGGGTTCGACTACTCGAGCTGAACCTTTCACAAAAAAACCTAGGTAAGTTTGTCGTCTATAGAATCCCTTATATAGGTGAAATACTTGAAGTCACCGGACGTTTGTGTTATCTGATAAGCTTAACCACGTCTTCTTGAAAATCATTACAAGTTTGTATGTTTCTTCTTTAATCAAACCCGTGAGACCCCTGACGTTGCTTGTTGTTTTAAAAAGTTTTGACTTCGGATAAAAAAGAGAGCGCTTGTCTGGTTTAACAAGTTGTAGTTTATTATTTGAGAAAAATTTAAGAAACTAAAAACTCTTTTGATGAGAAAACACATCAGTATTGAGGAAATTATACCATAGAAGAGTAAAAAGTTGATTAGAAAGAACTCAAAACTGTTATTAAAAAAATAGATTTCTCGTAATAAGTTTAAGTCTGTAACTGTTCGGGAAAAAAAAAAGTTATAATAGTCGTACCAGCTTACAAGTAGAAACCATGTCTTGTTAAACCCGGTATTGAAATATCAATCAGTAGGCCCACTAACCATAAAAAACATGAGACTGATAGAGAGGACTAATGTTATTAAAAGAGTGAATTCACGGCTGGACTTATCTAATGTGGATTTTTGGTAGGTAAAGGTTGAGTAGTGTAGGATAAATATAAAAAATACTAAACCTACACCTAAATCAATAACTCATAAAAATCCGATGAAAATATCCCCGTCGTCAAGCAGCATCCATAAACCCAACGCTGTTAAGTACACACCACCTAGGTACCAAAGAGTTAAAATATTAAATGTGCTTATAAAAAAGAAAAGTACGCTGAAAGTTAATGTTTGTAAAAGAAAAACCTCATTTAACATTTAAAAATATACATGTCTTTTTTTTTTATTTTTGTTCAGTAGTAAACACGTAAGAATACTGGACTGTCTCAAGATATTCATGGTTTAAAAAGTTTAGAGGTACGTTTTTTAATTTAGAGTCTTTAAGTTCGTGACTGAGTTGTTTAGATCGGATAAAACGAGATCTTTGTCAACCTTTACGTTCAATTCGGTAGGTTCGAGAAACTTCATATAGATAAAAGTTGAAACGTGTATTAAATCTAGAGATTCCGAAATTTGTACGGGTTGCAGCTTTTCCGCGGCGTAAACTGTCAAACATCATTATAAAAAATGCAATTAAACCTGCTACACTTAACATGTGCCCAGCTGAAACTAAACCGTGTCACCCACCAAGTGCTGAAGGGTAATCAAGTACACGTCGTGGCATCCCAGAAAAACCAAGTCAGAACATAGGGATAACTGTAATTAGTTGACCTAGTGTGTAGTAAACGAGGTGAATATAACCTCAGATTCGGCTAAATTTTACTCCAAAAATAGCAGGGAAATAAAAGTAAAAGGCTCCGAAGGATCCAAACATAGCTGCTCCGGCAAACATGACATGAAAATGACCGATTACATAAAAAGTATCGTGGAATAAGATATCCATACCTGTATGGGCTACGGCCATACCACTGATTCCTCCAGAAATAAACATAGCCATGAATAACATAACAAACATGAAAGGTAATTCAACGATAAAAGAACTGTTAGCTATTGTAACACACCAGTGCATTAACTTTGTAGCAGCAGGGATTGAAATCATTACAGTTAATGTACTAAATAACATTCGGGTTGTATGTGCTAACCCAACCATATACATGTGGTGACCTCAGACAAAAAAACCAAGGAATGCGATAGTGTACATTGAGTACATTAGGCTAGCTCTAGCAGAAACTCGCTTACGTAAGTAATAAGATAATAAAGTGTTGGTGAAACCGAAAACAGGGATCATAATAACGTAAACTTCTGGGTGTCCGAAGAATCAAAACATATGTTGAAAGAGTACCGTATCACCCCCTCCAGAATAATCAAAGAACGACGTACGTCAGTGACGATCACAAAGAAGCATTATGATACCGATTGCGAGCATGGGATTAGCTGTAATCATCATTCATGAGGCAACCATAACCCCCTCAGCAAAAAAAGATCGAGCATCACGCATTTTCCGATTATTTAAGGATGATAGGTAGCGATAAGTTACTAAAAAGTTGGCAGAACTTACGATAGAGGAATTTAGAACTAGGAATACTCCCATTAATCCGATATCAACTTTACCGATTAAAGTATATTTAGTACGGGACGAGAAGGGGGTTACCATAGCTCACCCAGGTAATAGATCTTTAGCGTTTCGTTCAACGATTCAAAGTAGTTTTGACTCGTTCTCGTATCGCCGGTATAACGACTTTTGATGTCGTGCAGCGAGAAGCTTACAACGTCAAGCCTCACGTGTAAACTTTAGTTGACGTCAGTTTCCGTAGACTTGCTGTTGCATAGAAGCGCTTGTAAACATTTTATAATATTTCTGGTCGAGAGCATTTACAGAAACTCAACGACGGTTCATAAACCCAGTATCGCTGGATAACGTGAAAAAAAAGTTGAAAAAGCCGTAGGGTGAGTGGATAAGTTGTACTAATTTGGGTGATTCCATTCACCGAGGAGCTTTAGACAAGCTGAGGCATGTGTTTCAGTGATAGTTAATGAAAACTTTGGAAAAGAGGTGAAATAACTCGTTAAAGTCGGGTGAGTATAATCAAAGAGCTCGTCGGATTCCAGTTGTAATCTCCACTTTACTTGCGATTTGATGAAGATTGAGTTCATGTTGATTTTGTTTAAAGTAATTACCTACTTTAAAATTAATTTTAAAGACAGGGTTTGTAAACCGTTGGAATCGTTGCTCCATATTATGCTCTGCAAAACCTAACTCGTTTTGGGTGGATAGACTGTGATTTGATCAGGTTGTAGAGTTGTAGGTAGTGTCACTTACCCCGATTGTTTCTGTAATCTGTGATGAAACTTGGTTAACACCTGTTACGGTAGCTCTAACGAAGTTACTATAATGATGTAGGTTAAAAGTTCAATCTCTAACCCAAAAAGGGGAGAGTGTTACAACAGTGTTACTTAAAGAGGATAGTACGTTAACCAAGTTAGTTAAAGTACTGGTAAACGTTGATTCGTCGCTAACAAGCTCTTTACGGTAGCCGGTTGTGTCGAATAAGCTTATAAGGTTGTGTTGTAAAGATGTTAATGTTGTGAAGTTATAGGTTACGTTGTTGGAGCTGTACGATTGTTGGTTTACAAAAGCATTTGTATTTAAACCGTACTGGTAGGATAAAAGCATGTTTGGGTTAACGGTATTTAAATTATTTGTTTTAAAACGTAAACCTAACATAGTTTTATCTAAAAAGTTGTGGTGGGCTGTGTCGTTTACAAGGTCAGTAAAGAAGCGACCTCTTAGTAAAACCTGAAGCTCACGTATGTTAAAACAGTTCATACGTTGGTAACGTCGATCAAGGCAAACTAACTGACATAACATAATCAAACCTGCAGGTAAAAATCAAAACGCTGCACTATTTAAACGAGGGAATGCTACATCGTGGACCCCAAGCTGTGTGGGTAATAAAAAGTTTCCAAAGGCACCGAATAATAAAGGCATAATCATGAAAAAGACCATAATTACTCCGTGGGCTGTAACAATACTTAAATATTGTAAACTGTCTCCGGCAAGGATACCAATCCCTGGGTAAGCCATCTCAGCTCGAATAATGGTAGCTAATACCATTCCACAGATTCCAGAGATTATAACGAAAAAAAAATAATTCACTGCTATTCTCTTGTGGTTAGTTGTATAGATTCAGTTATTTGCGTAATAAATAACTCTCATTTTAGCTTGGGTGGCGTATCTGTATAATAATCACACGAGGTTGACTTTACGGTAAGTAGAAAAACTAAAGTAGTTGTTTGTTTTAAATAGGAATATAAAATTATAGAAGTTTTTTTTAAAAAATGTTGAAGATCCCGCGCCTCGGTTGGAAGTAAACTGGGATTCAGTGTAGTATGTTTTATACTTAGTTACGGTTAAATTGTTGTTTGAGTGGGTAATTAGACAAGCGGGGAATGTACTTAGAATAAATAAACGGAAGGTTGTTCACTTAGTTGAGCGGTTAAACACTGGTGTTTTTTTAGAATTAATTAGAATTTCCAATTTAATCGATTAATGTTGATATTGTTTGTTAGGAGGTTTGAGAATTTAACTACATTCATATCGTTATCGGATAAACTTACAGAACGTGTTAAAGTGTGTTGAAGTAACATAAGAACCAATCCGACTGCAAACTCGACGGCGGATAAAATTAGGAAAAAAAACGTTAAGGAGAGTAGGTTAAGGCTGTCATAAACAAATCCTACAAATAATGTAATAATATATAGCGTAATTCACAATAGTTCAGCTGTTAAGAGTAAATGTAGGACTGAGTTAGTACTAATAAGTAGACTTGAGAGGGTGAGTAGAAAAAAGATTACGTAAAGATTTAAGTCTCCTAAAAACAAAAAATACTTAAAGATTTATAAATTTTGGTGGGATGTGGTACTTTTAAATACAGATCTTTTATTGTTAATATAATTATCTTCTGTATACGATCGATTTACAGCGTGGACTTCAAAAATAATTAAGAAGATGATATATGAAGCTAGAATAACCCGTACAACTTCATCCACAGCGAACAATAAAAAGAGAGCGAATTTGGATCAAGCAATATAATAAAGAGAGTATAGGTCTAATGAGATATCTAAAGTATTTTCAAGAAAAATGGATCGGTCATCTTTAACGTCGATATCAAAAAAACTGAAACCAAGTCGTGAAAATAAAGTTTCTGCGTAGTACTCATCATCTCCGAAATCTTCGAAAAAAATGTAATAAGAATCGTGAATATCGTCCATGGTATCATAAATGTTTAGTCGTAGTACTAAAGTAAGGAAACGGTAAACTAGTGTAACAATATTGAACATGTCTTTACCGAACTGGCGTAGTACGACCATTGAACTTTTACCCTCCCGAATCGAAGCTTCTAGAAAAGAGAATAAGTGGATAGAGTGGCTTCATACTAAGATTGTTAACGTAAATAAAAATGTGTAGAAGAACGTCTTATTAAAGCACTCGGTCATCTCCTCATCACTGTCATCAAACATAGAGATCATCATAGAAACGTACATAATTGCAAAAAAGAAGATCATAATAGCGATTTCAAACTGAACTCGGAATTCTTTATGTACCGTGTAAAGATAGTTTTGGAAACGGACCATAGGAGCATCTAGTGGTTGTGTAATTTTTAAAGTATTGAATTGGTGGATAAAAATTACAAGACCTCACGTTGCAATATAAGCGGTGACGAAACTATCAAGAAATTCACTCAAAGTGTTATGTAGGGTATCGTTAAACATGTCGAATACTACGTGGGGTTTTGCGTTAATATTAGCGTCGTTTAAATCAAGATCTATGAGGTCTAAGACTGCCAGTACTAATTCAGGTGAGTGGTGTAAGAACATAACAAAGTGATCTTGGTAATCCGAATAGTAGATACTTTTGAAGAAAATACTTGATACATCTAATAACATGACTAAGTCAAGTACAAACTGCTTCCAGACGAATTCAGATCGTAGTTCAGCGTGGTCTTTACCAGTAGCCTTAAATAAGTTTAAAGCTGTGTCTAGGGAGAGGTTTGAGACGTGTAAATTTAGGTGAATAACATCTAGAATTGTCTGCTTAACTTGTCAATCATATACATGGTAACATTGTACAAAGAAGGAACTGGTAAAAAAGGTGTAAAGGTTAAAGGAGGAGAAAAGGAGACCAGTAGCGTAATCTCAAGATAAGGTGTCGTCGGCTCAAAGCATATCATTATCTAAATAAGACTCTAATCAGTTAAAATCAGTTGTAATATTCACATAAAATAAGTAGAGTCTAAAAAAACATCCATACCCTGAATCCCATTACACCAGTAAAGCTCCCAATGCAACTAAAGTCGTAAGAGATTTTATTATCAAACTTCGAATAACTAGTTGTACCTATACGATAAAGTAAAGTACGTTTTCGAGCATTACCTGCAACACTAATTTTACCTTTAAGGCAGATTTTAAGACCTTTAAACTGGAAGTAGTCGAAAGACGTTCAAAAAACATAACGCATCATGTATTTGAGGAATCGGAAAAAAACTCGTATTTTTCAAAAGCTTAATCGCTTCAACATACCTCTAATTCAGTTTGAAAAGAACGTCGCGTCTTTAACTTTTAATGCAAGTGTAACTGCTTTCAAAACTTCGTCTAAAAAAAATTTAGGCCCTAGTAGTTTTTGGAAGCCCGCTACCCGAGTTAACCACATAGAACATTTAGCTAGATCTGTATAAGTTAATGAGTTCTCGATACAAGGATTCAATTTAAGTAACACCTTTTTTCCTGAGCAATGTTCCATAAAACGTACTAACGTGTTTAAATATCACGGACTTACTTTAGCTGATCACCGTGAAGATTCAAAACTCTTGACAAGCCTTCGCTGAAGTTCGTACGTAAATGACGACGATATAGCGATGTTTGTTACCCGACGATTTGGGGTAGAAAAAGGGTGAAATAGTTGATTAAATTCAATAAGTGCTTGATTGTTGAATGCTCTTTGTTTGAATAAGGATCTTGTTGTTATGTATTTGAAAAAGAAGTTGTAAGTTAATGCAGTTTTCATAAACAAAGGGTTGTTATGTATTAAAATTAGTGGTGTTTTATTAGTGGATAGGGTGTCGGCCCCTAACTGTGTAGAACTTTGTATCGTTGAAGATTCAGGGATGTACCGGTAACCAAGTGTTGTACTTGCTTTTAAACCTTTAACTAACTCGGATATACTAGCTAAAAGTTGATTTCGTACATTAGCGTCGGCGGTTAGCGTAGTTGAAAATTTATAGTAAGGGGCTTGTGAAAAAACTTTCCGACGCTTTAAGCGATGTATGTTTTGAAATTTTAACGTTTGTTTCGTAATCGGTTGTCTTTTACGCTTAGATCGGTTTTTCGACTCGTAAGATAATTTGTTATACCATGATTGTGTTGTGTTGATTAAATAAGAATTGAGTGCCTCTCTACTTCGCCAGTTAGTTCCTTGTTGTACTGAATTATACCCTTTAAGTTCGCCAGTATTGCTACTTTGTGTGTAAGCTAATGAGAATAATGCCTCGGTTAGTAAATCATTATTGTTGTAACGTTGTAAATAGAAAATATTGAAGGGGATAGCGGTTTTACACGTTACCATGTTTGTTACACTATGGTTACGTCGTAAACCACTATAGTATGATTGGTGGTAGCCTGGTTGAGAGGCGTTTCAGTTCGTTCCTTTGAAAATACGTATAAACCGGAATCTATACCGACAGAATTCATACGCGCTATCTTGAGATTTAAACTGAAAAGTGTTGGCCTTGAAACGACTTAACATATGCCACTTGTATGATAGGTCAGAAGGGTGGAAAGTGGGGCGTTTAAAGAAGCTTTTTAGTTTACGGCTAGGGTGGTAGTTTGTAAGGTTATTAAAAAAATTATTATGTCGTGTTAGTGAGAATAGTTGTAGTTTAAGTTTATGTAAAGTATTTACTTGTGTAAAATTTTGAGGTATCCATTCGGTTGTTAGAGGTGTTGTAGTATGTTTTTGAGGTAAGTTTTGACCTACCAATACCTGCTCCGTATTACGTGTCGAATTCTGTTTAGTATTCAAATATAGATTAAAAAATTTAGTGATGGATACGCTTGAATTTTGGTTAAGGAATTGTAATAAAGTACCACCATGTAGGTTACTACTGTCGGAGGACTTAGCAAAGGGGTTAATTGATGTGTTTGTGTGTTGGTAGCTGTGTATTAAGTTAAGTTGGTACTCTTGTTTAAAAAAATATACATTTGTGAAGAATATCGGATAGGTTTGGTGGTATCGTGGACTAACACTGTTCTCGATAATTTGTATTTTACTAAGGTGTGTAAAAAAGCTACTACCTTTTGTTCAGGTTACAAGACTTCGTGTAAACGGTTTTAGTTGTTGTTTAGGTGTTTGAGCCACCCTAATAAACCGTTTTAAACGGTTTAAACGGTTTTTAAGTAAGGGTCTACTTTTAGAAGGGTTATTTAAATTTTTACTTAGACGTAACGG
>Ga0115103_1141554_pt1 | contig 12223 bp, 21 predicted proteins | sample MBTome_2_FD_89643 | JGI IMG/M metagenome (GOLD analysis project Ga0115103, IMG submission 89643) | Marine eukaryotic communities from Pacific Ocean to study complex ecological interactions - MBTS_5May14_M1_3um Metatranscriptome... | ecosystem: Environmental > Aquatic > Marine > Oceanic | place... | reverse complement strand
CTCAATCATCGGACATCAATAAACAGACACCAGCAAGTACCCATTTACTAGGATCAGAATCTTCACTTTCCATCTACATATTTGATTAGAAAACGAAAGTTGGTCCTCTCATACTGGTGGTATAGACTGGACAAATATATTGTGCAACTGTGCTTACTTCAGCATTCTTGACAGCAACGACGTTAATAATTGGTAATCTAGGATGTAGTTCTTTTAATTTTTGATCAATTAAATAACCAGTTTGACCAGGATTACCAAGTTCCCAAGCGGCTCCTTCGAGGAATAGTCCATGAATATACATACCTTATTCGGGGTAGTCTTTGACATCTTCAGGATTTCTAATTTGAGTAACCATAGTTTAGGTCTTCATATCATTTAAAGGTAGTTGATATTTTCTAGATGTGACTTACATAATAGCGGTCATATAAGACATAGGATTGAAAAGATAAGAGATACAAACTGATAATGGGGTCTCAAGGTTTGATGTCCAATTTGTTAATTAGGTACATCTATCAAGCATATCTTAGAACCAAGCAAGTAATGATTTCTTAGAGAAGTAAGCTACTTTTTCCCAAGTGGCTGGAATCTTGTTCAACAATAATGAATGTTAGAGTGTTTCCATTTCTTCTGTAATGTTCAAAGCACCGATCAATCCAAGTCTTAAACTTTCTAAAGATGATTTAAGCTCAAACAATAATTTGTTCATTCTTTCACATTCTTAGAGAGCAACAATAACATATGGATGTCTATCTTTGATCTTTCCTTCAATATCAAACATATTGAAATCAGCACAAATTCTTGCCTTGAGATCCATAACCATACCCATAACTCCTGAGTCTTTCTTTTCTCCACCACCGGAACCACCTTGAACATCTAAAATGGTATCAAAAATGGTGTCACACATTTGTGTCAAATAACCAATTTCGGCATTTGGATGCATTCCGAATAAAATTGGGGATTCAATTGGTAATTTAGTTTCAACATAGTTTCTATAAGCATCATAGTCAAATTTTTGTGGGTCAGGGGATTTGAATCCTTATGAAAGGTTACAATTTGTCAACAATTCTGGTCTAATCAATACCTTTAGATAAGTATTGTTGGTTCTTCTATCCCAAGCATCAGTAATATGACCTCCGTACATAATTTCTCCGAAAATATATTTAAGATCATCATAAGGAATTTATTCATATTTGGCAAGATAATTATGTAAGACATTAGCACAAATGGTTAAATCACCATCATTGAAATTATATCCTCTAGACCAACCTTAAGTACCGAATTTCTTTCTTCCTAGAATCATAGAGTGGAAGTAACATAAAGCGAAAAGAATAGCTTTGAATTCATTTGGTTTGGGGCATCTATCAATAGTTTCCTAAGAAAATATAGCATAACATCTTCTGATGTTAGTCTTTAAATCTTAGGGGGCTTCATTAGCAATCTTGATTGAAGATTGTAAGATAGCCTCTGGAATAATATTCATATGGGGAAGTGGTGGTGGTTCGGATGAAATGAAGCATCTAAAGTTCTCATGGCATGTCTTAGATACTTCTTCAAGATATCCTTCAAGTCCGTTAAGACCAATTAGCCAGGTTTGCATAAGATGTACATTTTGTAACATAACCCATGTTCCGTTGGCAGCGGCATCAAATAAAGCCTTCTTTGCTCTGTTTTCTTAACCTTGACCCATAGAAATATTGATGAATTTTCCATTTAAGATAGAAATATCATATTTCTTACCAATATTTTCGACTTATGGAGTGGGGTCAACACCAGGGAATAAAACGAAGAAAATAGGTGTGTAGCATGATGATTCATTGTATGTCTCTTGCATGTTAAATGGTGGTTATTCAACATATTAAGAACCCATATTAGTATCTACGAATATTTAAAGAGCACTTAGTAATCTATCAGGTCTGAGGCATCTCAATAATAATAATTTATGGATTGGTAAAATATCTTTGAAAGCTTTTGGTAAATCAGTGATTTCAGGTTTTTCTTAATCACACCATCTCTTCCATTGTAAATTTTCAACATCTAAAGATGAGCAAAGATTAGTTTTATGGAAATAATCAATTTATTCTAATGCTTTGCAACCGGCCCAATTTTATTCATTAAGATAAGATCTAGTGACTTCGGGCATAGTACCAGGGTTTGGATCTAATTTACCCATAATAAGATGTTCAATCTCATTTTCTGGTACAATACCTTTTTTGATAAGGATTCTAAAGGTTAACATAGCTGTAACAATTACTTTATGTCTTTCGAAAAGACCTCTTCTTGTATAGGTAAATGAGGTATAAGTAATGGATTCGATCAATTAATCGACTCTTTTAGCAAGAGTTCTAGGTGACATTGGTTCGGCTAAATCATCTTCACCCTCTTTATTCTCTTATTCTTCTTCTCCACCTTCTTCTTTTTTCTCTTCTTCTTCTTCTTTGTTCTCTTCTTCAACTCCTTCTTCTTTGTTCTCTTCTTCAACTCCTTCTTCTTTGTTCTCTTAATCAGCGTCTTCGGCTTTCTTCACGGGTTCTTTCTTTTCTTCGGTAATATTATCAATAGCTCTATTAATAACAACAATGTATGATTCCAAAGAATATTTATAGAAAGAGTGAACTCGACAAATATCAGTCAACAAGAAATAGAATAAGGCACCTCTTTAAGCGGCAGGTCTATAGAATTCTGAAGATTCATTGATATTTTTTTCAGTTTTTTTTGGCGATTTCCATCTTAATAGCAACTTCGTTAGAAATTTTCTTTGAATTTTCTAAGTTGATAATTAGATCAATATCATCTAGGATATCTCCTTTAGCATTAGCAAGTTTAAACAATAAGTCAGATTCTAGATCTTTTAATTTAATCTTGAATTCATTTTATTCATTGATCAAGTCAATCTTTTTTTTGGCAAGATCGGGTCTTTCTCTACCAACTACTAGAGTTAACAATTAATCACCCAAACCATCTTCTGTGACAGTAAAATTAATTAATGTAGATTCAGCTTAAACTTCAGGTGGGTAATGGGGATTGGATAATTTAGTATGCATGAACATTTTGAAATTAGGATGTAAATTAAGGTCTTTACCACCGAATTTCATAATTTTGTTTCTACCTCTGACAACAGTTTGTCGAGAGATGACTGGCATAAGAACGGCATCAATAGATTCATCCATATTTTCAATCATAACGGAGTTACCTCTTTCAATTGATAATTCAATATCTCTGTTGATATTTTTAGAACCTAATCTAACACAAACTAGATTATTGATTTTTTCTTTTTGTTTTATCCAAACATTTCCTTATAATTAAGGATCTATGATTAAAGGATATCTTTCAGAGTTGGTAAGAATAGTACCATTTTCTATGGAGACAGGGTCAGAAGGTAGTCCATCTTTGTTCCATCCTGCAATTCTAGCTTCATCAGATAAAATTTTAACTGGATTAACTTCAGGGGTCATTGGAATTTTATTGTCTAAGAAATATTTCTCGAAAAGTCCATGGATCATATGAACTCTATTTTTCTTGTTGAATGGCCCAGTGTAAGAAATAAATGCCGAAGCGATTAAGACATCACCTGTGACTAATTCTTATTCTGATGTGATTCTAATGATAGCATTTGCCCATCTTTCATTTTCACTTCCTAAAGCAGAAACTAATCTTTGAGCCAAGTCTAATCTTGTTTTACATCTCTCAGCTTCGTTTAAGGCAGCATCTTTTTCAGCCATAGCACTGTCATATTCATCAATCAATTTTTGTAGAGAAGCATTCAATTCAGCAACAATCTTATTGACAGCTTCTAATTTAACTGTAGCAGTCTCTAATTGTTCGGTAGCTTCAGAAAGAGCTTTTCTCTTAGGTTCGACGTCTTAAATAACTTCCCAATATTTGACAATATTTAGTACCCAAGAGCAAATACCTGAGGCAGCCCCGGATTTGTTTGCCATAATTTCTGGTAAGAAATCTGATCTAGAAATATATTCTTTTTGAATGATTTTGACATTAGCAGCAACAACTTAATTATCATCTACAATTCTACCAAAATCTTATAATCTTGTGACAAATTCTTCGGGATTTTTCATCATTTTAACTGATGATTTCCAATCACAAGATTTAGGTTTTTTGTTTTTATCAACTTCAATAGCTTCATTCCAATGTCCTGCGAGTAAATACATACAAGCAGCAAAAACTTCGGGTACACCACCTGGTGGGTTAGCGAAAGATTTGGCTGTGGTGAAATCTTTCTTTTGAATACCTTGAAGGGATTTCTTTGCTTCTTCGACCAAAGGTACAGCTGCTTATAGATCAGCTTCAGTGGATTCTTTTTTTGCTGTAACATCAATTTTGATTTAGTTACATAAGTTGGCTTCGATAGTAGCCTTATCATTTTCAGCTTCGACTTTTTCTTTTTCGGTACCAACAATAGCAGCGAATTTCTCAGCATCATTTTTCTTCTTTTCAGCTTCGACACCTTTTACTTTGACAGTCTTTTCAATTTCTTCGACTTATTCGGCAGTTTCTTTCAATTTGATTAGACCATTTTCATATCTATCTTTTGCATCTTCTAATTCTTTTCTTTTGTCAGTTAACATACTGATATAAAGTTTGATCAATTCTAAGAAAGATTTAGGAGTAGTATAAATAAATCTCTTTTCTTGTTCTAAGACTTATTGACACATTTAATTAACTTAAGTGAAAGAAGTAGGCATAAATTTGACAACAGAATCTCTAACGCTATCCTCACCAAGATCTAATTCACTTAAGAAAGAACTAGCAACACTCATTAAAGCATCATAAGGCCAGTTTTAGAACCAATCAATAACAGTGTTATTGACTAAAGCTGGGAATTTTCTAGCTCTTTGTCTGAAAGATTCACCAACGGGTGAAAAACATAATGACATATGTAGATTTTTCTTGACTCGATCAATGAACCAAGTCCAACAGTTTTCTCTAGTATCGGGGATACCATCAGATTTTACTTTAGCTCTGACATTGTTGATAATACCATCTTTTTCATCTGAGGTATATAAGTCAGCGATTTCACCAGAGGCAAGAAGATCGTTAATATAGACTAAGAATCTTTCATTTGTAATTTAACCTTCAGTGAATAACCATAGTAAACCTTCGTCTTTTATAGCTGCTTTGTTATAATAGATCATAATATCAGCTTTTAAATCGGCTAAAGAGTAATTAGCTGAAATAGTAATATTAACAGTCTAGAAATTCATGATATATGAGGCCAATTTAGATAATGATTATTTTCCTGATCCACCAACACCTACCAATAATGCATGTCCAGCTGGGGAAAGAACAATTCTAGTGATTTTACAAACATGTTTAATGGCATCTTCGAAAAGAACCAAACCCATATAAGCATTGTTATCATTATATTCTTTAAGAGCATCAACAACATGGTGTTCTAATTTTTCATTAGCCATTAAATCATATTGTCTTTCACCAGAGATACCTTAGGTGAAATTACAGAAAATCAAATTTTCGGGTCCTTGTGCTTAGAAATATCTTTGGAAATTGAATTTTGAGAATGATTTTTTCAATAGATCGAACATAATGCTTTTATATTGTACAATATTCTCAATTGTAACTAGTCTATCAGCATAAACTCTTTCCGATTCGTGGATCCAAAGTTATACTATCTTATCTGCAGTTTAGAATTATTGGGGTTGAGCTACCAATAAACCTTAGAAAACACCAGAAATATGTCTTAGATTAAATTCATAATGGAAATTTATAGCAGTCTTTTTGAAAGCAGCACAAATATTGGCATGCAATGTCAAGGCTGATTTAATTAAACCAGGAACTTATTCTTATACTTATGGTTTGAAGTATTTAAGATGTCCTTGTAAGAAAGTATTGTAAATTATGAACAATGATTCATTATCAGGCATATTTACTGCAACTAACCAGAAATGTCTTTGATATCTTGGGTTAACAAAGAAAGAACCTGCGGAGGGATTCATTGAAGCTAAATGTTAACAATTAACGATTTCTTTAATGGCCAATTTACCAACATCATACCAATGTTGATAATCAGCATGTTCTCTGAGTAAAGCAATTGCAGTTTGGGTGTTATAAGGATCTAATTGAGGCATATTAAGATCATCAACATAATAAATCATATGGATTTTACCACCTGGGCCGTATTATTTACCAGCTAATTTTTTAAGTGGGGCTTCTAACATATTTTACAAATAAGTTGAATCAGTGTAGAAATTGAAATTAACTTTGGAGTAAGCAAAGTTATCAGGATTTTTACTTGAAATAACTTTAATGATATCATTAGCCAATTAAGTCTTACCGGCACCTGCAGATCCAACAATAAGTGAAGGGTGACCGCACAAAAGATAATTGTTGATAAATTCTTTAGTAGAAACGGTTTCTCTAGTAGGAATAGCGAAAGATCCCATTTGATGACCTCTTTGAGTATCGAAATCGATAGCTTCAACTTTTTTAGTCCATTCATCAAATTTGATTTAATCACCAGATTAATCAACAAAATAGTCGAATACAGAGCCTTTTTGAGGGAATTTAACGGAAGATTTCCATTCAGCTTTCCACCATCCTGAAAAATCTTTTCTGTAGTCTACACCATCTTTTTCAGTCAAACCTCCTCCACATGACCAAACCCAAGCAAATACGAAAATATATTCGACATTCTTGCAATCGGAAGTGATAAGTTGTTTCAAAATCTTACATAATGAAACAATCATAGAAATTTAAGAGATTGGTACAACAAATTTACAATGTTTTTTAATATAGATTAGAGTGGGTTCAATATATCTATCACAGAGTTTTTAAAGAGTAGGTCCCATTTCTTTGTCAGATGCATAATTTTAATCAATCCAAGATTTTATGTAAGATTTCCATTAGGTACCATAATCATCGGAAATATACAATATACCAGCTCTAGAGACAGTAGCTGGGGTAGCATATTTAAGATCTCTGATTTCGAAAATAAGTCTCATGTGAGGTTTAACAGGAATTCTTTCATTGTTAGCCAAAGTCAAGATTTTGTTATCATCCATGACAGAGTTCATAGATTCAATCCAGTTAGCATCAAGATCACCATCTAAAATAATCCATTTAGAGTTAGTGGATTCTTGTTCAGCGTAAGTTCTCAACAATTTAGACAAAAGGCCATCCTTCCATTCTTTGGATGGTAGCATATAACCATATAAATCTCTAGAGTGTACAACTTTAGGATCTAAGTCAACAAATTCCATCTTTTTACCATCTTTTTCATTAGCTTTGATCAACATCTTATAGGTAGAGGTTTTACCGGCACCAGCTGGTCCCATAACGAAGACGCAATGTCTAATTTGAAGTAATTCTCCAAGTTATACAATTTTCAAAACAAATTCGGGTTCAGGGAATAATTTATTATCTACACAAGCTTGTTCGATAGTTTTTTCGAATGCCATATCTCTTTTTCTTTCAACATGGATACCGGGGAAAAGATCTCCCAATAATCCAAAGAAGATATCCAAATCAGCAGCTGTAATTTTAGGGATATTGAAATCTCTAAGAGCTCTCATAAGAATAGCATTTTCAGCGATAAGAGGTTCAGCTCTCTTCATAGTTCCTGCAACGACCAATACGGATTTAATAGCTCTAAGACCCCAATCATAATGTTCAGCTTTAGATAAGAGATCTTTACATAAACTGTAGAGGGTGAAAAATTTATTAGCCAAAATTTTAGCATCAATAAAACCTTCAGCCATCAGCATATTTTCACAAATAAGAACTAAATCAGGAACCATGACAGTAATAGGTCTAAACAAGACTTTCAAACCTTCTGGAAGTTCTGATCTACCAAGATAACCAGGGTTCATAGTAATGAAAGCACCACAAGTGGGGTCAAGGTTAACTTCGTCACCTTCAATGATAATTCTTTCAGATTTTGCTTTAACACCATCACACACTGATTTAAATTAGACTGAACAGACAGATAAAACTTCTGGGATCAATCTATTGAATTCATCGAAACAACCCCATGTACCAGATGAGGCTAATCCTTTGAAAATATTTCCCAAAGTTTCATAATTCATTTCTGGTGAACAATTGAATACATAACAAGCTTTGGCTAAAGCAGAGGATAAATCTTTGGTTGATTCGGTCTTACCAGTTCCGGCAGGTCCAGCAGGGGCACATCCCAAACATAAGTGAAGAGCTTATGTAGCAGTGACGTAGATACGATCAGTTAAGGGGGTAATAACCAATCTAGCACCATTACCCAAATATTCATAAGAGTACCAGAAAGAAGCATCAGCAATAAAGCATTTAGCGGATTATTCTTAAGCATCCCAATTGAATTTCAATTATGATTGCCATTAAAATTCGTCTGTTTTTCTAACGTTTTCGGTAATCAATTGATCCATAATATCTCTTGAATGGGTATCAAGAGTAATCAAACACATAATTTTTTATCTTAGAGGTTTGTCGAGGTCACCTTGGACCATTTTAATCAAACCAACAAGTTCAACATCTGATCCCTTTTTCAAAGTTTTCATGGCATCGAGATCACCAGATTAGATGGATTACATAGCATCTTCAACACATCTAACCCAAATGATAAAGTTGATCAAAAGGGTTACTTAGGAAGGGTCCATCTTCAACCATTATTCTCTGTTGTTTAATTATTTATGTTTTTCAAGTGAATTTTTACAAATAGTTTTAATAGTATCAGTGATACAATTGATCAAATCCATAAGATAGATTTCAACTTTTCCCTCGAGTTTTAAAGGTTTAGTAAAATCTACTTTTTCGAATCCAACACAAGTGTTCATTGTTTTAGCAGTTGGTCTATCATTCTTTCCACCTTCTTAAACCATTGTTAAGTTATCAACAGCTTAGAAAATTTTGGACATATGTCTATTGATTTTTGTAGGTTGACTACCATTAGATAAAATATCTAATAAGTCATTTACTGAAACAAAATAGAATCTTGGGAAAGCACATCTCTTATCATCTAAGAAACGATTTAAAGCTTTTTCACAAACTTTTAGTCTATTTTCTAAATCTTCTAATTTTTTCAATAATCCATCTTATGTACAGAAAGTTTTAACATTTTTGATTTTGCATCCTTTATTAAGGATTTCAATCATATCGGCATTGATTTATTCGAATTGTTTAGATTCATTAGGAAGTTCTCTTTACACTTCTTGTGATCCGATGAAAAGATTTTCTAAGAAACTCCATGATTTTTAGACTTCTAATAGAGTTTAGACTACATCATAAATAGCACCCAAATCTAATTTCCAAGATTCAATAATCTTTTCAAAGTAAGCAACATATTTTGATAATAACATATTATTTACTAATAATTAATGTTCTTCTAATATTTCAAAGTTTTCTTCGATAAGTTTTAATGTGTGGATATCAGTGTCTTTATGTTTCATCAATTCAAATTCGACTCCTGTCCACTTAGAATCAACAATAACGATTTGTTTACTCATTTTTAATTCTTATTTAGCAGTATCAGTAACATCTTCGATTTCATCTTTGAAATTGAATAATTTCATGTCCCAAATTTTTTGTATGAAAAGACTGTCGTCAACTTCGAATTCTTGTTGAACCAAAGTTTTCACTTTTTTCCAATGTCTTCCATCTTCAACGATCATAGAGGGATCTTTGAGTTCATTTAATAAAGGCATAAAGGTAGCCCATTTTTTGATATCTTCATTGATACCTAGGAAAGTATTAGATTTTCTATCAATTCCTTTGATTTCAAGTAATTGTTTTCTTAGTGATTTGACTTCATCTTCCATTTCACCTGGGTTGATTTTGAGATATTATAATTTTTGATAATTATTGAAGACTCCATTGCATTTTTTGATATGATCCCAAAGTCTCTTAACGATTGATAATTCATTTATTATTAATTCTAAATTTTTTTTAGATCCTTAAGTATCATCACCAAAGCCAAATGTATCAGCAAATTCTTAGAAATCTTAGAGTTCAGCATCGAATTATTCGATTTGATCTTAAACTAATTTAAGTTCTTCTTGAGATGCTTCTTCACCAGTGGCATAAGTGTAGAATGGTTTTTTTTTCATACCTGTAAATACTTCTTTTAGATTTTCTTCAAATTTAGCTAAGTTATCTTTAGCTTTGTCAGATTCATTTTTGACTTAAACACTGATATCTTTTTCAACTGTTACGGCCATATTTTGAAGATTATTCCAATTTTCTTTAGCAGCAATAGTTTTTTTAAGGTCATCATCTTTAGAGATACCAATATCTTTATACATTCTTAAGCATTGTTCGATCATATCCAAGCGTAGTAAATATTCAAGTTTTCTTGATTAGACTGATACCAATGATTCTTTGACATATCTTAGTTCTTTAACATCTTCTGAAATATTTCTATTTTTGATGTTAATATCACTTTTTGATTTTTAGATAAAGTTTTCAATATCTTTGATTTAATTGGTCATATTTTAAAGCATAGAAGGTCCATTAATTTCATTATTTTTGGGAGAAACGCCAACTTTGTGCCAGGCAGAGAAAGGAGATCCTCTAATTTCAACAAATTTTTCGTTTTGATCTTTAAAGAAAATATGAATTTTTAAATTTTCAACATCTTGATCCATTTTATATTTGATATGGTATTGACCATTATCTTTGTCAGTCAATTCGTAGGGAATAGCTTCAAAAGTTTATTCTTTTCCTTCTTCAATCTCACCAGCGGCTTTTAGTTTTTCATATTCTTATTCTTCGGGTGTGACAATTTTTACACTGAAAATATCTGCACCAGATTATCTGTTTAATCCTTTAGTATTTCTAGCTTGAATAATAAAGACAGTGGGAGTTCCAGCACAATTGTCCATGGTTAAACCAGGTCCAAAAGCAATACATTAATCAGCTTATGTATTCAAGTAATATTGAAAAGTGGTTGATGTAATAGTGTAATCTCCTTTAGAGATACTCAAGGTGACAACGGCTGGCTTATCAACTTTTTCAAATGATGGTGTTTCACAAGTCAATTCAGTAGGAGATACATAAGTACCGTTCACTTCAATAAATTAGTCTTTAGAGTAGGAGAAACGAATCACAGTGTTTGAATCTTTAAATCCATCACCATTGATAGTGGTTTTAGTTTTACCAGTTTAAGGTCCTTTATTTGGTAAAATGTTGTAGACAGCATATGGGGGTCCAGTAATGAGATTAACTTTCAAAGCCCAAGCATCACCTAACCAAGTGTTAGACCATCCTCCAAACAAGACCAATCTTGAGTCAGAAGAATCCCAGAACAAGCAAGCATTTTCTCTTCCTTTGGGTGAGACACCTTTGATAGGGATATTCAAAGGTTTGATTTTGTTAACATCAGGAACATCAAGATAGAAAATTTCATCAGAGAATTTTGAAAGAGTTCTTGATTCACCTTCAGAGAATTATCCAACAGATCCTCCAAAAATGAAAAATTTCCAAGATGGGATAGCAGGGATACAGATACTTGAGTGATACCATCTTGGAATTTCCAATTAGATATCAGGGTTAGACCAAACGTGGTTAACAAGATCAAATGAGTGAATATCAGCACATTGACCAGTGTTTGACCAACCGCCATAGACGATCAAGGCATCTTTGTCAGCAAGAACCAAAGAAGAGTGACCTCCTCTTGGCTCAGGGGGAGCACCACCTTGGTATTCGATTTTTGTCCATTCAGATGTCTCGCAATCATAGAAGTAAACGTCATTGTATGAAGTTCTTTGATAGCCGACACCACCATGTCCTCCGAAAATGTAAACTTTGTCTTTGAAAAAATTGGCGGTACAATTTGCTCTTGGTTCAGGAGCACCGATTTTAGATTCTGTGTTCTTAGGTTCCATTCCTGATCTTTGATTAGGTGGTTGTTACCAATTAAAGTCAGTTGTTTTTAAAATGTATACATCATTGAAACGAAGATTTGAAGTATAAAATCCTCCGAAAACAAAAAGTTTATCAGCACTAATGGCACAAGCGGCATGGTTTGTTCTTTCTAGAGGAACGTCACCTCCACATTGTACTTAGCGCCATTCAATGTTGTCTTTAACAAGTTTGACTGTGAAGACTTGATTGTTTGGGAAAATTTTTCCATTCTTTTTAATGGTAGGATCAATACCACCAAACATGATGGACATACGATTCATTCCGGTGATTGAGTGACCAGATCTTGAGTTAGGGGCAGTACCAGTAGGATTGAGTTAAACCCATTCTAATGCGTTGAGCTTGG
>Ga0115103_1780747_pt1 | contig 12242 bp, 8 predicted proteins | sample MBTome_2_FD_89643 | JGI IMG/M metagenome (GOLD analysis project Ga0115103, IMG submission 89643) | Marine eukaryotic communities from Pacific Ocean to study complex ecological interactions - MBTS_5May14_M1_3um Metatranscriptome... | ecosystem: Environmental > Aquatic > Marine > Oceanic | place... | reverse complement strand
TGTGCAATGTCTACAATAGTAGGAATATATTTACGCAGTTCTTTATTTTCTGTACGTTGAATGCTTGGAACACGAGACTTGCTACCAAGCTCCCACTCCTGCATACCTTTACCCTTTAAGTACTCACCGTACTTTGCGTCCTTCTCTTGGAAGTTGAGACCAAAGATAACACGAGACAGTACATTCTTACGATCCTTAGTACCATCCTGTGCGTACAAGAACTCACGCTCTGGTAATGCAGCTTCTTCTTCTGCACTCATAGTAAATCCACGTTGATCAAACGGACGTTTGACTTCATTACCAAGAGTTGACCAGAACCCTAGATCAGGGTCTTCACGTACATCTTTGTAAGCAGTTCCACGTAGGCCTGCAGCACGTTGTGACTCAATCACCTGACCAAATGGAACCATCCATGTAGATAGGTATTGACCCAGTGCACCACCCAATACTTTAGCTGTAGTTTCTTCAGCTGTCAGATCAAGTCCTGTTGCAAGATCAGCAACCTCTTCTAAGAAAACATTGCCTACACCTGTGCGGAAGTTAACACCTAAGAATGTATCTTGGAACTCACGAACATCAAACCAGTCACCTAACGTACCATCCATAGCACGTTTAGTTGCTTCACCAAGGTACAGGAACTGACGCATTGGATACTGTGGTGTAGTATCTAGCATTTCATCGTCAGAAGTAGTGACCATTTTATAGTCTGCATTTGCATCTTCACTAGTACGATACTGATATGCAGCACCAATAGCAGACCAACCTAAGATGTTGCGTTGAATACGTTGACGATCTTTAGCTGTTAGTGGGCCACGCTGACCTTTACTTACGATGCTTGCCATCTTACGTGCAATAGGTATAGATGCACCACCAGCATACTGACCAAGCAATTCCATGCTGTTAAACATAAACCGTGGGAAAGGCATGACTGTTGTCAAACCATTACGCACAATAAAGCTTGCGGTACTTTGGAACACAGGGATGTCAGGTTGCTTGGCATAGGTAATATCTAATGCCTTATTTACACTGTCATCTACCAAGTCCATAAAGCTACGTGCACCTGCAGGACGAACAGCTTGTGTGTCATTCAACAAGTCACGTATCTTACCTTGATTCAATACATCAATAAGGTCCATGTCCCACTCACGCCGTGACAAACGTTCAAGCTCACCAAAGAATGCGCCACGACGAATGAGGTATTCCTGTAAACGGTTAGGTGTGTTTAGTAAATCAACACCATCTTCAAGTGCTGTAAGCACAGTGTCACCTACACCACCCTTACCCCGACCTGTCATTGCCTGTATTTCGTTAATGTTATTAAACATACGATCATACTGATCTGCAAGTTCTGGGCGTTTTAGTAAGATGTCTGTGTACCGTTTAGCCTCAACAGGATTACGGAACATGTACTTCATTTGGCGGAAGCTATCTGTCCATACATCACCGTCGAAGACAGCACCAGCAGCAGACCCTAAGCCATCGTTAGACAGTCTGTATAGGGATTCATCCATCACGTTACCAAGGCTCTCCAGAGGAGCACGTATACCCGCTGATGTAAGGTTACGAGATGCGGTAGCAAGCTGTGATACCAACCCACCACGGCGAATGTTCTCAACTCGCATAACGGTTCTACGAATAGAACCCGCAGCCTCTTTAGCAGCTTTCTCTTTTCCTGCATTAACGGCACTAGCAGGTCTTGCTTTAGCAATCTGCGACAGTTTGTTTAGGATTTTACCAGCTTCAGAACCTGAGCCTACAACTGACATGACGTATTCATCAAAAGAGATGTTATACTTTGTTAACATTGTTGCCAGTTCATCAGATGCAAGTAGTTCTTCGTTGACTGTTAGTTCAAACAAGTCATCAATGATAGTTTCATTCTTTCCAAAGGCAGAAGGATTAGCCTTTTTAAGGTCAGAAGCAATAGCCACAATACCATCAAACTTTTCTGGCTTCAATAGCGGCGACACAAGTACATCTGGATCGTCAGTTAAGTGTGCAAACTGTACTGTCTGATCAATCAAACCTTCTTCAAGCGTGTCCTTAACAGGTTTGTTTTTGTAGTTAAGTATTTCTTCTGAAGTTTCCTTACCCGCTTGACGTGTAAGTGTTGGATCAATTACTTTTTTACCAGAATCACCAGTAGAAATTGTCTTACCAGTACGTGTTTCAAAGGCATCAATGAAAGCTTGTTGCGTTTCTCTGTTAGCTTCAGCAACTTTCTTAGCTTCAACTGCAGCTTTCTGGGCAACTTCTGTTTCAGCAGCAGCTGCACCCTTGGCATTTAGTCTAGCACGGGTCATCTTCTTGACGTTAACTCCCGTAAGAAGTTCAACTCCCTTTTTAGCAACCTTACCGCCAACCACTAGACCAAGCCCTACTTCTAAACCCTGCAGTCCTACTATTCCTACAGCCAAACCTTTGTCTGCTAAATCACCTTCACTCCAAAGCATACTGGCTAGTTCTACCATGTCATCTGTTTCTTCAAGAGAAAGACCAGCACCCAAGACAGGAGCAAATTCTGCGGCAGTCATAACACCGTATATAGTATTAACTCCATAACCTTTGTCAAGCATTTCGTCAATTAGTTTACGATGGATTGGGTTATCCGTTTGAGACATGTAGTCGGATATGTAATCTGCTTGATTCTGTATGTCTATTTCGTAGTTAGGAACATCTACGGTAGGAATTTCTACATCAAGACCACGTTCAATACGTAGTTGTTGTAATTCTTCTTCGGTCTCCAACCCATAACGCTCCATAAGAACACGTGCGTTTTCTTCTAGCTCTAGCTTACGTTCTTCTATTGCGGCAAGATACTCAGGATCGTTATAGGTTTCAGTTAATTGCACACGTGCTTTTTCAATTGCTGCTTTAAGACGTGGGTCTTCATAACTTTCGTCTGCCTCAGCTTGATCAAGAATTTCATTCGTTTGTATCTCAGCTTCAGCTGTCTGTTGTTCTGCAATTGGTGCATCAATGTCTACCACAGAAGTTGTATTCTGCTCTGTGGCATAGTCCTCCTGCGGCAGAGGTTGTTCCACCGTAGGTTCTGTTTTAGGCAAGGGTTGACCAAAGGGTACAAACTCAATTGTGTCCTCTTCTTCGTCTTCTGACTTTAGTTTTTCAGCAAAGGGTACAAACTCTACCATTAGAACAATACACCGTAATCACTAATTACTGCCAACCTAGTGTTCCCCTGTTCATCTGTATACGCAACAACATCATTTTGTTTAAACATTCCTTGAGATGCTTGCTCTTGCACTTGATCTTTTGTTCTTCCATCCGTAGGAATAGTTTTATACTTTGACGCAGCCTTAGCTGTACCGGGGTCTATTTGTGCATCATTATCTGATGCAGCACGTTGCGTACCTAAGTGGGCACGGTATACGCTCTGCCTGTAGGCATTGACAGACGCATCTGTTCCACCTTTAACGTTTGCAATCATAGTCTGGAATGTTTTATCTTTAGAGTCACCATACTGTGAATTAAGGTTTCCATAAGCACGATAACGTAAGGCAAAAGAGTTAGCTTCATTACCTGTTTGTACAAGTTTAATCTTGCCTGTTAAGTCTTTCTCAGCTAAACCTTCCAGTTCAAAAGTGCGTTGTATCTCATTATCAACAAAACTGTCACGGCTTTGTTTACTAAAGTCCAAGCCTTCTGTATCCGTTCCCTTATCTGCCAATTGTTTTTTAAACTGTTCGTAGGCACTCAGTGTCGAAGTATAAGTGGAGTTAAACTCCTCACGTTGAGCCTCTGTTGGAGCATTAGTACGTTGGAAGTCTAACTCAACCAGACGTGCTTCAAACGTTTTTGCTTTAGTCATTTCTGTATCTTTAGGTGGTTGCGTAAAGCGAGATACAAATGGCTGCGCTTCAGCTTCCTCTGTCATCTCCTGTACTCTACCTGTCTCAATCTCAGCCATCTGTGGATCAATCTGTGAGCCACGAGGGTCATCAACATCAAAAGCAAACTCACTTTGTATGGAAGTCTTAGGCATAGCATAACCTGCAGAAGCATCATAGCCTTTATTCGCCATGTTCTCCGCATAAGATATTGCATACTTACCTGCAGTCTTGCCCTTAGACATAATATCTTGCACTTGATCGGCAGAGTAAAATAAGCTTAGACCTTCTGCTAGTGCTTTGGCTTCTTTTTCATCTGCCCTACGTTGAGTAGCTGCAGCTACACGAGCTTTACGGGTACGTTCTTTTTCATCTTGTTCTTCTTTGTACAACTGCGCTTCTTTAGTCTTGATCATATCAACTAAATTGTCAGATGCCCCACCAAGAAATGCCCCAAAATTAAATGCCATTACTGCCTCCGTGCCATTAGTCCTGCGGGTGCAGGTTCTTCAGTCATACTTTCTTCTTCAACACCAGTCTCAGGTAGTTCCTCTACAGGTTTACTTCCTGCCTCTTCCATAACTTTCTTTGCATTACGCATTGCTTTTGCAATTGTTGAATCTTTGAATTTATCTTTGTCTTCTTCTTCCATCTCAGTGCCGATAGTGTAGTCAACACCCTCTTCATCACCTACGTAAGATAGCATCTCAATTAATACAGGCATGATGAGAATACCAACATCAATAGAATGTTTACCCTGCATAACACCACCTGACTGCAGAGAGTTTGCTATAGTAGTTAAGGGAATGCCAAGTTCCATTACATCTACCATACTATCACGAAACTGTGGCTCAAGAATACGTGGCGCATAAAAATCCATAGCATCTTCAACTGTAGCGTACTGAGGTGCGTGTTGCCAAGGACGAGCTCCTAACTCTGCAGTTAAACTTTGTCCAGGGATAGGAGCGTTAAAACCCTTACGATAATTTTGTGCCATTATATTTTATTCCTATACTCACGTATCTGTTCCATAGCTTCAAGAACCATGTCGTATGGTTGTTTCTCTTTTGCTTCTTGAGTCCTAGGTTTACGTGCCATATTACGCCCAAGTAGACCACCTGTTTTTTGTGGCTCTACAGCTGGCTGTTTACGATTATCTAAATCACGTACAGCTTTTGCGTAACCCTTTGCAGCGGCAGTATATAAATTCATGTGGTTATCCCCCTAAAAAACTTCCTGCAAACGTCTTACTAAGTGTAGACATATCAGTAAACAACAAACTACTTACAAGACTACCAAAAGATTTAGATGAATCTGCATCAATCATCATCTTACGCTCTTCAAGTGACAACTGCTCTTGTGCTAGTTCACTTAAACGATCCTGTTGGTTTTCCGCACTTGTCCATGCCCACTCCATCTGGTCACCGTATAGCTGCCACATGTTATTGTAAGCAGTGTTAGAGATGTCCAGAGTGTTGATAGCATTCAGTTCGTTTGCACGATTGGTAGCAGCAGTGTCTGCAGTGGCAATCTCCCTGCGCCACGTAGCATTAGATTGATCAACTACCAATTGGTTCTGTGCGTTAAATTGTTCACGATTGTTTTTCATCTCAGCATTAAACTGACTAGCTGCGTTTACTTGCCCAGCATTAAAACGTTCTTGTGCGTTCTGTTGTTCACTATTATGCATATTAATAGTAGAGTTTAGATTGTCATAAAACTGATTAGCTTGGTTTTCTGACTGTGCATTAAACTGACGTGACGCATTAACAGCGGCTTGGTCAGTAAGCATAGAGTTAATAATTTGCTGAGACTTAAATATTTCTGTCTGCTGTTGGTTGGACAAGTTAGCCATGTCCATCTGCAAAAAATTCTGAGCATTCTGTACTGAAGCCTGCTGGCGGTTGTTCAGATTACCAATGTCTAAGTTAGCTAGTGCAGATGCCTCTGCAAGAACCATAGCTTGACGATTAGACAAGTTCTCTAGGTTCATAGTGTTTACCATACGAGCGTTTTCTAGCTGAACCTGTTGGTCAGCAGTAAAGTTCATATTAGCAATATCACTAATCTTACTTGCGTTTAGTACACGTGTCTGGAACTCTTGATCAAATTCTTGACCCATAAACGTTGCACGTTGTTCTGCTGCAAGCATAGCACGTTGTTGACGATTTGACAAGTTCTGTGCTTCAAACTGTGCTACTGTAGCCGCATCAGCTTGTGCAATAGGTAGTGCACTTTCCATAGCTGCCTGTACAATAGCCTGTCCTGCCATAGAGGAGGCACCGAGACCACGTGCAGACATCTGCTGATTAGCCAAACGCATAGCACCCGCAGCCCACGCAGGTGGCTCACCACTTTCAAACTGCTCCATCAGCCCTACAAGTTGACCTTGTACCGTGGCTTTTTCTGATGGTGTAGCCGTAGCTGCATCAATCTGTTCAGTAAACTTAGCAGCCTTAGTTGCATCTGCAGCAGCACCAGATACTAACTCACCGTTTTGTATCTCACGCTGTACATCATTCTCCATAAGAGTAGCAGTACCTTGTGCGGCATTAAGATCACCCACCATACTTGCGGTAGTCATAGCTGCAGTTACTTTAGCACGGGGATCGTCTTCATCTGTTTGTGCTGCTTCTAGTGACTCTGTTTGCGCAGCTACTTTTTCGGCACTTACATCTGCTTCATACTTAGCTGTATCAGGTTGCTCTACATTTGCAGATAAGTATGTATCCGCTAATGCAACTTCACTTACACCAAACTCACCAGATACCTGACCACTACCAGCTTCAATAAACTGACCGGGTTGCTGCTGTATACGTTGTGCTTCAACAGTAGCACCTTCGGGCAACGTAGGATCAGTTGCACGTTCAGTCATTACATCTTTGATTGTTTTCTGTGTGGATTGATACAGTGGCTGAAGTTGTTGTAGACGCCCATAGGTGTCCGATACTTCTTTGCCTTTAGCTTCTACAAGTTCTTTTAGGTAGGGATCATCCGGGTTAGCATCAGATTGTTCCTGCAGACGCTGCAGTTCTAAGTTTTGTTGCGTGTAAGCTGTCTGTGCATTGGTGTATTCTTGTTCAATATTTTCAATGTCACCAGTTACACCACCCGTAGTTTGTTCTGTAACGTACTTACGATATGCCTCTTGTTGACTTTCATAATTAGCACTAACTGGGGCCGCTGCTTTAAACGAAGCGGATAAAGCGTTTGCACGTCCTTTGGCGTAATTAATATTTCTATGTCTCGTACCTATTTCAGTACCATCTGGGTATACTATACTGTAATATTTCCCCTTTTTAACTAACTCATAGCCATCTGGGTTTTCCTTAATAGCAGCATTAGTTGCATATTCTTTTACAGTAGATTTAGCCCAATTCTTGTCGGCCTCTAAGTTCATATTTACACCAGTGGTGCCTTCGTTCCAATTAGGGTCTTGAAAAACTTCTTCAATAGTAGAATCTTGTTGCTCAAGATACGTACTTTCATCAGGCATACCTTGTGATGGATCATATGCGGGTGTTTCAGGTTCGGGTGTAGGTTGCTTAACAGGGGGCTGTACGGGAAACGTAGGATCAGGCGGAATAATAGGCTGTTCAATCGGCAATGGTACAGGCTGACCTATATCTGTGATAGGCTGAGTGGGCTGCTGCGGCTGCGTAGACTCAAGTGGTTCTGTGATCTGTGGTGTAGTTACATTTGGATCAAGCTGAAGCATGTTAGGTTGTTGAGAAGTTTGTGGCTGCTGCTGCTGTGTCTGTTCTTCAGGTACACCCATACCACCCTGCTGATATTTACGTACTGCACCACCTTTAGCCATCATCGTAGCTGCTTGTTTAAACTGATCCATCTGTGTACGTTTGTCAGGGTTCTGATCAAGATACTGTTGGAAGCCAGACATGTCACCAGTATAACCTAGCGTACCTGCAATACGCTGCATGGCATCTGGTTTAAAACCGCCGAATGTAGGATTTTTAATTTGATTAATCATATCTATGCCTTACTTGTTTAGTGTCATCCAGACAGCGCCTGCTATAAATGTTAGTACACCCACTGTTGTTATTTTTACTACAGTAGTCCAGATACCTTTACGGGTATCCCTCCATGCTTCCAGTAGACTACGCATCTCTGTGATGTCTTTTTGTGCTTGGTTATCTAGTAAGCCAATAGAACGTAAGGCTTCCTTTGCCCCACGCCTAGCTGAACGATCTAACATTGCTTCTAATTCTTCTGAGTTAAGTTTAATATCTGACATTTTATATTACCTTATGGCTTAACCGGCCAGTCATCTTCTTCAAGATGCGGCCAGTTTGCGTGGCTTGTAATGTCACGAAGAGCCTGTCTATACGTAGTAGTTATACCATCTAAAGTTAAATCTGTCAAGGCTAGATAGTCTGTAGCAGATAGTAGTTGATTACGTTTGTTGCGATTTTTCTCTGCCCATGCTGTATTGTTAGCCGTAACTTCTTCAGCAGTCATAGCTACAACAGTCTTAGCGATGATCCAACGCCCCGTATAAATGGTCTCACCTACCATGCTATCATCTGGTGCGTTATCTGCTGTATATACACCATTAGTCTCACGAGTAGGCTGACTATCAATCACAACTTTATGTGTTGTATGATCGTAGTCTGGGTAGTCTACGTGATGTACTTTCTTTACACCGTAACGTGCGAGAGTAGCATCGCTAATGTTACGAGGAAAACTGATGTTTTTGTGGTCCTTACGAAACTGTCCTACACTGTAGGGGTATTGGCCTGTTGCCGTGTTTACATACATTGTATATTCCTTTCTGTATGTCTTACGATATTACTAAAGTAGTGGCTACGGATGCGCATGACGTAGTATTAAGAGTTGCTGTCCACTGTGCGGGAGTAAAACTTGTCTCTGATGTAATTTCTTTACATCCCAGGCCTGCTGTAACATCTTCGCTATCACCTTCGTCTTCCGTTATAAACTGGTCTAAGTCCCCGCCTGAAGTAAATCTTCTTGTGCTTCCTTCACCTGAAATGTGACCGACACAGGCAGCACATACTACCATATTTCCGTACTCTAAATTTGCAGCGCCTTGAAATATTGGGTCATCTGTGTTAGCAGTTATTTTTGTATCAACAAGGGTAAGTGTGGGTGTACGAGGGCTTCTAAACACCATTACCTGAAGTACAACAGAACTCGTGGTTGTTGGAAAGGCAGCAGATAAAATGGTATTTGACTCTATACCATCAGAAATTTTGTAGTGTATCTTATGGTTTACGTCATAAGTATCGTTGCCATAAGCTGTAGTCAACGAATTAAAGCCACTGTTTGTTAATGTCATACTACTTGTTTGATCGCCGTTATCTTCACCTACAGCATGGTGTACGAGTATAAGGTCTCCTGACACTATACCAAAAGATGTTATGTCTATTCCAACGGAACCGCCGTTAACACTTGTCCCTTGCCCAGAACCCACAAATTTTACTATATTGGGTTGGATGCCTCCGGCGGAGGCGGTTATCATGTTAAAAATACTCATGCTATTTCCTTCGCTATCTCGGAACCATAGTATGTTATACCACCATCTATTGTAAAAACAGCAAATGATGAAGTCTTACCCTCCTCTGGCGGTGAGGCTACTACACCACCTTCCCACTTAATAGAGGAAGGCCATGTAATAGTGGCGTCACCTGTTAATGAGTATTGAAAAACTGCATCGCTACTAGTCCCAACAAGGTACATCTTAGTACCGTCTGGTTTAATGAATAATCCATGTGGTACAGTCTCTTGTCCAGCTATAAGAAAGGTCTGGTTATAAACAGCGGAAGATATGTCCCAAGCTGTGCTTAAACTATATTCATTGACATCATTCCCCTGATCCCCCAGCACATACATTACAGTACCATCAGACTTAAAGAAAACATCTCTTGGTGTATTATCTTGGGCAGATACACTGAAGTTCTGAACAAAAGAAGAAGTAGATATGTCCCAAGCTGTACTAAGGTTGTATTCGTTTACTTCATCCCCACTTGTCCCACAAACGTACATTTTAGTACCATCGGGTTTAAAGAAAATACCTGATGGATTAATCTCTTGGGCATACACACTAAAGATTTGTACATAAGAAGCTGTAGATATGTCCCATGCAGTACTTAAATTATACTCGTTTACATCGTCACCCGTCTGGCCCACAACATACATTTTAGTACCATCGGGTTTAAAGAAGAGACCTGTAGGAGTAGCCTCTCTGGCAGCTACACTAAAAATTTGATTAAAGACTGATGTAGTTATATCCCATGCAGTGCTTAAATCATATTCGGTTATGTCATCTACCAGTTGCCCAAGAATATACATCTTAGTACCATCAGGTTTAAAGAAGACTGATGATGGAAAGGTTTCTTGGTCAGCAACGCTAAAACTAATGTTATCATAAACCGCTGCACCTAAGTCGTAGATAGTCCCAGTAGTACCCGTAATCTCTATCTGTGCCGCATATGCTACACCTGATGCAGGTGGGTTACTTAGTTCTATTGTAGTGTTGTCCGAAAGTACAGAATTAAAGTAGTGACCTGTGGATAAGTCTAGGGCGTTGGTGATTAGGACTGTAGAGTATTGAAATACTGTACTATTTGTCAGCCAATATAACTTACTACCATCGTTGTTGAACCCTAATCCTCTAACTGCAGTCCCTACATTACTGTCGGTATAAGACACTGCGCTAACAGAAGCAGTGCTTAAATCAAAACCCGTAGACAAAGTGTACTCTTGTATAAGAGAGCTACCTGCCACGAACATCTTAGTACCGTCAGCGTTAAACACAAGAGAATAAGGGTTTGCGATTTGTGCAGACACATCAAAGCTAACACTATCATACGAAGCTGTACTAATATCATATGCAGTAGTAAGACTATACTGATACACGCTATCAGTACTTGTACCTATCATATAAAAAGCAGTACCATCGTTGTTAAAGGCAATGTCACGCAAAAGCGTGTCCTCAGAGTTTGTACTAAAACTAACACTGTCATAGGATGCAGTGCTTATATCAAAAGCAGTAGACAAAGAGTACTGATAGGTAGTGTCAGTGCCGTAGTCACCTATGTACATTTTAGTTCCGTTAGGATTAAACTTTACAGCAACTGCTGTCCCTGCCTGACCACTCACATCAAAACTAACACTGTCATAGCTTGCAGTACTAACATGATAAGCAGTACTAAGGCTGTACTGATAGACTGAATCAGGAGCTGCAAATGCTACAATGTACATTTTAGTGCCATCACTATTGAAGGCTAGACCTCCATCATCAGTAAACTGAGACGAAAAACTAAAGGTATTATGATCATACGCAGCACTAGTAAGTCTGTACCCCTCACTACTAGCAGTCGTAGTACCGTTACTACCTAAATACCGTTTGGCAGTAATGCCGTTCTTAATCTTAAACGCTTCCATAGATTCACTCTCCTCTATTAGCTTGCGTTATCTATTGACTTGACGCCAGTGTATGTCGTGCCACCATCGTCAGTCGTGAATGTAAATACGTCTGTCTCACCATCATTAGGGGCAGAAGGTGCTGCACCACTGAACCATTTTATTGAAGTAGGCCATGTGAGGGTCATGTTTTGTAGGGTTGAGAATTGAAATACAGTGTCGTTTGTAGAACCTACAATATACATTTTTTTGCCACTATTGCCAAAGGCTAATCCTTTAGGTGCAGTATCTTTATCGCCAACATAAAAGGTATTAGCCGCAGATAGTGTTGATACATCCCATGCTGTACCTAGTGTAAATGAATATATATTTCTATCTGCGCTGTCTGGGTCAATAACATACAGTTCCGTACCATCATCCTTAAACCTAACACTGTGTGGGTTTCCTGATGATGCACTTACAGATCCGTTTTGAGCAAACGAAGCAGTAGATATGTCCCAAGCAGTGCTTAGGTTGTACTCATTTATGTCATCGCCATTGCCGCCACAAACATACATTTTAGTACCGTCAGGCTTGAAAGTAAGCCCTTCTGGTGCTGTTTCTTGTGCTGCTATACTTTTACTAGTACTGTCATACGAACCTGTAGACACATCCCAAGCTGTACTTAAAGAATACTGATATACAGTATCGGATGACGCCCCTATCATATACATCTTTGTTCCATCTGGTTTAAAGTGTATATCACCACAGTTTACATCCTGACCTGAAAAACTAAAAGTCTTGCTTGCATAGCTTGCTGTTGAAACATCGTAAGCTGTGGTTAATGTCCACTGATCTACAGCACTACCACCGGGGCCGATAATATACATAGCCGCCCCATCAGACTTAAAGAATAAACCTTCTGGTGTGTTTTCCTGTGATCCAATATTTATACTTTTATCATCATAAACAGCATTAGTAAAACCATACCCTACACCACCACCAGTAACC
>Ga0115103_1153541_pt1 | contig 12256 bp, 12 predicted proteins | sample MBTome_2_FD_89643 | JGI IMG/M metagenome (GOLD analysis project Ga0115103, IMG submission 89643) | Marine eukaryotic communities from Pacific Ocean to study complex ecological interactions - MBTS_5May14_M1_3um Metatranscriptome... | ecosystem: Environmental > Aquatic > Marine > Oceanic | place... | reverse complement strand
GGGAATTTTTTAAGTCTTTAGCTTTAATAATATTTAAAGTTTGTAATATAAGAACGAATAATCGGACTTTGCGATCATTCTGGTTGCAAGACGATGCAGCATCCGGCAAGGATCCAGAGCTTGAAATCGTATTCTTCGGACTCCATCTTAAGCTTAGCTGTGAATACGAAAGTACCACCTCTCATTGAGGTAACATAGACTGGGCAGTCATAGAAGCCGGCAGCTACTTGATCCTTTCTTTCAATGGCAGTGATATGAACGACTGGGAGCTCGGGTCTGAGTTCCTTGGGGATCATTTCTGTCAAGTTACCTTGTTCAGGGCCTCTACCAAGTTCCCATGAAGCACCTTGAAGGAACATACCATGGATGTAGCGACCATTGTCTGGGACTTCCTGGATATCGCCTGGATCTCTAAAGTTGATAACATCGGTCTTAAGGCACATGTTATCAAGTGGGAGTTGATCTCTTCTGGCGGTGACTTGCATAATGGCAGTCAAGAACGACATTGGGTTGAAAAGACCGGAAATCCAGACGGACTTTGGAGCGATTAACTCCTCAGAGTAGTCGATGAGTTGGCCGATTCTGAGCTGAAGATCATCGAACCAGTTTGGAAGCGATTTAAGAGAGAAGTAAGCGTACTTAACCCAAAGAGCCGGCTGGATGCCGAGGAACATTGAGGTAGACAAGACTTCCATATCATCAGTCATGTTGAGAGAACCTTTGAGACCGGCGTCAAGATCTTCCAGAGATTTCTTCATAGTGAAGGTGAGAGTGTTCATTCTCTCGCACTCCTGAAGGCATACAACTACGTATGGGGATCTCTCCTTGGCTTTAGCGTAGATATCCAGCATGATGAATTGTGGTGGGAGTGTGTCCATGAATCTCACGATCATTTCATTGACGATTGAGTCTTTGGAGGCACCTCCGCCACCACCTGATCCTCCAGCGCACTGAAGAATGGTTGCGAACAAGGTCTCACCTTGGTTGGTCAAATAACCGATTTCGGCATTTGGATGGAGACCGAACATTCTTGGGTCTTCTGGTGGCAACTTCTCATCGTCATACTTAACGTATTCTGGTCTGTTGAACTTGTTTGGTGGTGGTGATCTGAAACCTGGGGCGAGGGTAAGGTTCATACCATCGAGAATCTTTGGCTGAATCAATACTTCAAGGTAAGTGTTGTTGGTTCTTCTGTCCCAGTCATCTGTAATATGACCACCATACATGACCTCACCAAATAGATACTTAAGATCAGCGTATGGAACCAGCTCGTAGTTTGTCAAGTAGTTGTGGAGAATATCACCGCAAATGGTCAAATCACCATCGTTGAAGTTATACTTTCTTGACCATCCTTGGGAACCGAACTTTCTTCTTCCGAGAATGAGAGAGTGGAACATGCAGAGTCCGAAGAGAATAGCTTTGTACTCGGGGTATTTGTGAGCCTCGGCTTTGGTGAATTCATCTTGGCCGAATTTACTGAAAGCTCTTCTGATGTTGGACTTGAGGTCCTGTGGGGCCTCGTTGGCAATCTTAAGAGCGTTCTGTAAAACAGACTCTGGAATGATCTCTTGAAGGGCCTGGGGTGGTGGCTCAGATGAAATGAAGCATCTGAAGTCTGGATGGGCACCGTCCTCAATAACGATCTCGAAGTTTCTCTCGAATGATTTCATCCAAGTCTGCATGAGATGCACATTCTAGAACATGACCCAGTTTCCAGCTTTACCAGCCTCCTTAAGGGCTTTGATAGCGGTCTCTTCTTGACCTTGTCCCATGGAAATGTTGATGAAGGTTCCTTCAGCGATGGTCTTTCCACATGCTTTACCGATAAACTCGACTTCTGGAGTTGGATCAACACCAGGGAAAAGTACGAAGAATACTGGAGTTTGTGGGTTCATTTCTTCTTGTGTGGCTACAATGTCGAATGGTGGGGCCTCAACGTATCTGAGACCCATGTTCTCACCGACGAATTCGCCAAGAGCATTGCTGAGTCTATCTGGTCTCAAGGCTCTCAAGAGAATGATTCTGTGGAACAAGGAAAGATCCTTTTGACTCTTTGGAAGCTCGCAAGACTCTGGTTTCTCATCAGTGTACCATTTTCTCCAGAGATGTGCCTCTCCTTCCATTTGACTGATGATATTCTCGAAGACCTTGAGGTTCTCGAGTCCTTTGACTGCACCCCACATTGGTTCGGGAATGAACTTGAGGCTATCAACTTGATGTGGTGGTTCCATTGCGAACTCTCTCTTAACGAGGGAATCGACTTCGGCTTGAACAATCTTTTATTGTCTTACCATGATTCTGAAAGTAAGCATGGTAGAAATAATCAGCTTGTGTTGCTCGAGGCAGCCTCTTCTGCAGTAGTTGAAAGATTGGTAAGTGATGGACTCAGTAAGAGCGTCGACTCTTGCGGCGAGGGTTCTTGGAGTCATCTCTGTTTCCTCTTCTTCCTCCTCTTCTGCTGGCTCTTCAGCCTTTTCTTCTTCTCCCTCACCTTCTTTGGCTTCTTCTCCTTCTTCACCCTCTTTGACTTCTTCAGCATCTCCTTTCTTCTTTTTGTTCAGGGCTTCAGCAACGAGTCTGATAGCTCTCTTAACAACAATAACGTATGAATCAAGAGAGAACTTGTAGAAGGAGTGAATCTTATACAACTCGTTCAACAAGAAGAATACGAGAGCACCTCTGGAGGCAGCTGGTCTGTAGAATTCAGAGGCAGTGTTGATATCGACCTCGGTAACCTTGGCAATCTCAACCTTCTCTTGAATTTCGATGGAAAGCTTCTTGGAGAACTCAAGTTTTTCAATAAGAGCAATATCTTCCAAAATATCACCCTTGGAGTTAGCGAGAGATTGAAGCAGTCCATTCTCAAGCTCCTTCAACTTAATCTTGAAACCGTTTTGTTGCTGGATAAGCTCTTCCTTTTGGGCAGCAAGATCTGGTCTCTCCATCTTAACAATAAGAGACAAAAGCTGATCCTCAAGACCGGCCTCTGTGACAGTGAAGTTGATCAAAGTACACTCGGCCTAGATTTCTGGTGGGTAGTGAGGGTTGGAGAGCTTGGTGTGCATGAAGAGGTTGAAGTTGGGGTTCAAGGTAAGCTCCTTGTCTCCCATTTTGATGTACTTGGATTTACCCTTCTTGATGATAGCTCTGGCGTAAACTGGCTGAATGACAGCGTCAATGGAGTTCTCCATGTTCTCAATCAAGACTGGTTGTCCATTCTCTACACTGAGCTCAACAGTCTTTGCCATCTTTGGGTTCGAAAGTCTGGTAACCTGGAGGTTGGCAGCTTCATAGGTCTTTCTAATCCAAACGATACCCTGAAGTTAAGGATCGATGATGAGTGCGTATCTCTCGGAGTTGTTGAGGATGGCACCGTTCTCAGTAGATACCTTATCTGGTGGAAGACCAAAGTTATTCCATCCAGCGATGGTTGCCTCATCTGTAAGCACAACCAATGGATTTGGGACTGCACTCATTGGAATATTGTTCTTGCCGAAGAATGCAACGAAGTCGTTCATAATTCTATCTCTGAAGCTCTTGTTGAATGGACCAACATAGGAGACGAAGGCGGAAGCAAGAAGGACATCACCGATAATGACATCAAGATATTCGGTGAGATCAATGATCGATTGGGACCATCTATCAAGCTCACTACCGAGGGCACTGACGAGTCTAGTGGCGAGATCCATCTTGTTCTGGCACTTCTCGGCGGCAGCCATAGCATCATTCTTTTCTTTCATGACCTTATCATATGCATCAAGAAGGACCTGGAGCTCACCATTAAGTCTGGCGACCAAGGTATCGACTTCTTCCTTCTTAGCATTGGCAGCTGCAAGAGTAGCCTTTGCTTCGGCGACAGCAAGTTTCTTTGGCTCGACGGAGACAACGACATCGTGATAAGCGGTAATGTTGATAATCCAATCGCAGAGACCTGCAGCGGCAGCTGACTTAGTCTTAATGCATTCTGGAGTGAAGGTTGGTTCAGCAAGAGTAGGTCTAATAGCCTTGAAGTTGCTTGGCTTTACTTCCTCAGCATCAATCTTCGATTTGAAACCGTTGAGTTGTTCCAGGAAAGCAGCTGGGTTACCCAAGAGACTCAGTGCTGTTGACCATGGTTTCTCAGTCTTCAATTTACCGTTCTTGTCAACTGGGACGTTTGGATCAATTCCACAGAGTAGATGGAGAGCACAAGTGAATGTAGTAGCAATATCTGCTGGTGGAGTCTTAAGAGCCTTCAACATACGGAAATCATCAATGTTGAGACCGGCAAGGGCAGCCATAGCTTTCTCTACGAGTGGAAGGGCGGCATCAAGATCCTTTTGTACGGAGGTCATCTTAGCTTCGACAGCTGTTTTGATCTCGAAGCATTTCTTGGCCTCCTCCTCAGCAATAGCGTTCTGGACCTCGACCTTAGCTTTCTCACCACCGACAATCTCGGCTTGTTCATCGGCATTCTTCTTCTTAGCCTCGACCTCAACGGAGAAGATCTTAAGCTCTTCCTCAAGCTTGGCGACAACCTCACCAGTTTCGGTAAGCTTGACTACACCAAGTTCGTATTTGTCTTTGCTATCAAGGAGCTCACCTTCCTTCTTGCCAAACATGACTTTGAACAATTTAATGAGCTCAAGGAAAGACTTTGGAGTGGTGTAGACGAATCTCCTCTCTTCATTAAGAATCTAATCGGAGTATTCATTTACGGTCTTGAAAGAGTATGGCATGAATGTTTCGATACCGGCTCTGATCTCTGGGGAAGCCATCTCAACGTCAGCTAAGAATTTAGCAGCGACAGAGAGAAGTGCGTCCTCGGGCCATGGATGGAACCAATCAATCACAGAGCAATTGATAATAGCTGGGAACTTTCTGGCTCTGTTTCTGAATGCATCACCGACTGGCGAGAAGCACATTGCCATGTGCAGATTTCTTCTGACTCTTTCGATGAAGAATTTCCAGCAGTTGTCCTTGGAGTCAAGGATACCCTCACTCTTAACGGCATTTCTAACATTGTTGACGATACCATCAACATCCTCAGCGGGGAAGAGATCGGCAATCTCACCAGATGAGAGTAAATCGTTGAGATAAACGAGGAATCTCTCGTTGGTGATTTGACCTTCAGTGAAGAGGAACATTTGTCCCTCGTCTTTGACTCCTGATTTGAGGTAGAATTTCTAGAGATCCTGCTTCAACTCGTTCATACCGTAAGTTGAGGAAATCATGATACCAACGGTGGTGTATCCGCAGATGAAAGACGAGAGTCTTGAAAGTGACTACTTTCCAGATCCACCAACACCGACAAGAAGAGCGTGACCACCCTCGGCAGCAATAATTCTTGCAATCTTGCAAACATGCTTCATGGCATCGTCGAACAAGACAAGGTCCATGACAGCATTGGTGTCATTATATTCTCTCAAACCTTCGGCAAGTCTTGAAGATAAGGCTTCAGAATTGGCAAATTGATCGTAAAGTTTGTCATCCAATCCACCGACGAATTGGGCGAAGATCAATGGCTCTGGAGTAGCTCCGAAGTATTTCTTCAGATTGAATTTAGCGAATGATTTGGAAACCATTTCGGCGGCAAGTCCCTTATAAGTACCCAAATGTGTTGCACTTACAAGTCTATCACCGTAAATTCTCTCGGCCTCGTGGACGAAGAGCTTGATAACATTATCTGGTTCCTTAATAGCATCTGGTTTAGCATTAAGAACACCTTGGAATACGTTGGTTAAATGTCTAACGTTGAATTCGTAGTGGAAGTTCTGAGCAGTCTTTCTGAATGATCTTTCAACATCCTGATGGAGAGTCAAACAAGCTTTGATGATTGGTCCAACTTGTTCTTGAATTGTTCCCTTGAATTTAGAGTAATGCTTGTTGAGATAAGCTTGATAAATTGTCTAGAGGGAAGATTGCTCTGGGAAACCGACGGCAAGAAGCCAGAAATGTCTTTGGAGACGTGGGTTAACGAAGAAGGAACCAGCAGTTGGGTTCATGGCGGCGATCAACTGAGTGCTCTTGATATCCTTAAGGGCAAGCTTGCTCTTATCATACCAATGCTCATAGTCTCTGTGTTGTCTCAAAAGAGCAATGGCACTTTGTGTGTCATAAGGATCTCTCATTGGCATGTTCATGTCATCAACGAAGTAGATGAGCTTGTACTTACCAACTGGAGCGAATGTCTTACCGGCTTTCTTCTCAAGAAGTTGCTCCAAGTTCATCTGAAGCAAGTTAGCATCAGTGTAGAAGTTGAAGTTTACAATCTGTTGGAGATAGTCACTGTTTGGAGTATCAGTAAGCTCGTTCAAAAGACCTTTGATAATCTGAGTCTTTCCACATCCTGCAAGACCAACGAGAATTGGGCAATGGTTGATTTGAATGAATTGTCTCATCAAGTACGAGGCAGAGATGGTGTCAACAGTTGGGATAGTGTAAGAAGAGATGGATTTGCTGGTATCAATGGAGCTGATGATATCAGAGGTTGACATCTTGTTCCAGTCATCGAGCTTACTGTTTTCAATGTCAACATAGTAATCGAAGACAGTTCCCTTACCTGGGAATTTGATGACCTTCCATTTTTCTTTCCACCAGTTCGAGAATTCTTTCTTGTAATCCTTACCTTCTTTCTCAATGTAACCACCACCGATGCACCAGATACAGGCGAAAACGAAGATGTATTCGAGACCTTTAACTTCATTATGGTAGATGATGTTTTGGAGAAGCTTGCACATAGACATGACCATGGAAATTTCGGCTTGTGGCACGACGTGCTTGAAGGACTTGGCGCAATGGAAGAGAGTATCAGCGACGTATTTGTCGAAAAGTTGTTGTAAATCAATCTTCTTTTGTTCATCGCACTTGAGTTGGAAAATCCAAGACTTGACATATGATCTCCACTGGGTACCAGCTGAGTCAGAGATGTAAAGAATACCAGCTCTGGAAACAGTAGCTGGAGTGGCAAATCTAAGATCTCTGATCTCGAAGATCATCTTCATGTGTGGCTTCAATGGAATACGCTCATTGGAGGCGAGGGTCAGAAGTTTGTTATCGTCCATGACGGAGTTCATAGACTCGATCCAGTTGGCATCGAGATCACCATCTAAGATAACCCATTTTGGGTTAGTATCAGTCACTTGACCAAGGGTTCTTAAGGTCTTGGACAAGAGGCCGTCTTTCCACTCTCTAGTAGCGAGCAATACGACACCATAGAGTTCGTTTGTGCTGGTGACCTTTGGATTAAGATCAACAACGGTGGTCTTTTTACCATCTTTGTCTTGAGCTTTGGCGAGCATCTTCCATGTGGAAGATTTACCAGCTCCTGGTGGTCCCATTGTGAATACACAATGTCTAATTTCAAGAAGCTCTCCGAGTTGGACGATCTTGAGGATGAAATCTGGGTCACAGTTGAGGTTGGCTTCCTTAGCGCAGTCCTCAACGATTTTCTCGAATCTCACATCTCTCTTTCTTGGTACGTCAATACCTGGGAAAAGATCTCCAAGGAGACCGAAGAAGATGTCAAGATCATCAGCGACAATCTTTGGAATGTTGAAATCTCTCAAGGCTCTCAACAGAATAGCGGACTCAGCGAGGGCTGGCTCCGCTCTCTTCATTACACCGGCGACGACGAGTACAGATTTAATTGCTCTGAGACCCCAATCATAATGCGCGGCTTTGGAGAGCAAATCTCTGCAGAGGAAGTAGAGGGTGGTGAACTTCTTAGCAAGAGCTTTGGCAGTGACGAAACCTTCAGCCATGAGCATGTTCTCGCAAATGAGCTCAAGATCTGGGACAACGACAGTAATTGGTCTGAAAAGTGCTTTAAGACCTTCTGGGAGCTCAGATCTACCGAGGTAACCGGGGTTCATGGTAATGAAAGCACCACAGCTTGGGTCAAGTGAGATCTCATCACCTTGAATGGTGAATCTGCTCTTGCCCGCTTTGATGGCATCAGTAACGGACTTGAATTGTACAGAGCATACGGAAAGTACCTCTGGTACAAGTCTGTTGAACTCATCGAAGCAACCCCAGGATCCAGAGGCGGCGAGGCCCTTGAAAATACCGGCCATACCTTGGTAATCCATCTGATCGGAGCAGTTGAATACGTAGACAGCCTTACCAAGGGCAGATGCGAGATCCTTAGTGGATTCAGTTTTACCTGTTCCGGCGGGTCCAGCTGGTGCACAACCCATCTTCAAGTGAAGGGCCTGGGTGGCTGTGACGTAAATTCTATCGGTAAGAGGAGTAATGACGAGTCTTGCTCCATTTCCGAGGTACTCATAACCATAGTCGAGGCAGGCATCGGCAATTCTGAAGACGAAGTCATTTCTGCCTGGGTCGAAGACACCCTTCAATTGGGTTTACCATTGGAACTCATCAGCTTTCTTTACACCTTGTCTGACGAGGAGGTCAATGATATCTCTGGAGTGAGCGTCCATGGTAATCAAACACATGATCTTTTGTCTGACTGGCTTGGTGAGGTCACCCTATACCATCATAATGAGTCCCTTAAGGTCGTTGATTTGGGCCTCATGGACTTTGACCATTGCGTTTGGGTCGGAGGCGGAAGCAAGGAAACCTTTCTCGCAGTTGATGACCCAAGAGCAGTTGTTAATCAGAAGAGTAACCATTGCTGGGTCCATGACGAGCCAGGACTCCTTGTCGATCTCACCGAAGGTCTTAAGAGACTTCTTTGAGATGTCACTGAGAGACTTTCTCATGGTGTTGATGATATCTTGGAGATAGCACTCGACTTTACCCATAAGCTTAAGTGGCTCAGTGAACTCGACGTACTCTTTACCAACGCAAGCGTGCATACCCTTGGCGTATGGTCTAACACCCTCCTCAATGAGATCAAGAGTGTCCATGGCAGAGATAATCTTTGGCATGTGAACCATGATCTTGGTTGGGGCGTTACCGTTGGAGAGGATATCAAGAAGATCGGCTGGGGAGACGAAGTAGAATCTTGGGAAAGCCATTCTCTTGGAGTCCATGAACTCGTTAAGAGCTTTCTCGCAAATAGTCAATTCATCTTGGACTTTCTCAAGTCTTGGAAGAACGGTGTCCTGAGTGCAGAAGTTCAAGCATTTCTTGTGCTTGAAACCATCAGCGAGGATGTCTCTTACCTCCTTATCAATGTCAATGAACTTGATAGATTCCTTTGGAAGCTCTTTCTTTACTTCTTCAGAGTGAATGAAGAGATTTTCCAAGAAGGACCAGGTTCTTTGGACCTCACCGACAACAACAGTGATTTCACTGATGGCGGCGAGAGCCTTTTGCCAGTAAACGATCTTGTCCTCGAATGTGGCAAGGTATCTTGAGGAGAACATGGATGTTACGTTGACCTGATTCTCTTCAAGCATATCGAAGTTTTCTTCATTGAGTCTGATCATTTGGACTCCAGAGTCCTTATGAGCATCAAACTCGAACTCAACAACAGCCCAGTCAACCTCAAGCTTTGCGAGGGTCTTCTCCATCTTAGCCTCTTATTTGGCTTGATCGGTGATTTCCTCAACATCCTCTTGGTAGGAACCGAGGTTAAGGTTGTAGATGTCCTTCAAAAGTAGGTTCTCGTCAATGGTGAAGTTGACTCCGACCTTTTCTTTGATGGAATCCCAATGTCTTGGTCTCATGGCTGGATCAGCCAACTCACTTACAAGTGGCAGGAAGATAAGCCATTTCTTGATCTCCTCAAGAATACCACCATAGGCGTTGGCTTTCTTCTCGACTTTCATGTCTTTAAGAGTCTTCATGAGCTTCTTGACATCATCTTCCATCTGGGAGGGATCGAGACCTTACCATTTGTTATCCATGTTCTATGTGAATTTGGTTTGGCAAATTAAGATGTGGTCCCAGAGACCTTTCATGTTGTTGACAGTGATCTTGATGGTCTCAATATCCTTGACAGCTTTATTGATGAGGTCTGGTTGTCCGAACTTCTCGGCATTGAATCCGAAGTCTTTGATTTGCTCCTCGAAAGTGGTGAGCTCATCGAATACACCGTCAAGCTTCTCCTTAGCGAGTTTGGTTCCGCATTTGTACTGGAAGAATTCTCTCTTCTTCATCTCTTGGTTGAAGCCAGTGATCTTTTCTTCGAGCTGTTTGATGTTGGCCTTGTTTCTATCGTTCTCCTGTTGAACCAATGGAGCAATCTCCTTCTTGGTGTCTTTGGCGATCTTTTTGAGGTCAACCCAGTCCTTGTTGATCTTAACAAGAGCCTTCAGTTGTGGGTCCTTGGACAACTTGTGAAGTTGGAACAACTTAAGGGACTCATCGAGTTGATCGATTTGGAGAGTGATAGTGTCGGTGTTTTTCTGAGTTTGCTCGACCTTCTCCTTGACTGAGAGAAGAACCTTGACATCACTGAGGTTTTTGTCCTTGGTGTGGATCTCCTTTTTGGATTAAGTCATGGTGGCTTGGAGAGCAACAATCTGTTTTCCGATCTACTCAGCCATGAGTTTACCGGTCATGAGATTGCTCTTGGGGTCGACTCCATCTTTGCAGTTAATGGTGAATGGAGAACCTCTGACAGCAACCATTCTACCCTTGTCGTCAAGGAAGAGAATTTGGATGCTGAGGGGACCTTCGGTATCGCAGGTGTATTTCACATCATACTGACCGTTGTCAAGATCAGTGATTTCACATGGGATTTCCTTGGTCTCTGGCTTGTATTCAGCCAAAAGCTCTGGGTCAGCTTTAACGTCCTCTGGGATTGGAACCTTTTGGGTGATTTTGACTTCGAAGGTATCTCTACCGGAAGTTCTGTTCTCACAGTGATCATTCTTGGCAATGATCTTGAACTCGGCTGGGCACTTAGTTCCACAGCCTTCAAGAAGGCCTGGTCCGTAAGCAAGAGATCTGTCGGCTCTGGTGTTGAAGAAGTATTGGAAAGGAACGAAAGTGTTGGTGAGATCGCCGTTAGCAATGGAGAGCTGCATAACACATTCCTTTGGTCCGAATGCCTCGAAGTTTGGAGTAACGCAAGTGAGCTCAGTCTCGGAGATGAAAACGCCCGGGACTTCAAGAGTCTACTTGGTGACAGTGTCGACAGCTCTGCTGCCTTGGGTGAACAGAACTCTAATGTTGGCGTCTTTGATACCCTGACCATTGATGGTGAGCTCGACACCGCCGGAGAGTTGACCGAGGCATGGGTCGGAAGCGGTAATGGCATAAGATGGACCGACGATTTTAGCAACCGTTAAAGAGTACATATCATCGTACCAGCCGTTGTTCCAACCTCCATAGATGAGGATTTTTCTATCTCTCTCATCGTAAGACATGGCGGCGTACTCTCTTGGAGATGGGATGTTGTCGAAGATCTCTGGGTCAGAGGCATAGGTGGTCCATCTGATGGATCCAAGATCGAGATAGCAAGAAGTGTTGACATACTCACCGAAGGCTCTGGCGGTACCCTCGTTGTATTCAAGGCACTCTCCACCGAAAATGAAGAACTTTCTGGTTGGGATAGCCTCGACGAGGACGGAACCATGGTTCCATCTTGGCACTCCGTTTGAGACATCAGAGTCATTCCACTCGTGCTTCTCAAGGTCGAAAATGAAGATGTTGGTGAATTGCATCTCAGAGTTCCATCCACCATAGATGAAGATCTTCTCGTCACTGGCGAAGATGCTGTGTCCACCCCTACCTTCAGGAGCGTTGTTCTTGTACTCCAGTTTAGCCCAAGTATCAGTCTCGAGATCGAAGGTGTACAAGTCATTGAAGGCGGTACGGAGGAAGTTGTGTCCACCATGACCACCGAAAAGGTAGATCTTGTCTTCGTAAAGGCAAGCGGCGGTGTTGGCTCTTGGGGCTGGAGCTCCAATTGAAGACTCCTGGTTCGTGGTTTGGTCGGGATCGGATCCGACTCTTTGCCAACCCATCTCCTTCACGACGAAGTACCAGGTATCATTGAGTCTGGAACTTGGGGAGTGATGGCCACCGAAGTACCAAACTTTCTCAATCTTTTCTTTTTTGACGATTGAGAGGGCAACATGCTGGGCTCTACCGAGAGGCTTCTCGGCGCCAGTTGCCTGTTCTTTTGACCATGTGCACTCGGTTGGTGCGAGCTTCATGGTGTAAATATCGTTTGAGGGCTGTATCTTGCCATTCTTTTGGTCTTCGATACCACCGAAGAGTAGGTAGTTAACACCGCCGATCCAGTTGAGAGTGTGGCCAGACCTTGCGGATGGCTTGTCTCCCTTTTGACCGAGGTTTTACCAAGCGATTTCAGAGGGCATATTTGATTTATGTTACTATGAAAATTCAAAATATT
>Ga0115103_1563137_pt1 | contig 12272 bp, 21 predicted proteins | sample MBTome_2_FD_89643 | JGI IMG/M metagenome (GOLD analysis project Ga0115103, IMG submission 89643) | Marine eukaryotic communities from Pacific Ocean to study complex ecological interactions - MBTS_5May14_M1_3um Metatranscriptome... | ecosystem: Environmental > Aquatic > Marine > Oceanic | place... | reverse complement strand
TTTGTATTTAGGTTAATGATTTTATAATCTATCAATAAACATATTGATTAAAAAGCCATGTTAGGCAAAAAGTGATCATTTCGATCACTTAGTAAACTCAGTCTGGTTGTTGAACGAGGCAAACACCAGCCAAAATCCAATCGTTTGGATCAGTCTCATCTGTTTCCATCTTAAGGCCAGCAGTGAAGACATATGTACCACCTCTGTCAGAAGTCACATAGACTGGACACTGGTAGATAGCTGAAGTGACAACATCCTTGGTCTAGACTGAAATAACATGTAAGACTGGAAGAATTGGATGGAGATCCTTGAGCTGCATGTCCGTCAAGTAACCTTAGTCACCACCACGTCCGAGCTCCCAACCTGCTCCCTCGAGGAAGTATCCATGGACGTAGGCTCCATTTTCTGGGTACTCCTGGATTTCAGAGATGTCCTTAATGTTGGTAACATCAGTTCTGAGGTTCATGTCATCCAATGGAAGGCCATCTCTTCTGGCAGTTACCTGCATGATGGCTGTCAAGAATGACATTGGGTTGAAGAGACCAGAGATCCACAGTGACTTTGGAGTTTCAAGCTCCTCACTGTATTCTTCAAGTTGTTTGACTCTGAGTAAGAGATCCTCGTACCATGTCAAGAGACCCTTCTTGGAGGCATAGGCATACTTGGTCCATGTTGCAGGTTGTTCGTTGATAAACAATTTCTGTGATAGACCCTCCATCTCATCGGTCATATTAAGTGTACCCTTAAGACCTGCATCAAGGTCACTAAGAGACTTTCTGATTGTGGAAAGAAGTGTGTTCATTCTCTCACACTCCTGCAAGCACACAACAATATATGGTGTCTTCTCCTTTGCCTTGGCATGGATATCCAACATCATAAAGTTATCTGGAAGGGTTGCTTGAATCTTTTCAATCTTCATCTTGACGTCATCTTCCTTCTTGGAAATACCGCCTCCGCTGGATCCTCCAGAGCATTGTTGAATAGTCTTGAACAGATCCTCTCCGAGGTTGGTGAGGTAGCCGATCTCAGCATTTGGATGGAGACCGAACATCTATGGGATCTCGTCTGGCAATTTCTCCTCAATTACCTCGACATATTTATCTCTATCATGCTTGACTGGGTTTGGTGACTTGAAGCCTGGAGCAAGAGTGAGGTTCATGTTCTACATGATATCTGGTCTAATTAAATGCTTCAAGTAAGTCTCATTTGTTCTTCTATCCCAGTTGTCAGTAATATGACCACCATACATGATCTGTCCATACAAGTATTGCAAATCAGCATATGGTACCTTCTCGTATTTAGTAAGATAGTTATGAAGAATATCACCACAAATGGTAAGATCACCATCATTGAAGTTGTACTTTCTGGACCATCCCTGTTTACCGAACTTAATTCTTCCGATGATAAGAGAATGGAACATGCAAAGTCCGAACAAGAGAGCCTTGAAATCATTAGGCTTGTGTCCCTTTGCTTTTTCGAAGTGGGACTCATCGAACTTGCTGAAAGCTCTTCTCAAGTTAGACTTCAGATCAGATGGAGCCTAGTTGGACACCTTGAGTGAGTTCTGCAAAATAGCCTCTGGGATAATTTCCATGTATGGAAGTGGGGGTGGCTCAGAGGACACGAAACATCTGAAATCTGGATGGACATCTTCCTCAAGAGTGATCTCAAGCTCTCTCTCGAATCTCTTCATCCAAGTCTGCATGAGATGTACATTCTGGAACATGACCCAGTTACCATTTTTACCAGCTTTTCTAAGCTCTTCGATGGCAGTATCTTCCTGACCTTGACCCATAGAGATGATAATGAATGTACCATCATCCAATGTCTTGTTGTTCATCTTACCAATCATTTCACACTCTGGAGTTGGATCAACACCAGGGAAAAGCACGAAGAAGATTGGGGTTTCTGGATTCGTCTCAGTGTAGGTCTGTTTAATGTCGAATGCAGGTTGCTCTGTATATTATTTGCCCATGTTGAGGCTCACGAACTCAACCAATGCATTGTACAGTCTATCTGGTCTCAGTGCTCTAAGAAGTAAGATTCTGTGGAAGAGTGACAATTCTTTCATAGCTCTTGGTAGCTCAGCAACTTCTGGTTTCTCTTCACCATACCATTTCCTCCATTGAGGTGCTTCACTCTCCATTTGAGAGATGAGAGATCCGAATACAGCGACACTCTCAAGACCTTTGACAGCACCCCAAGATGCCTCTGGGATAAACGCCTTGAGTGATTCAGCTTGGTGTGGAGGCTCAAGAGCCACTTCCTTCTTGACAAGGGAATCAACCTCATCTTGAGAAAGTTTACCCTGTCTAATCATGATTCTGAAGCACAACATAGTAGAGATGATCAATTTATGAGTTTCAAAGGTACCTCTTCTGGTGTAGTTGAAGCCTTAGAAAGTGATAGACTCTGTAAGGGCATCAACCCTCTTTGAAAGAGTTCTTGGAGAGATCTCATTATCATCTTCCTCCTCATCCTCTTTCTCTTCATCTTCTTTCTTCTATTCCTCTTCGCCCTCTTCGCCTTCTTCACCTTCCTCACCCTCAGGTTTCTCCTCTCCTTCCACTTTCTTCTTTGGGTTCATTTCTGCGGCGACGATATCAATGGCTCTCTTGACCACGATAACAAAAGAGTCAAGTGAGAACTTGTAGAACGAGTGGATCTTGTATAGATCATTCAACAGGAAGAACACCAGAGCTCCACGGGATGCGGCTGGTCTGTAAGCTTCGGAAGCTTCCATGATGTTCTGCTCTGTAACCTTAGCGATCTCGACCTTCTCAGTAATCTCGGTAGACAATTTCTTAGAGTATTCAAGACTTTCAATCAGTTCGATGTTCTCCAAGATATCTCCTTCAGCCTCGGCAAGTTGTCTGAGCAATCCAGTTTCAAGCTCCTTCAATTTAATCTTGAAGCCATTCTACTGATGGATGAGCTCTTTTCTTTGGGCTGCAAGATCTGGTCTCTCCTTTTCCACAACCAAGGATAGAAGCTGATCTTCGAGACCAGACTCTGTGACTGAGAAATTGATCAAGGTACACTCGGCCTGGATCTCGGGTGGGTAATGTGGATTCGAGAGCTTTGTGTGGAGGAACAACTTGAACTTTGAGTTCAAAGTGAGCTCCTTGTCTCCCATCTTGATGTATCTGGACTTACCCTTCTTGATAACAGCTCTGCTATAGACTGGCTGGATGACAGCATCAATAGAGTTTTCGAGGTTCTCAATGAGCACTGGATTACCATTTTCAACAGAGAGCTCAATAGTCTTGACCATCCTGTTGTTGCTCAGTCTTGTAACTTGCAAATTGTGTTGCTCGTATGTTTTTCTCAACCACGAGATACCTTGCAGTTGTGGATCTATAATGAGAGGATATCTCTCAGAGTTACTGAGAATAGCACCATTTTCAGTTGACACTTGATCGGGTGGAAGTCCGTATGTGTTCCATCCAGCAATCTCTGCCTCATCTGTTAAGGTACTCAGTGGGTTTGAAGTTTTACCCATTGGGATATTGTTACTCTTGAAGAACTCAACGAAGTTTTCGTTCATAATTATGTCTCTGAACTTCTTGTTGAATGGGCCAACATAGGATACGAAGGCAGATGCAAGGAGTACATCACCAATAACATAAGTCATTTGTTCTCCCAAATCGATGATGGACTGACTCCATCTATCTTGCTCACTGCCAAGTGCATTGACAAGTCTCTGGGCTAAGTCAAGCTTTCTAGCACACCTCTCTGACTCAGCGATTGCAGCATTCTTCTCAGCCATGGCAGCATTATAGGTGTCGATGAGTACTTGAAGCTCAGCATTCAATTTGGCAACCAGCTCATCGACTTAGGCTTTCTTGGCATTTGCTGCTGCCAATTACTCTTGAGCTTCCTTCACAGCTTTTCTCTTTGGCTCAACAGTCACAACCACATCGTAGTAAGCAGTGATGTTAATGATGAAATCACAAAGTCCAGATGCACACTCTGATTTACCCTTGATGATTTCTGGAGTGAAATTTGGATCAGACAAGGTTCCTCTGATAGCTTTGAAATTGTTTGGAGGAATTTATTCTGTCTTAATCTTATCTTACAGACCATTCAAGATTTCAAGGAGAGATTTTGGATCTCCCATGAGTCCCAAGCATGTGTTCCATGGCTTTTCAGTCTTCAATTTTCCATTCTTATCGACTGGCACCAATTTTTCATCGACTACTCTACACAAAAGATGGAGCACACAGACGAATGTATCCTTAATAGCTTCTGGTGGAGTCTTCAAAGCCTTCAAGTTTCTGAAATCGTTGATATTAAGGCCTTGGAGAGCTTGGGTAGCTTTCTCAACCAATGGAATGGCTTCATCTAGATCAGCTTGCACTGAGGTCATCTTAGCATTAACTTCAGTCTGGATTTTGGCACACTTGACAGCCTCAACCTCAGCTTTATCATTCTCAGCTTCAACCTTGGTCTTCTCAACACCAACAATTTCAGCCTGCTCATCAGCCCTCTTCTTTTTCTCCTCTACCTCAACAGAGAAGACCTTGAGCTCTTCCTCAAGCTTGGAGACAATCTCTCCGGTCTCAGTAAGTTTGACAACACCAGTCTCATATTTGTCCTTGCTGCTCTCGATTTCACCTTCTTTCTTCATCAGCATCACCTTGAACAGTTTGATCAACTCAAGGAATGACTTTGGAGTGGTGTAGACATGTCTTCTTTCTTGCTCCAAGATCAAGTCGGACATTTAGTTCACGATCTTGAACGAGTAAGGCATGAAATTCACGATACCTTCTCTGATCTCGTCTGAGGCCATCTCAACATCCGCCAAGAATTTAGCGGCGACAGAGAGAAGTGCATCCTCTGGCCAAGGATGGAACCAATCAATGACGGTTGAGTTGATGAGAGCTGGGAATTTTCTAGCTCTATTTCTGAATGCCTCTCCGACTGGCGAGAAACAGAGTGCCATATGTAAGTTCTTCTTTACTCTGTCAATGAAGAACTTCCAGCAGTTATCCTTGGAGTCAAGGATATTCTCACCCTTGACAGCTGATCTGACATTATTGACGATTTGGTCGACATCCTCCATTGGGAAGAGGTCAGATATCTCACCTGAAGACAAGAGATCATTGATGAACACAAGGAATCTCTCATTGGTGATTTGACCCTCAGTGAACAAGAATGTCAGTCCCTCGTCCTTAACTCCGGACTTCAAGTAGAATTTCTAGAGATCGGTCTTGAGATCATTCATACCGTATGTTGAGGAGATCATTATACCAACAGTGGTGTATTGGCAGATGAAGGAACTCAGTCTGGAAAGTGACTACTTACCAGATCCACCGACACCAACAAGAAGTGCATGACCAGATGAGTTATTGATGATTCTTGCAATCTTGCAGACATGCTTCATTGCATCCTCGAACAGCACGAGGTCCATGACTGGATTCATTTCATTATACTCTCTGAGACCTTCATGAAGTCTTGTGGAGAGTGCTTCTGATCCTTGGAACTGATCGTAGAGTTTGTCCTCGAACGATGCAACGAAGGCAGCAAAGATCAATGGCTCTGCAGTTGGTCCAAAGTATTTCTTAAGGTTGAACTTAGAGAATGTCTTGGATGATAGGTCTTGACTGAGACCCTTGTAGGTTGCAAGATCTTGAGCATTTACTAATCTATCACCATAGATTCTTTCGGTTTCGTGGACCCACAGTTTGATCAAATTGTCTGGCTCCTTGATAGCTTCAGGCTTGGCCTACAGGATACCTTAGAAGACATTGGTCAAGTGACGCACATTGAACTCGTAATGGAAGTTCTGAGCATTCTTCCTGAATGTTCTCTCAACGTCGGAGTGAAGAGCAAGGGTGGCTTTGATCACAGCCAAAATGTTGTCTTGAATTGTTCCCTTGAACTTAGAGAAATGCTTGTTCAGGAAGGTCAAGTAAATGTTGTTGAGTGATGATGAATCTGGTAGACCAACAGCCAACAACCAGAAATGTCTTTGGAGACGTGCGTTGACAGTGAAAGAACCAGCAGTTGGGTTCATTGCTGCAAGCAACTGAGTTTTCTTGATATCTTTCAATTGATATTTGCTCTTGTCATACCAATGCTCATAGTCTCTATGTTGTCTGAGAAGTGCAATGGCGTTCTGAGTGTCATATGGGTCTCTTGCTGGCATGTTCAAGTCGTCAACAAAGAAGAGCATCTTGAATTTACCAACTGGGGCGAAGGTTCTACCAACTTTCTTCTCAAGCTGTTGCTCCAACTGCATTTGAAGAAGATTTGCATCTGTGTAGTAGTTGAAGTTGACAATCTGTTGGACATACTCTGGATCAGGTTTTGTAACCAAGTCATTGAGCAGACCTTTGATGATTTAGGTCTTACCACAACCAGCCATTCCAACCATGATACAGCAATGATTGATTTGGATGAATTGTTTCAAGAGGAACTGGGCAGAGATAGTCTCCACAGTTGGGATTGTGTAGTTAGTAATACTCTTAGAGGTGTCGATGTTTCCGATATTTTGAGCTAACTTGTTCCATTCCTCCCACTGTGAGTTCTCAATATCAACATAGAAGTCGAAGATTGATTTTCCCTTTGGACCTCTGGAAGATGCCTTGAACTTATCTTTCCACCAGTTGGAGAATTCAGCCTTGTAGTTTTTACCATCTTTCTCGGTGAATCCTCCTCCAATGCACCAAATGCAGGAAAAGATGAAGATGTGATCCAAAGCTTTGACATCATTATGAGCTATGATGTTCTCCAAGAGTTTGCAGATAGACGTAACCATTGAGATTTGCACCTGAGGGACAACATGTTTGAAGTACTTCTCACAGTGTCTGAAAGTTTCTGGCAAATATTTCTGGAACAGTGATGTCAAATCTTACTTCTTCTCTTCATCATAGTTCATTTTTGAGATCCATGACTTCACGTAGGATCTCCATTGACTACCCTTGGTATCAGAGATGAAAAGAATACCAGCTCTGGAGACAGTAGCTGGGGTTGCAAATCTTAAATCTCTGATTTCAAAGATCATTCTCATGTGTGGCTTGAGAATAATACGCTCGTTGGAAGCAAGAGTGAGCAACTTGTTATCGTCCATGACAGAGTTCATGGACTCAATCCAATTAGCATCAAGATCACCATCGAGGATAATCCACTTTGGATTAGTGTCTGTCATTTGACTGAGCTTTCTCATGTTGAAGGAAAGAAGACCATCTTTCCATTCTCTAGTTCCAAGGGACACAACACCGTACAACTCATTTGTAGTAGTAACCTTTGGGTTGAGGTCGACGACTGTAGTCTTCTTACCATCCTTGTCTTGGGCCTTTCCAAGGCATTTCCATGTGGTGGATTTACCAGCTCCTGGGGGTCCCATGGTAAATACACAATGCCTAATGGCAAGGAGATCACCAAGCTGCACGACCTTAAGGATAAAGTCATCATCTGGGTTCCAGTTATTCTCAACTGCTACCTGCTTGATAACACCTTCAAACCTTTCATCAACTTTTCTTGGAGGGTTGATTCCTGGGAAGAGATCTCCAAGGAGACCATAGAAGATATCCAAATCATCTGCAGTGATCTTTGGAATATTGAAATCTCTCAATGCTCTCATCAGAAGAGCATCCTCATCAAGTTCTGGTTCACTTCTCTTGAATCCACCAGCCACGACTAACACAGATTTGATTGCACGAAGACCCCAATCATAATGTTCGGCTTTTGAAAGTAAATCTCTACACAAGAAATAGAGAGTTGTGAATTTCTTGGAGAGAGTCTTGGCTTGAATAAATCCTTCAGCCATGAGCATGTTATCACAAATCAGTTAAAGATCTGGTACAACAACAGTGATTGGTCTGAAAAGTGCTTTGAGACCTTCTGGAAGCTCAGATCTACCAAGATATCCTGGGTTCATTGTGATGAAAGCACCGCAAGTTGGGTCAAGGGAAATCTCTTGTGATTGAATCGTGAATCTCTTCTTTCCTTGTCTAATGGCATCAGTCACAGATTTAAATTGAACAGAGCACACAGACAGTACTTCCGGAATAAGTCTATTGAACTCATCGAAGCAACCCCATGATCCTGAGGCAGCAAGTCCCTTGAAAATACCAGCCATTGTTTGGTAATCCATTTGATCAGAACAGTTGAATACATAGCATGCTTTTCCGAGAGCAGCTGCAAGATCCTTGGTGGACTCTGTTTTACCGGTTCCTGCTGGACCAGCTGGAGCACAACCCATCTTCAAATGGAGAGCTTGAGTTGCTGTTACATAGATTCTATCAGTAAGAGCAGTGACCACAAGTCTTGGGCCGTTTCCAAGGTACTCATAACCGTATCCCAGAACTGCATCAGCAATCTTGAACAAGAAATCATCTTCCTCGGTGCTGAATGTACCCTTGAGCTGTGATTGCCATTGGAATTCTTCCGAGCTTGTCACCCCCTCAACCTAGAGAGTGTTAATGACATCTCTACCATGGGCGTCCATAGTAATCAAGCACATGATTTTTTGTCTGGCACCTTTAGACAAATCACCTTGGACCATATGAATCAATCCTTCGAGGATTTTAATTTGATTTTGATAAGCTTTGTTCATAGCATCCTTGTCTGTAGCTAGCTGGCCAAAGACCTTCTCGATATCAATGACCCATGCACAAAGGTTGACAAGCAAGCAGATTTGTGCTGGGAATTACTCCAACCATGGTTTCTTCTCGCTCTCATAGAACAACTTAAGGGACTTTTTACCAATATCTTTGAGAGATGACCTCATAACGTCAAGGACATCTTGCAAGTATCTCTCGACCTTGCCCTCTAGTGCCAAGTCTGTGGTGAAGTCAACAGACTCAACACCAACGCAAGACTTCATACCCTTGGCGTATGTCTTGGTTCCCTCTTCCTAGAGGAGCAGGGAATCAGAAGCTGAGATGATCTTCTGCATGTGGGTCATAACCTTAGATGGGTTGTTACCGTTTGAAAGGATGTCAAGGAGATCATCTGGGGACACGAAGTAGAAACGTGGGAAAGCAGTTCTCTTAGAGTCCATGAAATCGTTCAAGGCTTTTTGACAGATGGAAAGATCGTCTTGAACTTTGTTCAGACTTGGCTCAACGTGTTCCTGTACGCAGAAATCGAGAGCCTTCTGGTGCTTGTAACCGTCAGCAAGAATTGCTCTAACCTCTTTATCGATACCGATGAAGATTTCTGACTGCAGTGGCAGCTCCTTCTTGACCTCCTCAGAGTGGATGAACAAGTTCTCAAGGAAACTCCATTGTCTCTGGACATCAGTTGCAATTAAGGTCACTTCAGCGATGGCTGCGAGACTCTTTTGCCAGTAGTTGATTTTATCCTCGAATGTTGCGACATACCTAGATGAGAGCATTGCTGTAACAGAGACTTGGTTCTCTTCAAGCCCCTCGTGGTCTTCCTCTGATAATTTCAACATTTGGACTCCACTGTCCTTGTGTGGAGTGAAGATGAAGACAACATCCTTCCAGATTTCCTCAATCTTTGCGAGGGTCTTCTCCATCTTTGCCTCTTGTTTGGCTTGATCAGTGATTTCTTCAACGTCGTCATTGATTTTGCCAAGTTCCAAGGCATAGATATCCTTGAGAAGGAAGTTCTCATCGATGACGAACTGGACTCCGACTTTATCTCTGATAAGGTCCCAATGTCTATCTCTCATGGATGGATCAGCCAATTCACCGATCAATGGAAGCAACAATTGCCACTTTTTGATCTCCTCGAAGATACCTAAGTATGCGTTGCATTTCCTGTCAACCTTCATTTCCTTGAGTTGTTTCATGAGCTTCTTGACCTCCTCTTCCATGTCCATTGGTTGAGTCTCAACCCACTTGGTCATCATGTACCCGTTGAAAGTCTTTTGGCATTGCTCGATGTGGTCCCACAACTTCTTCATGTTGTCTACTGTTACTTTGATCAACTCGATGTCTTTCACTGCTTTCAGAATAAGGTCTGGGTTGCCGAATTTGGTTGCGTTTTCTCCAAGGTCTTAGATTTTGTCCTCGAAGATGGTGAGCTCTCCAAAGACACCGTTGAGCTTGTCGAGAGCAGTGGTGACACCGCACTTGTATTGGAAGAATTCTCTCTTCTTCATCTCTTGGGTGAAAGTGGTGATATCTTCCTCCAACCTCTTAATCAAATGTGTGTTGGTGTCATTTTCAGTGGCGACCAATGGAGCAATCTCCTTTTTGGTTTCCCTTGAAATCTTTTTCATGTCATTCCACTCTTTGTTCAGTTTGGCAAGTTGTTTGATCTGGGAATCCTTGGCCATCTTCTTTGATTGGAAGAGTCTGAGAGATTCTTCAAGTTGATCGATCTAAAGAGTTGTGTTGTCAGCATTTTTAAAAGTATGCTCAACCTTCTCTTTGATTTGGAGAAGAACCTTAACTTCTTTCAGATCTTTGTCCTTGGTGATAGTCTATTTCTTAGTCTCTACCAAATCAAGAAGCATCTTGTCAAGCTCTCTCTGGATGTACTTGGTCATTGCACCTCCAGTCATTTGATTGTCCTGAGCCTTGGCCTTTGAGTTGAAGGATGCAGTGTATGGTGAACCTCTGATTGGCACCATTCTACCTTTGTCATCTTCGAAGTTGATTTGGATCTCAACATCACCTTCTTGCTCCACTTGATAGATACAATGGTACTGTCCGTCATCGGTATCCTCAATTCTGCATTCGATTTGCTCATATTGTGGTTTGGCTCCCTCCTCTGGTGGGTTCTCTGGATCGTCTGGGATTCTTCGCTCAATGATAACCTCGAACTTATCTCTACCAGATTATCTGTTTTGGCCCTCGTCATTTCTGGCTTGAATGACGAACTCGATTGGTGTTCCAACGGCCACATCTTGAAGAAGACCAGCTCCGTAGGCGAGAGTTTTGTTGGCTCTTGTATTCAAGAAGTAGTTGAACATAGACCATGTAGTGGTGATCTCCTCTGAAGCGATGACTACCTGGACTACGGCTTCCTTTGGTCCAAATTGCTCAAAGTTTGGGGTAACACAAGTAATGGTTGTGTCTGACTCAAATTGACCTGGGGATTCAAGAGTTAATCTGGTAACGGTATCGATAGGCTTGTTACCTTGTGTGAACAGAACTCTAATTCCAGCATCTCTGAAACCTTGTCCAGTAATGGTTACTGGGACATTACCAGTGAGTTGTCCAAGAGGTGGATAGATGCTGGTGACAGCATAGTCTGGTCCAACAATCTTCTGAACATTAAGGGTGTGTAAGTCGTTGAACCACCCGTTGTTCCATCCTCCGAATATCACAAGTCTTGAATTTTTCTTATCATAGGTCATGGATGAATACTCTCTTGGCGATGGAATGCCTTCATAGACGGTTGGATCAGTGGCAAATGTATTCCACTGGTCATTGGCAAGTTCCAAGATGCATGAGGAGTTGACATATTGACCGAATGATCTGGCAACACCTTCCTTGTAATCGAGACATTCTCCTCCGAAAATGAAGAATTTCCAGGATGGGATGGCCTCTACGAGGCATCCGGAATGATTCCATCTGCCGATTCCGTTGTAAATATCTGGCTCAATCCACTCCTTGGTGTCGATGTTGAAGATCTAGATTTGATTGAACTGCATGAGGGAGTTCCATCCTCCATAAACGTAGATCTTGTTGTCATTAGCGAAGACTGAGTGACCTCCTCTTCCTTCTGGTGAGTTGTTGATTGGTTTTTGCAACTCCCACTCCTCGGTCTCGAGGTCGAAGGTGTAGAGATCATCGAAGGCGATTCTCTGGTAGTTGAGACCTCCGTGACCTCCAAACAGCCAGACCTTGTTCTAGTAAATGGTTGCAGCCGAGTTGGCTCTAGGTCCTGGTGCAGTGGTCTGGGATGTCTGGTTGGTAAGGTTTTTATTGTCATCACCAATCTTGATCCACTCAAAATCTTTGGTGGTGAGATACCAACAATCATTAAGTCTTGACTTTGCATTGTGGTGACCTCCGAAGATAAACACCTTGTCCTGCTTTGGAGTCAGGCAAGCAATATGCTGGGTTCTAGCAATGGGACTCTCATCGCCCTGGCACTCTTGCTTCTCCCACACAGCATCATTTGTAGACAATCGCATGGTGTAAATCTATGGATCTGGTTAAATATTTCCATTTTTGCCGTCCATAATACCTCCATAAAGGAGATACTGATGTGAACTTATAGCACTAAGTGTGTGGCCGGATCTAGGCGCAGGGACATCTCCCTTCTGCTTGATCTCTTTCCACTGGATCTCTTCTGGCATACTTATTGAGTTGTAAACCTGAATATAAACTAACTTTATT
>Ga0115103_1183877_pt1 | contig 12300 bp, 2 predicted proteins | sample MBTome_2_FD_89643 | JGI IMG/M metagenome (GOLD analysis project Ga0115103, IMG submission 89643) | Marine eukaryotic communities from Pacific Ocean to study complex ecological interactions - MBTS_5May14_M1_3um Metatranscriptome... | ecosystem: Environmental > Aquatic > Marine > Oceanic | place... | reverse complement strand
GTACAAAGTAATTATCTTCCTGAATTATGATTACTTATTCTTTTGTCAGTTTCATGCCTTGCATCAAGAATCAAGACGTAAACCTCATATTATTATATTCTAGTCACTAGCATCCAATACTTAGCCCACCATCCTGAGCTATCATAGCTTTTCTCCAAGAAACAGACATCATAACCAGGACATGGGACAGATGATATGGAACGGAATTTCCGGTCCTTAAATGTGCAAACGAAGCCATTTGTTTCAATCTGCATTGATACACCTCCTTCCTGAAGTAAGCTTGGTACCATGCCCCATGAAAAGAACATGATGGCAGCACCAGGGCGAAGTGTACCTTGCGCCTCGTCGTATTCTCGCGTTGGAATATGATAGCATGGTGAAGCACCTTCCATCAATTTTGTCATTTTAATTTGTAGGTCAATCCCAGACCCATTGATAATACCTGCAAGGACACAGCGTCGAGGATTCAAACCTGACGAAAATCGAGACCATGAATATATCAATGACCAAGCACTTTCATCCAACAACTTGAAAAAGTTTGGTTGATCACTTCCAATTTTCTTGACGTGATGAAAACATAATTCTATCACATCAAGCTCGTCGACAGCACTATCATCGTAATCAACGTCTTTGTTATTTATGCTTCCAAATGTATATCTTTCTTGGTGTGCATTCATGCATGGGATATCTTTTAGGAATACCTTTTCTTTTCTACTGGCAAATATGCAATCTTGACCATGAGTCAAACGACTTGAGCCATTTCCCATTTTCAACTTCTGAATTAGAAGAAAGTTGTGAAATTTAGTAAAGTCATCAGCTGAGTCAACCTTGTAGGCATATGATCTTAACCCAGTTTGACTGAAAGCTGTAATTTGCATCAACATTCCTTCCAACATTTTGAAGTGGCTAATTTCTTCCCAGCTGAGACATAGTTCATCTTCTTTGCCCAACTCTTCATAAATTATTCGAAGAAATCGTTCACTGGCAACTATAAGGTACTTTTTCAGTTTGACATGACCGATATAGTTGTCGTCAATAGTTCCGTTACTGGTAACAATCTTTTGAGCCTCAGATGCTTCTTCGTCGTACGGCACCAATGAAGAACTTTGATTTGGCATCTTATTTGGTAGCGCTCTATGAAGACGCAATTTTACCATCGGGAAGAAAGCTTCAGGACTAGTTGCATCGTTCACATGATTGAGGAGGAACAACGCTCCATCTCCAACACCGACGACTGGCTTGATTATAGCACCAACGATAGCTTTTCCTACACCTTGAACAAAACCGATCGGCCCGCTTTTTGCAAAGCTCTGGAATGGTTGTTCCACAATACCCATTGCACCAGATCGTATACCAAGTGCAATACTTGACCCTGCTACAGAAAGAGAATCTGTAATTGTTCTTTGCTTGTTGCCCTTATTTAGTGTATCGGTCATGGACCTTTGATATGCTTGCCTCTCTCCAAGAAAGGCATCATCTGTTAATTCAGCAAGATTGGAGTTCACTGCCCAAGTTACATTTGCAGCCCCACGAACAACTCCAACAAAAACTCCTCGAACAAGGCTAAGAGATCCAGTCTCAAGTCCCTCCATGAATTGTGCTGGGCCGTGGACAAGCCCATTGATCGGCTCGTAAAAAAAGTCTCTCACACCAGTGCCAACATTGGTCAGGAAGTCTGCTGGTCCATTCAAAATTGCGATGCTTCCGATGATAGAAAAGACATGTTTAGTAAGCTGAGAAACATAGTGTGCACCAATGATACCGCGTAAAGTCCCAGGTGCTTCAAATACATGACTAACAACGAAAGACGTAAATATCAAGGGTGCCTTCGAAACAGATGGTAAAATTCTGATGAATTGTAGATATACTGGACTATCATTTGTTGACTGCACTAAGTCCCACTCCTGAGTATATGTCACATAGATGCGAATGGGATGAAGATGTAATCTTTCAACGTATGTACGACCAAGGCTAACAGAGTATTCTGATTCATCAATTTTTCGCAATAACTGCTTCATCATGCTTTTGTGACTACTTTGGATCGTTGATGTCATTTCAATAATTATTTCTCTGGTTTCTGTATCCATTGCAGAAGACTTCTTCTTATCCCGCAGCGGTCTAAAATACTGTTCTAATGTGTCAATAGTTCGGCGATCGAAAGATACGTCAATTGACAAAAATCGTATGGCAGCATATCGAAAGACAAAGGTTGAGCTATTTGGTTGCAATCTTCCAACTGCAGAGATGTGTAGAAAAGGTTCGTCATCCTGTAATTGATGAGATATCAATATTGGATGGTGCACCCTATGAATATTGTTGTCTACTTGTACAGACATTATTCTCATTTCTAATTCTTGATACCCATCTCTATTCAATGAAAGTCTGGCCATAATATTGTCGCCACACAAGTAGAGCAGCTCTCTACATATATTTTCTGTATTCACATTATCAATCATACTGATTGATATGCTTGAAATGTTTAATCGGAATTTCATATTCACAAACTCGGTATCATCATCTGAATCTAAGCTTTGCATACTGCTGTACTTCAACACCTCAAAATCTTCTTGGGCGATGGCATTTTTATGATGTTCCAACTTGTCTGCGAGGCTCGATAAAAGGTAGTCATCCTCTGTATTGTGCGAATAAATATCAACGAATTCAATAACTTTTGTTGAATCCTCAGCTCGTACCTGACATCCAACGCGTTTTCCGCTCGGCAAAACTAACACATTGGATGATCCTACATTATCTAGTTCAACATGAGAAACATTTTCAATAGTTTTGTCAAAAGCTTCTCTGCAACTCCATTGTAATGTATGACTTTTGTAGGGATCGTCGAAACCAAAACACATCTCACTTCCTCTGGACACATGCCAAACAAAGTTTTCTATGCGTTCTTCATCTTCATAAATATCACTATTTGATACTCCACACTCAAAACCATTCGTGATGAAACTTGTCACTTGGTTTTCATTCGGGATTTTTCCTTTCTTCTTTTTTCCATAGCGCTTTGGAGTTGGCAGACCCATTACATGATTGGTATTTAGTATGACTTTTGTGGACGTTACGGGAGAAGGTCTAGGGGTGCAGTCTATGATATCTTCAAAGCTTTTATCATCTCCTTCATCCAAATCTTCATGTAAAGGTTGGCTACAGAGTATTGTATACGACGACTTGTTTCGTAACAAGTACAGGGGATGACTATCCCATAGCACAACGGTCACAGCAGTGTCGTGATCTCTGGCTGCTAGGCGTATCTCTGCTTGGACGACTGAAGTTTCCAATGGAAGATCTGGAAGTCGCAAGGAAGTGATGCCGACTTTGTCCAATTGGATGGAACCGCTTGACCAGTGTCCTCCACTTTCAACAGATAGGCATACTTTATGTGGCTGATCTCTATCGCTCCAGTTTTGGAAAGGAATTACACTTCGGGCTGGCAAATACACATGTGTGTCAAGAGATCCTTCCTGAGCAATATACACACCCTTTTCCATTAAGTTCACCACCTCAAAACGTGGGATTATGCGAATAATTTTGGTCCTTGAATAAATTGAAGGTGCTGAAGATACATCATACGCCAATTCATAACTTCTTTTATCACGATCATTGAGAGCGAAAACCGTCTTGGGCATAATGTTGGATAAATCTAATGTTGATGACCATTCAGACTTTGATCTTTTCTGATGGATATCATTACCTTGCTCAATCGCAACATTCATCTTTTGTTCTTTAGAAAAGTATAGTGACATGCCATGAGCACCCATTGTCCATTCATGACCTTGTAGTGTCAAATCCTTCACGACAATTTCATGATTCGCTTCATTCTGTGGAAGATAAGAACGGCGGTGAAGATGTGGTGAAAGTGCATTTCCGAGAAGTTCATTATAACTGGGGCAAAACTTGAGACCAAATCCAGATTTGTCTACTATCCAGAACTGAGCATATATTCTGATGACTGGACAATGACCAGGTTCTACAGCAAGGATTAGTTTCAGCATATCACTGCCATCTACAAGCTTACACATACTGATGAGACTCTTATACTCATCTTTGGTACCATTATGATAATGATCGTATGCTTGAGCTTCTTCATCATTTTTTCTTTTCCAAGTTTGTGGTTCACATTTACGGTTCACAATGCATTGCCATTTTGACCATTTAAAGCCTGGTACACGGAATGATATCATCGGTCTAGACCTAGGACATACCCCAATGCTGGATTTTTCTTCACCAACTTGGATCTGTCGCGCTTCCAAAATATCAAGGTGCTCTGTTTCAGCAAAAATTTCAGATCCGTTTGCTCCTTCAGCAAGACGATATTCAAGATGGCAAGGTAGAAGATTAACTATCTTCAACACAGGCTCAACCGAAATTTTACGAATTCCTTGACTGCAATTGAGCCGAACTAAAAAATGGTGACTATCATGCCTATTTGGAAATGTATCATCAGCATGAGTTGGTTGTTCTTCAATTGATCTTCTAAGGACGGAGGACGAAGTAAAACTTGTAGGTAGGATCATCATGCGTTCACTGAATGAATATCCAGTCAATTTTTTACCCGCAATTACTTCTTTTTGTCGAGCAAGTCGAATATAAGTTGCTGAGGCGAGATGGATAGGAACTACAAAAGTTTCACCCGGCATGACTGTCGTGATAAATTGTTCTTCTTCCCATGTGGGGCTAAAAGCGAAGAAAGTCAGCTTAGAAGCCGTGCAATTCCTCAATGTCAAACAGCTTGCAATCTTTATCATCTGATTTCCATTGATGTCAGTAGAACATTGCCAAACAATTGAAAGAGGACGACATGGATCATCAAAGCCATGAGGCTTCATCATTCGTGTTCTGGTCCATCTCCTACGACGACATCTATCACCTTGTTTGTAGTAGCGTCGATCTGTACTAAAAGACTCAAAATCCTCTGAGTAATCCCAACCATCACTATCTGTAGAATGGCAATAATCACCACTAACATCAACTGTCCAACCATTCAACCAAATCCAATCATCGTCTGGCAGCATAACTCTATCTCGAGACATTTCGAGGCGACATGTCATATCTGACCACTCAGGTACATCGCTTTTTTCATATGGATGAAGCCAATGATTCTCGTTTTCTTGAAATACAATATTTCTTGGAGACCAGACTGAAGAAGACAGAAAATCGCACCCACTGTCCATACTTGAGGCATCTGGATAAGCTGATCTCAACCGTTGATTCTGCATACACCATTCCACCACAGGTTCGATATGACTTAATATCTTCTCTGATTCAAACAGCTGCTTCTTAGGATCGAGCCTAAGTATACTCAAATCCTTCATATCCGATATGTTTGTTTGGAGGTTAAAAATAATATGACGTTTCCCTACTATATTCTCAGAACCTGGAGAGATACCGAGTGCAACATCCGAGCCGCTATACGAATGGAGAAAAGAGCCGCCGGTCTTTGAACTAAAATTTACGTCTTCAACAGAGATGAGTTCTCCATTTCTTACTATACTAGATGCAGGATTACTAGAAAGATTCGTTTCATCCGCCATTTTGACTCTATCAATCGACCCCATCGGGCACAAAATTATATCTATTCCACTCTCATTTAAGATTGAAATACATTGAGAATCCAACTCTTTACCATTAGACTTGGAATTTATTCGAGGGGAAGATAATGGAGATGAGGTATGGACCACACCATGTGATTGACTTTCACTATATTTCTGCTGTTTCTGCATGACGGACATAAATTCTGTGATGTTCATTAGCATAGAGCTCGTTAGGTTAACCTTTAACCCTCCCAACAGAAACAGCCCAATATTCATCTCATTCGGAAGTTGTTCCAAATCAAGATGAACCGAGCATGGCTCAATTAGGTTTTCCCATTCATACTCATTATTATTAAAAGAGTTGGCTGATATTCTAACTGGAATTTCGCCTGTCAAAGCAGATGCACAGCCTTCAAGTTTCCCTCTTGCTTCTCCATGAAAATCAAAAAGTGGCACAACATATACGTTCCCTACTTTTGTTTCGCGTAATAAAACAAAAGAAAATGGTTGAAATTCAAATCGAATACTGGTAGCTATAGCAGATCCTTTCTTCTGATACTCCATAATCATTGGGTTTTGTCTCCCTCTTGTCTGTAGATCTTGTTTACCTGGTGGACCAATTCGCTTTGTGTAGTCTCGTATTGATTTAACCAAGCTTTTAACTATTTGGATATCCTCAAGCGTCAAACAACACTTGTGATGATGTAGTCCCCATCTTTTGAGTTAAATATACTAAGCGAAATTCTGCAGCAATGGGCCCAACAATCGGGAATACGTCATAAGTAGGCACCCGTTCAAAGCGAGGCACAAGAGATAAAGAAAGATTATCAATGCTAACATGAACTGTTTTCGACCCAGATGCATCAGGATTCTCAATACTTTGATACATCACAAGCATATTCGATAATACTTGCACTTTAAACGTCTCATCGTGGGAAGGTTGATCAGTTGATGATGAGTGAATCGAAGAATCTAGTCCAATAGCAGCGGGCCATTGAGAAAGTATACCTACTTCTTTGAAGTTAACTTTTAAAAGTAAAGTGGAGTCTTTTGCTGTTTGATTCATCTCCATATTTCTTGAAGATCTTCCAGCTTCATGAACGCGTCGTTCCATCTCCTTCGTCATGATTTCAATAGAGTTCATAATTCGGCCAACAGCCTCTGAACAGTCTTGCAAAGAAATTGGGGTTATTCTAATAGTGAGAAAATTGATTTCAGCTTCAACATCATCAGAATGATTCAATGTATCATGAGACATTGTTCCACTGAAAGCTACATTCCTTGTATCATTGCTGTAATGATCGTTGACTATTTCTGGATCAAAAGGTGTAGGAGGTAGGCAAGACATTGACTCGGATCCTTTGGTAGCACTTCTTTTCGGAGTGGTTACAACACGCCGATTTGGGGTAAATAACACCCGATCTGCGTTCTGGGTAGGCTCCTTTGGAAGGCAAGCAAAAGACAATACCTTGTGCTGTAATTCATCGCTAGCAAATACATGTAGTTCTAATTTCTCTCGGTCAAATATCTTTTTCATCTGAGTGATAGATGTGTCTGTAACTGACAAATGGGTCGTAGTTTTTGACATTTTTCGCTCTCGTTTAAGGTGAAGACCAATGATTTGTATCAAGTAGGCTCTCTTCATACTCATAGTACCAGGATAAGAACTATTCTTAATTTGCTTTGTAGTATCATCCGGCTGTTGACCTTCCAGTTTCATTTCAATACCTTCAACTTCAAGAGATGTTTGAAAATGGGTAGGTTGATGCAGATTTATTCTTTCATCGCTATCATTCGAACTGGTTGCACTTGGTATCGGGGTTTGACCTGTGTCACATTTCTGTTTTAAGGTATTCAGGCGAGTTGCGTACCACTTTCCTATTGCTTTTGCTAGAACTTCGACGTCCATAAGATTTAGTGAGATTTTACTTAGTTTCATCTTCATTTGACTTGACGGCTTAGCGATTTCGCTTGAGTGATAATCAGATATGTTGGAATCTTGTCTTCTAACTGTAGTAGCTCCTTCACCAAGTCTTTCCTGAATTAGATTGAAATTGAATGGTAATATTATTGGAATATTCATTCGACCTACACTTGAGTCTGAAAAATTGGAAAAAAACCCACTCTCATCTTCGCTAAAAGAAGAACCTGCATGATTTCTGCAAAAGTTAGCTTTAATTCCATCAACATTAACCTTCCATAATGTTTGAGTTGAAACTTCTGGCTTGTAAAAGGTTGTTTTGAAATTTCCTCCATTCAATAGCAATGCTCCATCTGATGCCATGATAGATACAGGAAACCAAAGTTTCGGAGAATCAATGTTCATAATTACTGAAAACTTTCTTGGTGACATGAACGCAATTTGTGTCTTATGAACTAGTGGTGTTGCTGCATTACGTAGTTGGGATCGTAAAACACTCCTAAGTTCTGGTGTTGGATTTGATGTAACTGAATCTAATAGGGCGTTCCAGCATTCTTTATTCCAGAAGAAAGTGGCACTGTTCATGGAGATCTTCAGCGAAAACTCAGTTAGACCATACAGTACAGATAATCGACAGGCTATACCATTTGGTGGTGGCGGAAGAACATCTCCATGTAGAATATCTCCATCATGTTCTTGAGAAAGTATTGGAACAGATAGCGCATCACTTGATTTCGAGTCTTGTTCAATAATGTTCGACATAAACGATAACGAATGTCCAAAATCAGTGCACCGATCAAAAGTAAACATCTTTGACATTTGCCGACAATCCATCACTTCGATTCGTTGTATGTCAAATTGTACCTTAATATCTTCGTCCAAGTTATTCACCCATCCACCTGTCTGCATTTCACCTTGCACAATTGGATGCTCGCCCGACATATCCATTAATCGAGCTCTCATCGTTAACTGCTTTAAATCTAATGCAAACCTCATCATCGGTTCCTCTATTATTCCTGAATCTTCAGACAATGTTATTTCATCAAAGTTAAAATCATCATCTTGTCTTATGGAACCGTATGGTGAACTAGATTCAAAACTAAATACACTTTGATTCATAGACATGGAATCATCCTTCATTGAATTCGAGTCTACATACAAATTCCTTTTGGGTGTTTCCAAACTAGCTTGACTTGCCACTGTGAGACCTGTAGATACATTATCATCTAACATTGGGCTTGATTTAAGTCCATGATGACGTCTAGGTGTCCTACTTTTCACAGGTGATGAGGACGATGATCTTCTATCACGACTGCTATGCATGGATTCACTAATTGAATTTGATAAGGAAACAGAATCATCTACATGATTGCTTCTATTTTGTGATTTGGGTGTTCTACGACTTCGTGATGATTTTGGAGGAGAATCGTAAAGTCTTTCAGGAGGAGGAGGACCTACTCGTCTTGATACTGAATTAATCCTATCGGTATCAGGAGGAGATCCAAATGATAAATTGGTTGGTCGAAGATCGTCGGAGTCATTGCAGTCTGCATCGCGAGTGGATGAGAGACTTCGTCTTGCAGGGACTTTGGGTATTGGAGACATGGAAGAAATCTGATGAGGTCTATTCACATTTGTTGGGGATATGTTCTCTTCCGTATCCAATCCTCCTCTGCTGGTATAATGTTTGGACCTACTACCTCCCTTCCCTATACTTTTTGGGCTCGGAGCACCACTTGTACTACCTCTACTAACTGATCGACATGAGCTATTGCTCTTGGGAGTAGTAGACGTTCGTGAATTATTTTCATGTTCAAGCGACGATAAACTTTGAATAATATCATTAACAGAGAACGAATCATTATCCCCTTTTGAACCATCAGTACCGTCAGGTATTGATGCTACCCGCCGACGATTTTTGGATCCAGACCTTCTTTTACTAGAAGAAGGAGATTGTGAGTGATACCGATGAGGAATACCGCTTTGACTTTGCCGTTTCTGATATATTTGACCCGTCTTGGACATGTCATCGAGAAAGGATGATTCAGTAATGACAGACATTTCATCTACTCCACTATTGGGAGTATTCATCACACCACCTAATCCAGGACGATTACTCGGTGACATAGACTTGGCTGTCCGTCTTCTTCTACTACCACTTCTACTCATTGCATCCCTCTGCTCCTTTTCACGTAGTATAATTTGTTTCGTCCTAACAACTTTCCGTAACGCAATCAAATGAAATGCCAATGATACTTCGATAGGTAGTACATCTTGCATCCTTTGCAACTCTTCTACTTCCATCCGACTTAATTTTCCTCCTCCCTTACTCGACTCACGCATATGATACACATGATCATGAACCAATTGTATATACCGTGGACGATATTGAGAAATAATTCGTACATCTCTCCATGATTTAGTATTTTGTTGTGTAATGACACATGATAAGGCATATTTCCACCATGCCTTTGGATCTTCCGTAGGACGACGTGTAGGTCGTTGTTGTAACATGGTATCTAGCCGTTGTTGTGCAATCATGGAATTATGAAGCATACGGTATTGTTGTAGCTGATGTGGTCGGAAGGTAGCATCCATTTCACAGGGTACTAATTCGGCATTACAAATGGTGGCTATACCCGGCTTATCAATATTGGTATAGGTCAGACGTAGTTCGATGGAAGTAGGCGTTGCCCAGTACACATGTGGTTTTTGAGGTGGAGTGGAATTACCACGTTGCATTCGTGTTGCGGAGGGTGTTTCTCTACATTCCAATAGGTCAATGATTGTAGATCCTGGATCTTGAAATTTCATCATTTGTTCCATGGCAAGTCGTATCCGATGGTTGACCTTTTCTTTGTTGAGTTTATGACCAATAATGGTTGAGGATTGTTGTTGTTGTTGTAGTTGTTGTTGCTGTTTACTTGGACTTGTATAATGTTTGGACGGTGAAGAATCACTGGTAGATGAATTGCTCGGCGGTGCTAATCCTGTCAACAATCGCGATTCGGATATAAGAACAGGTGGGCAATCATCCCAATAAATAGAAGCAGTCTCTCCCTGTAAAACCTTGTATCGGATACCATTATCTTTATCGGCATCACTACTTGTATTACTACTATCATTAGGACTAGAAGCTCTACATGAATCAGAGGATGAATTTTTGATATCATCTATAGGTGTTGGAGAAGACGTGGGTGATTTCTTTTTGGACTTCTTTTTCCGTCTAGGAGATGAAGATGGTGATGGAGTACTTGTTTTTGCTGCTGTAGCTGTAGCTGCGGCTGTGGATGTTGCATCATCATCGACATCCCAATTGACGTTATTTCCTGTTTCCCATTTACTATTAGCTGATTTGTACAAGAGACGATCTAATGTGAATCCAAAGGCATAAGATTGTGGTTCATCATCTTCATTGGTAGTCGTTGTTGGTTCTGTAGTAGCATGATGATCTGTAGTAGCATGATGATCCGTTTTGAATGATTTAGTAGGTGATGTAGTAGATGAAAAGGAAGGTGAAAATCCTCCATCCATGGAAGTTTGTGGTTTGGTAGCTGGTTCGTTGGTATACGTCCCACTTTCACATACTTCACAACGTATATGAACTTCATTGATTCGTATTTCAATATTCCGAAATATCTTCATACTAAGCCTCGACATCCAATTATCATTATTGGAATCATCCTTCTCATCACTACCATTATCCCGATTGGATGAAATACTTTGATCCATACCTCCTCCTCCTGTTGTAAAACTCATTGCAGTATCATCCTCATAATAATTAGATGCCTGACTAACTCCACTAACCGTATCACCAGACGAATAACGATGACGACTAGTAGACCGTCTACTAGAACTATGGTGACTCTGACTCGACCGTCTCTTCTTTTCCGCATTGACTTGTTCCGGACGAGGTGGTCCTTCCCCCGGAATCCTCCATGCAAAATAATTCCGTTCCATCCGTGCCAATATAGAACGTTTCGTTCTTGTCCGTAATGTATTCTTCCATTTCTGTTGTATACCCTCCCCACCACCACCATCACCTGTCGTTGTACTCTCACTCTTACTGCTACTCCCACGTAAAGGTTTGGATATGGGTATAACATCCTCAAATGTTGCTTGAAAATATTTCCGATAGGCAGTCGATGATATAATAGGAACAATGACACAATACAATCCAGACAATTCAAAACGTGTCGGTTCCTTTTCTAATTTCCCCCATGGTATAACAGCCTTTAATTTGATGGCTGTACAACTAATACAACCAAATGCATCCATGGGTAGACCGAGTATACGGCATAGTATTTGTTGTGCTATAAAGGATCCGTCTAATTCGACATTGTCCATGTTTAATTTTCCTCGGAGGATTGCTAGGTTTATTTTTTCTTTGGCAATGTTTAGAATGTATTCTCCTACGAATTCTTCCATTACTCGTGCAATAAACTTCTTGGCCACCATCTTTTAAATCTATATCAATAGTCAATAACACCAACACCTCTATAACACCAAAAAAAACTAAAGACCAGAACTTTGAAATGACGTTCGTTCGGATCCCCCCGGATCTTTTCCTCCAAAATGAAAGAGGAAGGTAGAGGGGTATTAATAGCGCTAAAGACTAAAGATTGCGCGACACAACAACCACCAAACCTCCACACCTCACCCAGAAAAAAGGAATGAAAAAAAAAATGGACAACCTAATCAAGCGAAAAAGAAAATTTCATTCGGAGTATCATCAATGCATAATGTTACTAATTAATTAATAGCATTGCAGAGGATATTTGGATATGGAAAGGAGAATATATTGGATGCGTTGAAAAAGCTTGGTCGACTTGGAAAAAG
>Ga0115103_1057896_pt1 | contig 12307 bp, 9 predicted proteins | sample MBTome_2_FD_89643 | JGI IMG/M metagenome (GOLD analysis project Ga0115103, IMG submission 89643) | Marine eukaryotic communities from Pacific Ocean to study complex ecological interactions - MBTS_5May14_M1_3um Metatranscriptome... | ecosystem: Environmental > Aquatic > Marine > Oceanic | place... | reverse complement strand
GACTTGGTCTCGGACTCCTCTACCGAGCGACTTGCGGTACCACCAATGTGGAAAGTACGCATGGTCAACTGGGTGCCGGGCTCACCGATGGACTGGGCGGCGATGATACCGGCGGCGAGACCGCGCTCAGCGGCAATACCGCGGGACAGGTCCATGCCGTAGCACTTCGAGCAGCAACCGAGGCGCGACTCACAAGTGAGCGCACTGCGGACCTGCAGCTTCTCGACACCTAGTTCTTCGATCTTGCTCGCGACTTCGGCGGTGATCAGCTCGTCCTCGCGGACAATCACCTCGTCGAGCACCGGGTCGATGATGGTCTGGCGGGCGGTACGGCCGCGGATTGCGTCCCCAAGGGAAAGAACAAGCTTCTCGCCTTTGTAGATCGGCATCTTGATAACGCCGCCCATGGTCCCGCAATCGTCGGAGGTGATCACCACGTTCTGGGCCACGTCCGTCAGCTTACGCGTCAAGTAACCGGCGTCAGCCGTCTTCAGGGCCGTGTCGGCCAGTCCCTTACGTGCACCGTGGGTGGACGAGAAGTACTCGAGGACTTTAAGACCCTCGCGGAAGTTAGCCTTAATCGGCGTCTCGATGATCGCACCTGAGGGCTTGGCCATCAGGCCACGCATGCCAGCGAGCTGGCGAATCTGGTCGATCGAGCCACGAGCACCGGACTCCACCATGCAGTAGACCGGGTTCACGTAGGGGTTGCCCTCGCGAACGTCGTCCTTGAGAACCTGGATCAGCTCGTTACCCACTTCCTCTCGGCAGGCGGTCCAGAGGTCAATGATCTTGAGGTAGCGCTCGCCGTCGGTGATGAGGCCTTCCTCATAGGACTGGGCAATGGCGTCAATCTCGCCCTGGGTCTTGTCCAGGATCGCTCCCTTGGTGTCTGGGATACGCATGTCGTCCTTAGCGAACGAAATGCCCGCGCGGGTCGCAGCCTTGAAGCCAAGATCCTTGAGGTCATCCAAGAGGTACAGGGTCGCATCGCGTCCGAGCAAGCGGTGGCAGTCCCGGATCAAGCCAGAGATGCCGCCCTTGGTGAGCTCGTAGTTGTAGTACGGCATACCCGGGGCGAGGATGTCGTTGAAGATAGCGCGACCAATGGTCGTGTTCAGGTAGCCCCGAACACCGTCCACTTCGATCTTGCCCTCATCGTCGACCTCGATGTAATCATCACCGGGGGAGAGCTTGACCAGCGTGCCGGGCTCCATCCGAACCAGAGCCGGCTGGTGCGTCATCAGACCGCCATGGCCGTAGGCAAGGTAGAGCTCGCCCAGGTTCGAGTAGCGGCGCGGCTTCATGGCAGCCGTACCTGCGTGTTCCTTCGTGAGGTAGTAGATCCCTAGCACCATGTCCTGGGACGGCGCGATAATTGGCGCGCCATTGGACGGGGAGAACACGTTGTTAAGGGAGAGCATCAGGGTCGATGCCTCGATCTGCGCCTCGTAGCTGAGGGGCAGGTGGACCGCCATCTGGTCCCCGTCGAAGTCAGCGTTATAGCCACCACAGACAAGGGGGTGTAGACGGATCGCGTTGCCCTCGATAAGCACCGGCTCGAAAGCCTGGATGCCCATTCGGTGCAGGGTCGGCGCACGGTTCAGGAGAACCGGGTGGTCGCGGATTACCTCATCGAGGATGTCCCAGACCTCCTCGTCGCGGCGCTCTAGCATGCGCTTCGCGGACTTGATGGTGTCGGCCAGGCCGAGCTCCTTCAGGCGGCGAATGATGAATGGCTGAAAGAGCTCCAGTGCGATCTTCTTAGGCAGTCCGCACTGCTGCAGGCGCAGCTCGGGACCAACGACGATGACGGAACGCGCGGAGTAGTCCACGCGCTTACCTAGAAGGTTCTCGCGGAAGCGACCCTGCTTACCCTTGATCATGTCCGTAAGGGACTTGAGCGGGCGGTTCGAGGAACCGAGCACAGGGCGGCGGCAGCGACCGTTGTCGAACAGTGCGTCGACGGCCTGCTGCAACATGCGCTTCTCGTTGCGGATGATGACCTCGGGGGCGTTGAGGTCGAGCAACTTCTTAAGGCGGTTGTTGCGGTTGATCAAACGACGGTAGAGGTCGTTCAAGTCACTGGTCGCAAAGTTGCCGGAGTCAAGCAACACAAGCGGGCGCAGATCCGGCGGAATGACGGGGATGACCTCGAAGGTCATCCAGTCCGACATGTTGCTGGAGTCGCGCAGGGCTTCAACCATGCGCAGGCGCTTGATGATGTCCTTGGTGCGCTGCTGGGAGCGAGTGGCGAGCAGCTCGTCGCGCAGCTCTTGGGAGACCATCGGCAGGTCCAAGCGGCGCAACATCTTGCGGATCGCCTCGGCGCCCATGTCGGCTTCAAACTCGTTGCCGTACTTGGCGCGGTTTGCGCGGTATTCCTCCTCCGAGAGCAGCTGCTTGTCCTCGAGGGGCGTGTCGCCCGGATCGATGACGAGATAGTCCTGGAAGTAGACCACGCGCTCGAGCGCGCTGGACTTCAGGCCAAGCAGGGTGCCAAGGCGACTCGGGAGTGCCTTGAAGAACCAGATATGCACAACAGGAGCGGCCAGGTTGATGTGGCCCATGCGCTTGCGGCCCACGCGGCTGTGGGTGATCATCACCCCACACTTGTCACAGACAATACCCTTGTGCTTAATGCCCTTGTACTTGCCACAGAAGCACTCCCAGTCCTTTTCAGGACCGAAGATGCGCTCACAGAACAAACCGTCCCGCTCGGGACGGTAGGTGCGGTAGTTGATGGTCTCCGGCTTCTTGACCTCGCCGTAAGACCAAGAGCGGATGTCCTCGGGGGACGCCAAGTTGATCTTGACGCTACCGAAGTCGTTAATGCGGTTGTAGATGGAGTCGCCCATAATGTGCTTTGCCTCTCTTAGAAAAGAGATTTAGAGGGTGTTCGCCTTCTTTTGAAGTTCCATGTTGAGGCCAAGGCCCCGGATCTCGTTGGTCAGAACCTCGAAAGAGACCGGGGTGCCGGGCTCGAGGATGTTGACTCCCTTCACCATGGCCTCGTAGATCTTGGTACGGCCATCGACGTCGTCAGACTTGACGGTCAATAGTTCCTGCAAGATCGCAGCGGCGCCATAGGCTTCGAGGGCCCAGACTTCCATCTCCCCGAAGCGCTGGCCGCCGAAGCGCGCCTTACCGCCAAGGGGTTGCTGGGTGATCAGGCTGTAAGGACCGGTCGCCCTTGCGTGCACCTTCTCGTCGACGAGGTGGTGCAACTTCAGCATGTACATCACGCCGACGGTGACCTCTTGCTCGAAAGCAGAGCCGGTGCGACCGTCGAAGAGGGTGAACTTGCCACTCTCGGGAAGGCCAGCTTCCTTGAGTGCGCCGCGGATGTCCTCTTCCGAGGCACCGTCGAATGCCGGCGTGGCAAAGCGCCTGTTCAGGTGCTTTGCAGCAATGCCCAAGTGCGTCTCCAGGATCTGCCCCACGTTCATTCGAGAGGGCACGCCAAGCGGGTTGAGCACAATGTCAACCGGGGTGCCATCTTCGAGGTAAGGCATGTCCTCGACGGGCATGATCTTTGAGACCACACCCTTGTTGCCGTGGCGACCAGCCATCTTGTCGCCAACATTTAGGTTGTGCTTCGTAGCCACGTAGACCTTGACCATCTCGAGCACGCCCGTGGGCAGCTCGTCGCCGCGGCTCAGCTTGTTGACCAGCTTGGTCTTCTCAGCTTCGTCAGCATCGATCTTGATCTGGTGCTCGGAGATAACCTCGTAGGCCAGGCTGCGGGTCTTATCGGCGACGGCGTCGTCGGCGGCAGACTGGCAGAGCAGTTTCACGCGGCGAAGCTCGTCGAAGGTAGCCGTGTCGTCCATGATCACGGCCTTGCCGGTCATGTCGTCCAGGACTTCCTCGCCGAGAGCGTCGATCACGCCCTTGAGCATGGCAGCGGCATGGATGCGGTGCTTGTATAGGCAGCGCTTTTCCGCGTCGCGGATCTGGTCGAGGGTCATGCGCCGATCTTGGTCGGTCATGTTGATTCGACGGGTGAAGTGCTGGGCGTCGATTACGACCCCGCGGCTGCCCGGGGGCATCGTCAGGGACGAGTTCTTTACGTCCACACCAGCGCGACCGAAGATCGCGTGGAGCAGCTTCTCTTCCGGGGTCAGCTCGCTCTTCGACTTAGGCGCAACCTTGCCGACGAGAACGTCGCCGGCCTTGACCATGGTGCCGATGCGAACAATGCCCTTGTCGTCGAGGTTGGCCAGTGCCTTCTCCCCCACGTTCGGGATGTCACGGGTGAACTCTTCCTTGCCAAGCTTCGTCTCGCGAATCTCAACGTCGTACTCCTCGATATGAATCGAGGTGAAGACGTCCTCTTTGACCAGGCGCTCGGAGAGAAGGATTGCATCCTCATAGTTGAAGCCGTCGAAGGGCATGAAAGCCACCACGAGGTTCTTGCCAAGGGCTAGGTCGCCACCGAGGGTAGCCGCGCCGTCGGCGAGCAGGTCACCCTCCTCCACCACGTCGCCCACTTGGATGCGGGGCTTGTGGTTCTGGCTCGTGCGCTCGTTGAGGCCGCGGTACTTATCCAGCGGGTACTCGTCGTCGTCCACCATGATGACCGTGGCGTCGACGTAAGTGATAGTTCCCCCTTTCTTTGCACGAACCAGCAGGTTGCTGTTCTCAGCGACGGAGCGCTCCATGCCGGTTCCCACGAGGGGCGGCTCGGCCCGCAAGAGGGGCACGGCCTGACGCTGCATGTTGGCTCCCATCAAGGCACGGTTTGCATCGTCGTGCTCAAGGAACGGAATCAGCGAAGCGGAGATACCTACGATCTGCTTCGGCGACACGTCCACGAAGTCCACACCTGAGGGTGGGACCTCAACGTTCTCGCCATCCATGCGGGCGAGCACGCGCTCGTCCGTCAGGTTGTGCTTGGCGTCAATCTTGACGTCGGCGGGGGCCATCACCTGGCCCTCCTCCTGGTCGGCGCGTAGGTAGACGACCTGGTCGGTCAGCTTGCCCTTCTTGACCTTGCGATAAGGAGCAACGAGGAAGCCATAATCGTCCAGGCTCGAGTAGAGAGCCAGGGAGGAGATCAGTCCAATGTTCGAGCCCTCGGGCGTCTCAATCGGGCATAGGCGACCGTAGTGGGACAGGTGAACGTCTCGCACATCGAAACCCGCGCGCTTGCGGTTGAGTCCACCTGGGCCAAGCGCTGACAGGCGACGCTCGTGGGCCAACTGGCTGAGGGGGTTGGTCTGGTCAACGACCTGGGAGAGCTCACCCCGGCCGAAGAAGTAGTCCACCGCACTTGAGAACGTCTTCGAGTTGATCAGGTTTCGAGGAGAGACCCCGTCACCTTGATCCATGTTCATGCGCTCTTGGGCTGTGCGACGCAGCTTGAGGAGTCCCTTGCGGAATTCTTCACCTGCAAGCTCGGCGAGGCTGCGGACGCGTCGGTTACCGAGGTTGTCGATATCGTCAAGCAGTCCCTTGCCCGAGCGGAGCTTGAGCAGATACTTAACCGAGTTCAAGATGTCCTCGGCCTGCAGAACCTGGATGTTCTCGGCGATGTCCTGGTTGAACTTGCGGTTTAGGCGGAAGCGTCCAACCTTGCCCAGGCGGTAGCGCTGGGGATCAAAGAACTTCTCGTGGAAGAGCTCGCGGGCCTTCTCGAGTTGGGGCGGGTTGCCAGGACGCAGACGCGTGTAGATGCGCAGCAGCGCATCCGCGTGGCTGCGGCAGGTCGGATCGTCCTTCATCGAGTTGATGATCAGCATGTCCAGGTCTTCGATATCGCCTTTGACGATCTCCACCTGGGCCAAGTCGCTGGCTGCAATCTCGAGGGCAGCCGTCTCTGAGATCGGCTCACCGGAGGGCACAAGGACCTCGCCAGTCTTGAGCACAACCACATCGCCAACAGCAATGCGGTTCGTGATCTTCTTGGCAAAAGCATTCTCGGTTTGGCCTTTGCGCTTCTTGACCACGTTGGTCTCGTAGAAGGTGCGGAGGATGTCCTGGTCCGTCGACAGGTCTTCGTCGAGGGCGCGTAGGAAGCTAACAGCAGAGAACTTGCCGGATTGATCGATCCGGATCTGCAGGAGCTCTTTCTTCGTGACGTTGAGCTCAATCCAAGAGCCGCGCTCCGGGATGATCCAGCAGTTATGGAGCTTGCGGTCCGTGACCGCCTTATCGATGCTGAAGTCCACGCCGGGTGACCGGTGGAGCTGACTCACGACCACACGCTCGGATCCGTTGACGATAAACTCGCCACCACCGATCATGATCGGGATCTCACCTAGGTAGACCTCTTCCTCAATAGGCTCCTCTTTGACCAGACGCAGACGGACCTTGAACGGAAAACCGTAGGTCAGGCGAAGCTGCCGGCACTCCTCAACGGTGTACCGAGGCGCACCAAGGTCGTAGCTGACGTACTCAAGGCACATCGTCTTGTCGAAGGAATATATCGGGAAGACTTCCTGCAACAAGGCTTGTAAGCCCTTGTCGGGCCGATTGCCCGGAGGCGTAGACGACAACAAGAAATCGTCGTAGGACTTGGTCTGGATTTCGACCAGGTTAGGAAGGGGGACGATGTCCGGGTACTTCCCAAAACTGTGCAACGGCAAAAGAGTCGTAGGCATGGAGCTAGCTCGGCTACGGGGGGCAGGCGCAGTGCCTGCATTTATGGGTGCAAACAGGAGCAAAAAGCTCCTGCCCTCAGGCCACGAAAGATGGCCTTCGAATCAGAGTCCGCGAACGCGCTGCCCAAATAGGCGCAACGGGACGGGATTCCGCTCGACACAAAAGTCCCCGACACGGGCACCAAACTGGTGGTGCCCGTGCGGGTCAAACAGAGACGGAAAGTCTCGGGAGGAGGTCAAGTGCGGCTTTAAGCCAGCTTGACGGTTGCTCCGGCAGCTTCGAGCTTCTCTTTGAGCTCTTCAGCCTCTTCCTTAGTGCAGCCTTCCTTGATGGGCTTAGGAGCCTCGTCAACGATAGCCTTTGCTTCCTTGAGGCCCAGGCCGGTGATGGCGCGGACTTCTTTGATGACGGGGATCTTCTTGTCGCCAGCAGCTTCAAGGATGACGTCGAAGGACGTCTTCTCTTCAGCGGCATCGCCTCCGCCAGCGGCGGGAGCAGCAACAGCAGCGGGTGCAGCGGCGCTCACGCCCCACTTGTCCTCAAGGTGCTTCACAAGCTTGGAAGCGTCAAGGAGGGTAAGGCTATCAAGCTTGTCAGCGATCTCTTGAAGACCAGCTTCCAGCTCAACCACGTTGGTTTCGTCGGACATGATAAATTCTCGGTTTAGGAGGGTTAGTTGAATCGTTGATTCTGAAGGACCAATGCCACGAAGACAGAGGTTGGAAAGGTTTGTTTTATGGGCGCCGAAGCGCTACTCCCCTTGGTCGGCGCGGGCCTGGAGCACGCGAGCCAAGGAGCTTTGGTTGGCATCGAGGACCGTAGCAAGGCTACGGGCGGGACCAGAGAGGGCACCGAGCAACATGGCCTGAAGGGTCATGCGATCGGGGACGTTGGCAAGAGCAGCAGCGTCGTTGGCGTCGAGAACGTTGCCCTCGAGAACACCACCACGGACGCCGATCTTACCTTCCTTACGGAGGGCCTTAGCTTTGGAGACAATCTTGGCAGCGCCGATGGCAGCCTCGGCATTACCCCAAGCAATGGCAACGTTGCCTTTGAAGATATCCGCGTCGACCTCGAGGCCACGATCGGCCAGGGCCAACTTGGCTAGTCGGTTGCGGACCAGGCGAACCTGGGCACCACTCTCGAACATAGAGCCGCGGAGCTCTTCGTTCTCTTCCATGGTCAGTCCGGCCATGGAGAAGAAGAGCATGCCCTCGGCTTCACCGAAGGCAGACTTAAGCTCGGCCAGACCGAGGTTGTTGACAATATTCGGCATAGTTCTAGGCTCCGTATTGAATCCATGCGCCAGGGCCCATGGAGGTGCTGATCGAGATCTTCTTCAAGAACTCGCCCTTGACGACTGGGGGACGCATGCCGATCAGGTTATCGAGGAACGCGCTGAGGTTGGCTTCGAGATCCTCCACGGAGAAGGAACGCTTGCCGAGACCGGCGTGAACATTGCCACCGGCGTCGGTGCGAAACTCGACCTTACCGGCCTTGAACTCCTCGACGGCCTGGGCCACGTTAGGGGTCACGGTTCCAGACTTAGGACTCGGCATCTTGCCCTGGGGACCAAGTACCTTACCCAGCTTTCCAACGTGACGCATCATGTCGGGGCTAGCGATACAGACATCGAAGTCCATCCAGCCACCGGCGATCTTTTCGGCCAGGTCGTCGCTGCCGACTTCGTCGGCACCGGCTTCCCTTGCGGCGTCTGCCTTGTCGCCTTCAGCGAAGACGATGACCTTGATGGTCTTGCCGATACCCTTAGGAAGGGAGACGGCACCACGAACGAGTTGATCGGACTTCTTTGGGTCAATCCCGAGACGGACAACAATGTCTACCGTCTCATCGAACTTTGCCGCAGGAAGGCTCTTGAGCAAGGTGAGGGCTTCCGCGACCTCGTAAACCTTCGACCGGTCGATTCCGGCGATGGCTTCCTGCATCCTTTTGCTTTGCTTAACCATAGTAGTGATCCTTGATTAGCCCTTGACCTCGATACCCATGGAGCGCGCTGTGCCTTCAATAATGCGGCAAGCATGATCCAAGTCGCGGGCGTTTAGGTCGGCCTTTTTGAGCTCGACGATCTCCTCCACCTGGGCGCGCGTCACCGACCCAACCATCATGTGCCCCACAAAGCCAGCGGCCTTTTCCAGACCGGCTGCCTTCTTTAGCAGCACAGCGGCTGGTGGGGACTTCAGGATGAAGTCGAAGCTGCGGTCCTTGTAGACCGAGATTTCCACCGGAATAATGAGGCCCATCTGATCGCGGGTGCGATCGTTGAACTCCTTTACAAATCCGGCGATGTTGATTCCGTGGGCACCCAGTGCGGGGCCAACGGGCGGAGCGGGTGTAGCTTTCCCCGCAGGGCATTGCAGTTTGATTTTTGCTGTCAGTTCTTTGGCCATAATTTAGACGGCCTCCACTTCCCAGTACTCCAATTCGACAGGGGTCGGTCGACCGAAGATGGTGACGATCACCCGGACTGTACCTTTGTCCGGATTGATTTCATCGACGGCTCCATCGAAGCCATCGAAGGCCCCTGATTTGACTTTTACAACATCGCCTTTCTTGAGGCCAATGGCCACCTTAGGACGATCTTCGGATTCGCTCATACGAGCAAGGATCGAAGCAACCTCGTCCTCGGGGATCGGGGTGGGTTCGCCACCCATTCCGAGGAATTCTCCGAAGCCGCGCGTTGACTTGAGGGTCGAACGCGCCTTGATTGCTTCGGGACACTCGGGATCCGACAGATCCGCTTGGATCATCAGGTACCCCGGGTAGAGCTTCTTTTTGACGATGCGCTTCTTACCAGCGCGAAGGTCAGTCACCTTTTCCACTGGGACCAGGATCTGGGGGATGTTCCCCTCCAATCCGGCAGCAGCAAGGCGCTTGATGAGTTGCTTGCAGACCGAGTCTTCACGACCTGCCTGGCAGCGAGCAAAGTACCACTCGTAGGCAGCCATTAGGAGCCTCCACCGTTAAGGATGTAGTCAGAGATACGGCTAAGTATCACGTCCGATCCGGCCAGAAAGGCCATCAGGAAGAGAACAAAGCAGATCACGACGATAGACGAGTTGACCACTTCGGGCATCTTCGCCCAGGTCACCTTTTGCAATTCGGACTCCGTCTCAATGAGGAGGTCGGCAAGCTTGGGGGTCTGGTGCCAGCGGAAGAGCAAAACGAACCCCACAAGGAACAGACCGGTCGAGACCAAGAAGGCTCCAGTCAGGCTCCAGCCAAGAATCGGAATCTCGCCGATAGAGGATTGCATGCTGTCCATGAACGCATAGAGCGTCACATTTAGAGACATGCAGCCATACAAGAACAGTAGGGCAAGCGTCCAAAACGCCCCCATGCGGACCATTCGTCCTTGTTCGCTCTTATAGGCTTTCATCATTGTGGAGTCGGGGTGAGAGTTGCGGTGCTCGAGGCACACCCAGGAGATGGGTGCGATTGAAGTGAGCCGACCTTAGAGCTTGCGCTCGCGGTGGGACGTGTGCTTCCGGCAGAACCGGCAGTACTTGTTCTTCTCAAGCTTGTAGACCGCCTTTTGACGCTTGTGGGTCGTGTAGTTGCGGTTCCGGCATTCGGAACACACGAGGAACACGTAACGTTCTTTGGTCTTCATGGGATTCTCTTGGTCCTAGGCCGGCGCTCCGAAATGGATCGCGCAGCGGGGTTTGCTAGGCGCGCCCCCCACAACACACAAGAAGTGGGAGGCGCGTCCGGCAGGGGATCATCTACTCGATGATCTTCGTAACAACGCCAGCGCCAACGGTGCGGCCACCTTCGCGGATAGCGAAGCGCAGCTGCTCGTCCATGGCGACGGGGGTGAGAAGCGTAACTTCAAGCTTCACGTCATCACCAGGCATGCACATCTCAGCGCCTTCCAAAAGGTTAGCGGTACCAGTCACGTCCGTGGTGCGGAAGTAGAACTGGGGGCGGTAACCGGAGAAGAAAGGCGTGTGGCGACCACCTTCGTCCTTGGACAGGATGTAGACCTGAGCCTCGAACTTGGTGTGCGGGGTGATGGTTCCTGGCTTGCAGAGAACTTGACCACGCTGGATGTCGCTCTTCTTGACGCCGCGGAGGAGGGCACCGATGTTGTCGCCAGCGCGACCCTCGTCGAGGATCTTCTGGAACATCTCGACGCCGGTGCAGGTGGTCTTTGCAGTCTCACCCATACCAACGATCTCGATCTCTTCGCCAACCTTGACAATACCGGTCTCGACACGGCCGGTGACGACGGTACCGCGACCCTCGATCGAGAACACGTCCTCGACGGGCATCAGGAAGTCCTTGTCGGTCTCGCGCTCGGGCTCGGGAACGAAGCTGTCGACAGCCTCCATGAGCTCGTCGATGCAGGTGAATGCACCGTCTTCAACGGGCTTGCCGTCGTTGAGCGCGTTCTCCACACCGAGGGCCGAACCGCGAATGATCGGGGTGTCGTCGCCGGGGAAGTCGTACTTGTCCAGAAGCTCGCGGATCTCCATTTCGACCAGGTCGAGGAGCTCATCGTCGTCGACTTGGTCGACCTTGTTCATGAACACGACGATCGAGGGCACGTTGACCTGACGGGCGAGCAGGATGTGCTCTTTCGTCTGGGGCATCGGGCCGTCAGCGGCGGACACAACCAGGATAGCGCCGTCCATCTGGGCGGCACCGGTGATCATGTTCTTGACGTAGTCGGCGTGACCGGGGCAGTCGACGTGTGCGTAGTGACGCGCCGCTGACTCGTACTCGACGTGGGTGGTCGAGATGGTGATACCGCGGGCCTTCTCTTCAGGGGCCTTGTCGATCTCGTCGAAGTTCTTAGCCTCGGCGAGGCCACGGTTTGCCTGGTGACGGCAGATAGCCGACGTAAGAGTGGTCTTACCGTGGTCAACGTGACCAATGGTGCCAATGTTTACGTGCGGCTTGTTCCGCTCGAAGGTTTCCTTAGCCATATCGGGAGTTCCGAAAGTGGGCCGAAGCCCAGGTGATGGTTTGACGTCCTCGAAGTGAGTGCGCCGGGTAACAAGTGCGGCCTAGTGGCCGCACAGAAGAATTGAGTTGTTGAAATGGAGCTGCTGGCGGGATTTGAACCCGCGACCTCTTCATTACCAATGAAGTGCTCTACCACTGAGCTACAGCAGCCAACGCCCAAGAGTCGTGGCGTGCTGCCGGACCCCAGGGGCGGGGCATAGTCTGGACCAGAGTATCGGGAGTGGAGCGGGCGAACGGACTCGAACCGTCGTCATTAGCTTGGAAGGCTAAGGTTCTACCATTGAACTACGCCCGCATGAGCGTGTAAGGGTCCACCACCGGGATTGATCACGAGTTGGGTTTGCGAAGGCCCGTGTGCAATCCGCCCCACCGTGCCGCCCACGCCATAGGCGAAGCTTGCGGTCAGCCCCTAGCGCACCACGATCGTGGAGACCCAGAGTCTTATATGGTGGGGGAAGCAGGATTCGAACCTGCGAAGGCATGGCCGCCAGATTTACAGTCTGGCCTCGTTGGCCGCTTGAGTATTCCCCCATGGGAGAGTTGCACACCGGCCGGAACGCGGTCCAAACGCGTCGCTTCAACGTGAGGGCCGGCCCACAAACTTGTGGGCGTGGCGGCCTCAACGGAGCGTCGCTTCCGTCATCTTCCGGTCCAGGTCTCGTTTTCAGTGAGCAGGCAAGGCGACTGGTCGCCAGGCCGATTCCGGACTAGG
>Ga0115103_1860123_pt1 | contig 12336 bp, 12 predicted proteins | sample MBTome_2_FD_89643 | JGI IMG/M metagenome (GOLD analysis project Ga0115103, IMG submission 89643) | Marine eukaryotic communities from Pacific Ocean to study complex ecological interactions - MBTS_5May14_M1_3um Metatranscriptome... | ecosystem: Environmental > Aquatic > Marine > Oceanic | place... | reverse complement strand
GTTGAATAAAAGTTTTAAGTTTAATCATAATTCTCTTGTGAAAGAGATTATCATATTGCCGTGTGGGAGAGTATCATGCTCATTCTGGTGACATGAGGAGAGCGACTCCAGCAAGAATCCAGAGATTTGCGTCACTCTCTTCAGACTCCATCTTCATCCAGGCGGTGAACACGTAAGTTGGTCCTCTCATGGTTGTCTGGTAGACTGGGCACCTGTACATTCCAAGGAAGTTTTGGTTCTCTCTTGGAATAGCCGTGATGTGCATGACTGGAAGCTCTGGATGGAGCTCCTTAAGGATCATATCGCACAAGTTACCTTGCTCGGCACCTCTGCCCATTTCCCATCCTGCACCTTCAAGGAAGAATCCGTGGATGTAAGCACCGTTCTCGGCAGGCTCAGCAATGTCGACTGGGTCCTTAGTGTTTGTCACATCTGTCTTAAGAGTCATGTTATCCAATGGGAGACCGTCTCTTCTGGCAGTGACTTGCATGATAGCTGTGATGAAGGACATTGGGTTGAAAAGTCCAGAGATCCAAAGTGACTTTGGAGTAATGAGCTCCTCAGAGTACTCCTGAAGCTGAGTGATTCTAAGAAGGAGATCTTCGAACCATCCAAGAATATCTTTGTTGGAGAAGTAGGCGTACTTAACCCAAATTGCTGGTTGCTTGTTCAAGAACATTGAGTTTGAAAGGGCCTCCATGTCGTCAGTGATGTTGAGTTGACCTTTGAGACCAGCGTCAAGATCCTCGAGAGTTTGCTTGATGGTACCGGTGAGGGTGTTCATTCTCTCGCACTCTTGGAGGCATACGACAACGTATGGGGGCTTTTCCTTTGCTTTGGCATTTAGATCAAGCATGATGAACTCTGAGCCCTGGAGTTGTTCCAAGAATCTGTCGATCAATCCCTTGACGACTTGATCCTTCTTGGATCCTCCACCACCTCCTGATCCACCAGAGCACTCTTGAATGATGGCGAAGAGGTTCTCACCCAAGTTTGTGAGATAACCAATCTCAGCGTTTGGATGGAGACCGAACATCTGTGGAATCTCAGGTGGGAGCTTCTCATCGACATACTTGACGTAGTCCTCTCTGTTGAACTTGTTTGGATCTGGGGATCTGAAACCTGGAGCCAAGGTCATGTTCATGTTCTCGAGAATCTTTGGCTTGATGAGCACCTAGAGGTAGGTGTTGTTGGTTCTTCTGTCCCAATCATCAGTAATGTGACCTCCGTACATGATCTCTCCATAAAGGTATTGGAGATCGGCGTATGGGACAAGATCATATCCAGCCAAGTAGTTGTGAAGAATATCTCCGCAAATGGTGAGATCACCGTCGTTGAAGTTATACTTTCTTGACCAACCTTGAGATCCGAACTTTCTTCTTCCGAGGATGAGAGAGTGGAACATGCAGAGTCCGAAAAGAAGAGCCTTGAACTCTGGGTGCTTGTGGCTCTTAGACTTCTCGAAGTGAGATTCATCGAACTTACTGAAGGCTCTTCTGATATTGGATTTAAGATCAGTTGGAGCCTCATTTGCTACCTTCAGGGAGTTTTGAAGAATAGACTCAGGGATGATTTCCATGTGTGGCATACTTGGTGGCTCTGATGAGACGAAGCATCTGAAGTCCTCATGGGCTCCGTCCTCAAGTACAATCTCGAAGTTTCTCTCGAAACTCTTCATCCAACTCTGCATGAGATGCACGTTTTGGAACATAACCCAGTTTCCGACCTTTCCAGCCTCCTTAAGAGTCTTGATGGCAAAGTCCTCCTGACCTTGACCCATGGAAATATTGATGAAGGTTCCATCAGCAATGGACTTTCCTTGCACCTTTCCAATTCTCTCAACATCTGGGGTTGGATCAACACCAGGGAAAAGAACGAAGAAGATTGGAGTTCTGATGTTCATTTCGGCATAGGTCTGAGCCATATCGAATGATGGTTGCTCAACATATTCAATTCCCATGTTTTGCTTGATAAACTCTTTTAGAGCGTTTGTCAGTCTATCTGGTCTCAAAGCTCTGAGCAGAAGGATTCTGTGGAAGAGACTGATATCTTTCATAGCTCTTGGAAGATCGATGATCTCTGCCTCTTGCTCTTGGTACCACTTTCTCCACTGTAGTGCCTCACTCTCCATCTGGTTGATGATGTGCTCGAAAAGCTTGATGTTTTCAAGACCCTTGACAGCTGGCCAGATTGACTCTGGGATGAACTTGAGGGATTCAGCTTGAGGGGGTGGCTCGAGAGCAACCTCTTTCTTGATGAGTGAATCTACCTCCTCTTGTGAAATGAGTCCTTGTCTGACCATTATTCTGAAGCAAAGCATTGTAGCAATGATAAGCTTGTGGGCCTCAAGAGTACCTCTTCTGCAGTAGTTGAAGCCTTGGAAGGTGATTGACTCAGTAAGAGCATCGACTCTCTTGGCAAGAGTTCTTGGGGTCATCTCACCAGCTTCCTCATCCTCTTCGCCAGCTTCCTCTTCAGCCTCAGCTTCAGCCTCAGCCTCAGCCTCACCTTCAGCTTTTCCTTCTTCACCTTCAGCCTTTGCTTCTTCACCCTCAGCTGCTTCGGTGTCGACCGCTTTCTTCTTTGGATTCATTCTGTCAGCAACGATGTCAATAGCTCTGTTTACAACAATAACGAATGAATCGAGTGAGAATCTGTAGAAAGAGTGAATCTTGTACAATTCGTTCAACAAGAAGAAGACAAGAGCACCTCTGGATGCAGCTGGTCTGTAAAATTCTGAAGCAATGTTGATACTGGCCTCAGTCTCAATAGCGATGGCTACCTTTTCTTGAATCTCAGTTGAGAGTTTCTTTGAGTACTCAAGATTCTCAATAAGCTCAATATCCTCAAGAATATCTCCCTGAGCATTGGCAAGCTTGTAAAGGAGACCACTCTCAAGTTCCTTCAACTTGATCTTGAATCCATTTTGTTGCTGGATGATCTCCTCCTTTTGGGCGGCAAGATCTGGTCTCTCCTTCTTAACAACAAGGGCAAGGAGCTGATCCTCAAGACCTGCTTCTGTGACAGTGAAGTTGATCAGTGTGCACTCGGCCTGAATCTCTGGTGGGTAGTGAGGATTGGAGAGCTTGGTATGCAAGAAGAGCTTGAATTGTGGACTAAGAGTGAGCTCCTTATCTCCCATCTTGATGTACTTAGTCTTACCTCTCTTGATGATGGCTCTGGAGTATACTGGCTGGATGACAGCATCAATGGAGTTCTCCATGTTCTCAATTAGGACTGGGGCACCGCTCTCTACAGCCAATTCGACGGTCTTGACCATCTTGTTGTTTGAAAGTCTGGTAACCTGGAGTCCTTCCTTGTCATAGGTCTTTCTCAACCAATTGATACCTTAAAGTTGAGGATCAATGATAAGACTGTATCTCTCAGAGTTGTTCAGGATAGAACCGTTCTCAGTGGATACTCTATCAGGAGGAAGACCGTAGTTATTCCATCCAGCGACAGTGGCCTCATCAGTGAGCACAGTAAGTGGGTTGGAGTTTGGACTCATTGGAATGTTGTTTCCCTTGAAGAATTCCTCGAAGTCCTTGAGAATCTAATCTCTGAACTTCTTGTTGAATGGTCCAACGTAGGATACGAAGGCAGATGCAAGCAGAACATCACCAATGATGACCTTGAGAAGTTCTCCAAGATCAATAATGGATTGACCCCATCTATCTTGCTCACTACCAAGGGCTCCTACGAGTCTTTGAGCGAGATCGAGTTTCTTCTCGCACTTCTCGGCCTCAGCAATGGCGTCATTCTTCTCTTTCATGGCCTTGTCATAGGCATCATAAAGAATTTGAAGCTCAGCCTTAAGCTTGGCTACGAGGGCATCGACTTTAGCTTTCTTCTCGTTTGCATCAGCGAGCTCTTACTTAGCTTTGGCGACAGCCAATTTCTTTGGCTCAACGGAGACGACGACATAGTAGTATGCGGAAATATTGACGATGAAATCGCAAAGACCACCAGCAGATGAGGACTTACCAGAAAGGATCTCTGGAGTGAAAGTCTCATCAGCAAGGGTAGCTTTGTTTGCCTTGAAGTTGTTAGCTGGGATCTCATCAGCGTCAATCCTGGCTTTAAGGCTATTCAAGGTGTCAAGGAAAGCTTGTGGGTTACCCATAAGAGACAAAGATGTTTTCCAGGTGTTCTCAGTCTTGAGTTTTCCGTTCTTATCTACTGGCACAAGTGGGTCAATTCTGCAGAGGAGATTAAGCACACAGGTGAAAGTCTTATCAATATCTGCTGGTGGGTTCTTGAGAGCCTTCAAGTTTCTGAAATCTTCAATGTTCAATCCATCGAGGGCCTTCTTGGCTTTCTCGACCAATGGAAGGGCAGCATCGAGGTCAGATTGTACGGATGTCATCTCAGCTTCTACTCTGATCTTGATTTCAGAGCATTTTTTAGCCTCAGCATCGGCAATATCGTTTTCTGCCTCGACCTTGACTTTCTCTCCTTCGACAACCTCAGCTTGCGCATCTGCACTGACTTTCTTCTTCTCTACTTCAACTGAGAAGATCTTGAGCTCTTCTTCAAGCTTGGCTACAATCTCTCCGGTTTCAGTAAGCTTAACAACTCCAAGTTCGTACTTGTCTCTGTTGTCAAGGAGCTCTCCTTCCTTATTTGCAAGCATAACCTTGAAAAGCTTGATGAGCTCCAAGAAAGACTTTGGAGTAGTGTAGACGTATCTTCTCTCTTGATCAAAGATCTAGTCAGAGTAATCGTTGACAGTCCTGAATGAGAAAGGCATGAACTTTTGGATACCTTCTCTGATCTCATCTGATGCCATATCAACTTCAGCCAAGAACTTGGTTGCGACAGACAAAAGAGCATCTTCTGGCCAGGCATGGAACCAATCGATGACGGTACAGTTGATGAGAGCTGGGAACTTTCTAGCTCTTCCTCTAAGTGATTCTCCGACTGGAGAGAAGCAAAGAGCCATATGAAGATTCTTCTTGACTCTGTCAATGAAGAACTTCCAGCAGTTATCCTTGGAGTCAACAATACCCTCACCCTTGACTGCTGGTCTGATGTTATTAACAATTCCATCGACGTCTTCAGCGGCGAAAAGATCAGCAATCTCACCAGAAGAAAGCAAATCATTGAGGAACACCAGGAATCTCTCATTGGTGATTTGACCCTCAGTGAAGAGGAACATGAGACCCTCGTCCTTGACACCAGATTTGTTGTACATGTTTTGAAGATCCATCTTAAGATCATTCATACCATAGGTGGATGAAATCATGATACCAGTGGTAGTGAAAGCGCAAATGAATGATGCCAATCTGGAGAGCGATTGCTTACCAGATCCTCCTACTCCGACCAGGAGGGCATGGCCAGAGTCAGCTGCTATTATTCTGGAGATCTTGCAAACGTGCTTCATTGCATCGTCGAAGAGCACGAGGTCCATGACGGCATTGAGCTCATTGTAGTTGTGAAGGGCTTCATGAAGTCTCTTGGATAGAGCATCTGCATTTGGGAATTGATCATAAAGCCTGTCATCAAGAGATCCTACGAATTGAGCAAATACGAGTGGCTCTGGAGTTGGTCCGAAGAACTTAGAGAGGTTGTATTTTGAGAATGATTTTTTGACGAGGTCACCAGCAAGGCCTCTGTATGTGGCGACATTATCATGACTGACGAGTCTATCTCCATAGATTCTCTCAGCCTCGTGAACCCAAAGTCTGACGAGGTTCTCTGGGTCCTTGATAGCCTCTTGCTTGGCTGAAAGGATTCCCTGGAACACGTTTGTCAAGTGACGCACATTGAACTCGTAATGGAAGTTTTAAGCAGTCTTTCTGAAGCTTCTCTCAACCTCTCCGTGAAGGGCAAGAGTTCCCTTAATGATTGGCTGAATCTACTCTTGGATAGTTCCCTTGAACTTAGAGAAATGCTTGGTCAAGTAAGCTGAGTAGATGGTAGAGAGTGAGTTTGGCTCTGGGAAACCAACGGCAAGAAGCCAGAAGTGTCTCTGGAGTCTTGGGTTGACAATGAAAGAACCAGCAGTTGGATTCATGGCAGCAACCAATTGGGTGTTCTTGATGTCCTTAAGAGTAAGCTTACTCTTGTCATACCAATGCTCATAGTCTCTGTGTTGTCTCAACAAAGCAATGGCGTTCTAGGTATCATATGGATCTCTTTGTGGCATGTTCATGTCATCAACGAAGTAGATGAGCTTGTACTTTCCAACTGGAGCGAAGGTCTTACCAGCTTTCTTCTCGAGTTGTTGCTCAAGATTCATTTGGAGGAGGTTGGCGTCAGTATAGAAGTTGAAGTTGACAACTTGTTGGAGATACTCGTCACCCTTGCCGACAAGCTCGTTAAGGAGACCTTTGATGATCTGGGTCTTACCGCATCCAGCGAGTCCAACAAGAATTGGGCAGTGGTTGATCTAGATGAATTGTCTCATCAAGTATTGAGCTGAGATGGTGTCAACAGTTGGGATGGTGTAAGATGCAATACTCTTGGAGGTATCAATAATGGATGACATATCAGTAGTATTCATACCTGACCAGTCCTCTGGCTTGTTGGACTCAAGATTGATGTAGTAGTCGAAGACAGTTCCCTTTGTTGGGAACTTGGCGGTCTTCCACTTATCCTTCCACCAGTTGGAGAACTCCCTCTTGTAGTCCTTTCCATCCTTCTCGATGTATCCACCACCAATGCACCAGATACAGGCGAAGACGAAAATGTACTCGAGAGCTCTAACATCATTATGCATCATGATGTTCTCAAGGAGTTTGCACATGGAGGCAATCATACTGATCTCTACTTGAGGAACGACGTGCTTGAATGTCTTGGCGCAATGGAAGAAAGTCTCAGCGACGTACTTGTCGAAGAGAGTCTAGAGGTCCTTTCTCTTTTCCTCGTCGAACTTGACCTTGTCAATCTTCTCGAGTTTCTGGATCCATGATTTAACATAGGATCTCCATTGGGAACCCTTAGAGTCAGAGATAAAGAGGATACCAGCTCTGGATACAGTAGCTGGAGTGGCAAATCTAAGATCTCTAATTTCGAAGATCATCTTCATGTGAGCCTTAAGTGGGATACGCTCATTGGAGGCTAGCGTAAGAAGCTTGTTGTCGTCCATGACAGAGTTCATTGACTCAATCCAGTTGGCATCGAGATCACCATCAAGAATGATCCACTTTGGATTGTTGTCTGGGATTTGACCGAGAGATCTCATGGTCTTGGACATGAGACCATCCTTCCACTCTCTAGTTGCTAGCAATACAACTCCATAAAGCTCGTTGGTACTGGTAACCTTTGGGTTGAGATCGACGTAGGTGGTCTTCTTACCATCCTTGTCCTGAGCTTTGGCGAGCATTTTCCAAGTCATTGACTTTCCTGCTCCTGGTGGTCCCATTACGAACACACAATGTCTAATCTCAAGGAGCTCTCCAAGTTGGACAACCTTAAGAATAAACTCAGCGTCTGGATAGAGACCGGTCTCGATGGCGCATTGCTCAATGATTCCCTCAATTCTCATGTCTCTCTTTCTTGGAACATCAATTCCTGGGAAGAGATCTCCGAGAAGTCCGAAGAAGATATCAAGATCGTCAGCAACAATTTTTGGAATGTTGAAATCTCTCAAGGCTCTCATGAGGATGGCTTGCTCTTGAAGTGTTGGCTCAGCTCTCTTGAAAGCACCAGCTACAACAAGCACAGATTTGATAGCTCTAAGACCCCAATCGTAATGAGCAGCCTTTGAAAGCAAATCTCTGCAGAGGAAGTAGAGAGTGGTGAACTTCTTGGCAAGAATCTTGGACTCAATGAATCCCTCAGCCATGAGCATGTTCTCGCAAATGAGCTCAAGATCTGGGACAACCACAGTAATTGGTCTGAAAAGAGCCTTAAGACCCTCAGGGAGCTCAGATCTTCCAAGATAACCTGGGTTCATGGTAATGAAAGCACCGCAGGATGGGTCAAGGGAAATCTCATCGTTTTGGATAACAAATCTTGAAACTCCGGCCTTAATTGCATCAGTTACTGACTTGAATTGTACAGAGCACACAGACAAGACCTCTGGCACAAGTCTATTGAACTCATCGAAGCATCCCCAAGATCCAGAGGCTGCGAGTCCCTTGAAAATACCAGCCATACCCATGTAGTCCATCTGATCAGAGCAGTTGAACACATAGCAGGCCTTTCCAAGAGCGGCTGCTAGATCCTTGGTTGACTCAGTCTTACCAGTTCCGGCTGGTCCAGCAGGAGCGCAACCCATCTTCAAGTGAAGGGCCTGGGTAGCAGTGACATAAATTCTATCAGTCAAAGGAGTGATAACGAGTCTTGGTCCGTTTCCAAGGTACTCATAACGTAGTCGAGGCAAGCATCAGCAATTCTGAACACGAAGTCATTCCTTCCTGAGTCGTAAACTCCCTTGAGTTGTGTTTGCCATTGGAACTCGTCTGCCTTCTTGACACCTTGGTTGTCGAGGAGCATGATGATATCTCTGGAGTGAGCATCCATAGTAATCAAGCACATGATCTTTTGCCTGACTGGCTTTTCAAGGTCACCCTGTACCATCATGATGAGGCCTTTGAGTGAGTCAATTTGGCCTTAGTAGCACTTTTTCATGGCGTCCTTGTCAGAAACAAGTGACTCGAATCCTTTCTCAACATTGATGACCCAAGAGCACACATTGATAAGAAGAGTAACCTGAGCTGGATCCTCAAGCAACCATGTCTCCTTTGGGAGCTCTCCGAACTTCTTGAGAGATCTCTTGGCGATGTCTCTCAAAGAATTTCTCATGATGTCGATGATGTCTTGGAGGTAGACCTCGACCTTACCCATGAGGGCAAGCTCAGAGGTGAACTTGACGTACTCCTTACCGACACAAGCGTGCATTCCGATAGCATATGGTCTAACCTCAGACTCTTGCAACTCGATGGTGTCCATGGCGGAAATAATCTTTGGCATATGGATCATAACCTTTCCTGGGTTGTTACCGTTGGAGAGGATATCCAAGAGATCGGCTGGTGATACGAAATAGAATCTTGGGAAGGCCATTCTCTTAGAGTCCATGAACTCATTAAGAGCCTTCTCACACACTGTCAATTCCTCTTGAACCTTCTCGAGACTTGGGAAGACGTACTCCTGGTTGCAGAAGTCAAGAGCTTTCTTGTGCTTGAAACCGTCAGCGAGAATGTTTCTAACTTCCTTGTCAATGTCGATGAACTTGATTGACTCCTTTGGAAGCTCCTTCTTTACCTCATCAGAGTGGATGAACAGATTCTCGAGGAAAGACCAGGATCTTTGGACCTCACCTACAACAACAACGATCTCACTGATGGCAGCAAGGGACTTTTGCCACTTGGTGATCAATTCTTCGAATGTTCCGAAGTATCTGGATGAGGTCATTGCAGTAACAGAAACTTGATTTTCCTCAAGCATATCGAAGTTCTCCTCAGAAAGCTTGATCATTTGAACTCCAGAATCCTTATGTGGCTGGAACTCGAAGCAGACATCCCTCCAGAGATCTTCGAGTTTATTAAGAGTCTTCTCCATCTTAGCTTCTTGTCTGGCTTGATCGGTGATCTCCTCAACATCCTCTTGGAACTTACCGAGCTCAAGTTCGTAGATGTCCTTGAGGAGCAAGTTCTCGTCAATGGTGAATTGCTTGCCCACCTTGGACTTGAGATCATCCCAATGTCTATCTCTCATTGATGGGTCAGCCAACTCGGCGATGAGTGGCAAGAAGATAAGCCACTTCTTGATCTCTTCCAAAAGTCCAGCGTAGGCATTGGCTTTCTTGTCAACTTTCATGTCTTTGAGTGCCTTCATGAGCTTCTTGACCTCGTCTTCCATCTCGAATGGTTGAGTCTCAATCCACTTGTTGGTCATGAATCTATCAAAGGTCTTTTGGCAGACGTCGATGTGGTCCCAAAGGAGCTTCATGTTCTCTACAATGACCTTAATGGCCTCGATCATTTTGACTGAGTTCTGAATGAGATCTGGGTTTCCGAACTTGACAGCGTTGTCACCATAGTCCCTGATCTTTTCCTCGAAGCCACCGAGCTCACCAAAGACTCCGTCAAGCTTCTCGAGGGCAGTGATGGTTCCACATTTGTATTGGAAGAATTCTCTCTTCTTCATCTCTTGGGTGAATTGAGTGATATCCTCCTCGAGTCTCTTGATATTTTGGTTGTTCTTATCGTTCTCAGAAGCAACGAGTGGGGCAATCTCCTTCTTGGTTTCTTTGGTGACTTTCTTGAGATCAGCCCATTCCTTGTTGATCTTAGTGAAGGCCTTAAGTTGGGCGTCCTTGGCCATCTTGTTTTGTTGGAAGACCTTGAGGGACTCGTCAAGCTGATCAATCTGAAGGGTAGTTTGTTCGGAGTTCTTGAGAGTTTTCTCAATAGTAAACTTAACTCCGAGAAGGGACTTGACATCCTTAAGATCCTTATCCTTGGTAATGGAAGCCTTCTTGGCCTCGGTGATGGTAGAAAGCATTTTCTCGCACTCTTTCTTGATGTGTCTCTCCATGGCTCCTCCGAGAAGAGTATTGTCAGCTGGTTTGGCCTTTGAAGAGAAGGAGGCGGTGTATGGACTTCCTCTGATTGCGACGTATCTCTCTTTGTCATCGAGGAAGTTGATGTGAACATCTACTTCTCCCTCCTCCATGCAGGTGTATGAGACCTTGTAAGTTCCATCGTTGTTATCGACGATCTCACATGGGAGCTCTTCTCTCTCGGCCTTAGCTGGCTTCTTTTCGGCAACAGCGGCTTCTCCTTCTTCTCCTTCAGCAGCTTCAGCACCTTCTTCAACAACAGCAACCTCGACTTCCTCAACTTTGGCAAGCCTTTTGAGGACTTTGATCTCGAAGTTATCTCTACCTGAGGTTCTGTTCTCGCAAAGGTCGTTTCTGGCTTGGATGATGAATTCAACTGGGGTTCCAGCATGAACTTCTTAGAGAAGACCTGGTCCATAGGCTAGAGAATTGGCAGCTTTCGTGTTCCTGAAGTACTGGAATGGAATCCAGGTGGTGGTGAAGTCATTTCCTCCGATGGATAGTTGAACGACACACTCCTTTGGTCCAAACTAATCGAAGTTTGGAGTCAAGCATGTGAGCTAGTTTTCTGAGACAAAAGCTCCTGGCACTGAAAGTGTCATCTTGGTGGCTCCATCAACTGGTCTATTTCCACAAGTGAAGAGCACAGTGATGTTTGCCTCGGTGAAACCTTGTCCACTGATGGTGAGTGGCACATTTCCAGAAAGTTGACCAAGACTTGGCTCGGATGCAGTAATGGCATAAGATGGACCAACAATCTTTCCAACATTCAAGGAGTAGAGATCGTTGAACCAGCCGTTGTTCCATCCACCATAAATGATGAGTTTGGACTCTCTCTTGTCGTAAGCCATGGCAGCATACTCTCTTGGAGCTGGCATGTTCTCGAAAACCTCTGGGTCAGAGGCGTAGGTTGTCCATCTGACGGTTCCAAGATCGAGATAGCAACTGGAGTTGACGTATTGTCCGAAAGATCTTGGGGCTCCCTCTTGATACTCAGCACACTCTCCTCCGAAGATGAAGAATTTCCAAGTTGGGATGGCCTCAACGAGAACAGAGGAGTGGTTCCATCTGTGCACTCCGTTGTCGACATCTGGGTCGCTCCACTCTTTCTTCTCAAGATCGAAGACCTCGACCTTGTTGAATTGCTCAAGGTTGTTCCATCCACCATAGATGAAAACCTTTTCGTCACTGGCGAAGACGGAGTGGCCACCTCTTCCCTCAGGAGGGTTGTTGTTTGGCACTATCTTCTCCCAAGTCTCGCTCTCAAGATCAAAGCTGAAGAGATCATTGAATGAGATACGGGCGTAGTTGAGACCTCCATGGCCTCCGAAGATGTAAATCTTGTTCTTGTAAAGGGTAGCTCCAGAATTGGCTCTTGGAGCTGGGGCACCAATGGTAGAGTCCTGATTGGTGAGGTTGTCTTTCTCGCTTCCGACTCTGATCCACTCGAAGTCCTTGGTGGTGAGGAACCAGGTGTCGTTGAGTCTGCATTTGGGGCTGTGATGACCACCGAAGATGAAGACTCTGTCGTTCTTTGGGGTTGCCAGGGCAACATGCTGTGTTCTTGCAACTGGGTGCTCTTCACCTTGGGCAGTTTGTTTTTCCCAAGTGCAATCACCGCTTGATGCATTTTTCATGGTGTAGATGTCGCCGTTGGGCGCAATCTTTCCGTTCTTAGAATCCTCAATACCTCCATAAAGAAGATAATTGGAAGCACCTATGAAGGTGAGAGAATGCCCAGATCTTCCACTAGGCTGCTCTCCCTTCTAATTTAACTTTTTCCACTGAATTTCAGTCGGCATTTTGTTTTTATCTATATGTTTAAG
>Ga0115103_1666003_pt1 | contig 12336 bp, 1 predicted proteins | sample MBTome_2_FD_89643 | JGI IMG/M metagenome (GOLD analysis project Ga0115103, IMG submission 89643) | Marine eukaryotic communities from Pacific Ocean to study complex ecological interactions - MBTS_5May14_M1_3um Metatranscriptome... | ecosystem: Environmental > Aquatic > Marine > Oceanic | place... | reverse complement strand
TTGGGAACTCAATGTAGGAGACGAAGTTTGTCGAGTGACCTGTAGTCGACAACGTACCAGTTCTCGACAACACTTTGTAAACTGGACAGTTGTAGATGCCGTCGGTTGGCTTAACTCTGTTTCTTGCTGGAGTGTACCAGATGAGAGGAACCTCGACGTAGAGCTGCTTTGGCTTGGACTCATCAAGCATGTGGATGGTCTTGTTCCATCTGGCGCCCTCGAAGTACATTCCGAAACAGAAGACACCATCTGCTGGCTTCTCAGTGACGTCGGCGGCGTCAATGTCATCGTAAACCTTGAAATCGTAGTCCAGCTCGTCAATGGCGATCGTGTGCTTTCTCGCGTAGTTCTAGAGCGCGCCTGTGAAGAAGGCCTGAGGGAAGAAGAAGCCGGAGATCCAGTAGGCTGCTGGCATGCCGTCGTTGATCCAGCCGGTCAGGAAGGTGATTCTCTCGTTGAGATCGTTGATCCAAGAGGCGAGTGGCTTCAGTGACAGGAAACCGACCTTGCCGAAGGCAGCTGGCACCTGATTGTTGAACATCGAAGATGCCAGAGCGTCGAGGTCCTCGCTCATGACGATCTCTCCCTTGAGTGCTTTCTGGACGTCCTTGAGCATGGTTGCCATGACTGCTAGGAGCTTGTTGTACCTGATGACCTCCTGCGTGAGCACAGTGTTCATCGACTCAGTGTACATGGTTGGGTACTTCTCGATCACGAAGTCGAGGTCGATCACTGGAGGAGTCTTGTCTTCGACGCCCTTCGAGATCTCGGCAATGATCTCCTCGCGGGACTTTCCGCCACCTGACGAGGTTCTTGGCTGGACGGAGAGGACGTTGGCAAGCAGGTCACGAGTAGCAGCCTGGTTGGTTGTGATCTCAGCGTTCTCGTGGAGACCGAACGCCTCTGGATGTGGCACCAGTGGGAGGGTGTGGATGTACTTGATGTAGTCGTCCTGAGTGCCGGGCTCAATGGTCTTGTAAATTCCACTGTCCGAGAAGCCGTTGTCGATCTTCAGAGCGCCCTCGTTGACAAACCTTCCGAGGATGGATTTGATGAGTCTGATGTCCTTGTCATCCGTCACTCTTCCGCCATAGTTGACTTCGGCGCCGAGGATGTTCAGGACCTTGAAGTCAATGACATCGTAGTCGTCCAGGAAGATCTGGAGCTGCTTCCTGCACACGTCGAAGTCCTCAAACGTGAAGGCGTACGGGATGTTCCAGCCGATCGGGCCGAACTTTCTTCTATCCTGGACAATGGCGTGGAAGAACGAGAAAGCGAACATGAGTTTCTTGAACTCTGCTGGCTTCTTGCAATCGTTGAGCATCTTGTTGTCCAAGTTGGCGTAGGTACGCAGCAAGTTCGACTTCAGACCAGTTGGTGGCTCGAGGGTCATCTTGACAGAGGTCTGGAGCACCGACACTGGGAAGTGAGGAGACGGCATGGATGTCAGCCAGACTCTGAACTCTGGGTTGTTGGCTTCAGTGAGCTGCTCGACGATGGCTTCGAGCTTTGGCATCCAAGAGATGGACAGATGGCAGTTCTGAAGCAGGCACCATCCTCCAGTGGCCTTGGCTTTCTCGATGGCACGTTCGGCCTTTGGTGCTTGACCTTGACCAAGGGAGACCATGTCAATCTTGCTCATCATGTCGGCGGCCTCAGCGAACTTCTTGAAATCAGCGATTGGATCAGAACCGGCGGAGAGGACGAAGATGAGTGGCGAGATGTTCGACGAGTCCTTGTAACAAGCTTGCAGGTTGAAGGTTGGGGGCTCGATGAACTGCTGTCCGATCTTCTCGACGATGAAGTCCTGGATGGCGACGGTGATCTTGTCGGCACGGAGAGCCTTGAGCAAGATCATCTTCTGGAACGAGTTGAGTCTTTCGTCCCATTCACCTGGCATCTTCTCCTTGTGAGCCTCGGTGGCGTCGTAGATCTTCTTGAACTTCTTGTGGAACTCAATGAAGTAAGCTTCGATTCCCTTGAAGCACTCAAGCTTCTCGAGGCAGAAGAGCTGCTCGTAGAGCTGTTGCCACTCGAGGTCGTCGAGCCAGTCCGTTGGATTCGGCTTGATGTCGATCTGGCCACTTGGACCGGCGAGGAAGAAGCGCCACTCGCTCATGTTCATCTGGTCGTCTCCAAACAGGATCTTGGTGCAGAGCAGGAACGAGAAGAGCAACTTGTGGATCTCGAACAGCGATCGGCACACGTTCTGATACAGAGACAGGGTGAAGAAGTCGATCAAACACTTGATTCTGGTTGGAGCGTCAGTTGACTGCTCGGAGTTCTTGACAGCAGCTGAGAACAGTCTCTGGAACCACTGCAGCGAGTACTGGTACATGGGGTCGATCTGCTCCATGTCGGTGATGCAGAAGTAGAGCAGACTTGCTCTGTAGGCGACGACTCTGAACTCCTCACGAGTCTCATCGATCTGCTTCTCGGCAATGTCGGAGATCTTCTTCTGCTCGGCGATCTCGTCAGACACCTTCTTGGAGTCGGCCAGGATGTCGATCAGGTTGTCGTTCGACAGAAGGTCCATGATCTGCTCAGCAGCTGAGAGGGTGTGGAGGATCTTGTTCTCGAGCTCGTAAGTGATCTTGGCGTTCTCAGCGTTGGACTGGACGATCTCATCCTTCTGCTGAGCAAGGTCCGGGAAATCAAGTTTGACGAGCATGTTGAGCATCTGCTCCTCGAGACCGAACTGCGTGATGGCGAAGTTGAGCAGGTTGACCTTGACCTGAGTTTCTGGACTGTAATGCGGGTTTGGAATGGTGGTGGTCAGGAAGAACTTGAAGGTCTCGTTGTAGGACACTTGCTTGTCTCCGAGCTTGATGACGTATCCAGATCCCTGCTTGATCTTCTGCTGGAGCAGGATTGGCTCGAGTGCTGGGTCAAGGTTCTCGTTGATGTTCTCGAGAAGCACCCACTTACCGAACTGAATGGCCAGCTCAAGGTTACGAAGGAGGTTGGACTCGGACTGCTTGAAGACATCAAGACCTGTTTCGACGCCCTTTCCGAGGTTCTTGATGAACTTGTTGGCCTGGGTCTGGGGGTCGATCATGAGTGGCCATCTTCTGGACTTGAACATGATGATACCGTTTTCAACAGACAGCTTGTCTGACGGAAGTCCAGCGATACCCCACATTCTGATGGTGACGTCGTCTCCGAGGACCTTGCTCATAGTCACCTTGTCAGTGTGTTTGATTCCGAGCTCGGTCATCGAGTCTCTCCAGGTTTGCTCCAGCTCCTCACGGTACTTGGAAGTGAATGATCCGGAGTAGGAGACGGCACCGGCGGCGACGAGGGAGTCACCAACGACAAGCTCAAACTGATGAGTCAGGTCGGCGACGGTCTTGGTCCATCTGTCCTTCTCACCAGCGAGTCCACCGATCATCTTGTCTGCTCTGTAGAGTCTCTTCTCGCAGTCTTCAATTTCAGCATTCAGGGCGTCTTCCTTGTCTTTGAGCTCCTTCAGCTCAGCGGCGTACGCAGCGAGCTTATCATCGATCTTCTTGACCTGAGCTCTCTTCTCGTTGAGACCTGCCATGACGACCTTGAGCTGCTCGTCCTTCTCGGCAGCGATGGCTCTCTTGGGGTTCACAATCTTGAGGACCTCGTGATACGTGACCATTGCGTTGATCCAGATACGCACAGCCACCAGGGCGGAGGAAGCACTCCTGATCCTGGCCTCGGACAAGGTTTCACGCTCCATCAGTGGTTTGACCTTCGCGATGATGACGTCGGGAATGTGATCCTTATCATAGTTCAACAGCTCCTGAAGGAAAGCCTTTGGATTGCTGAGAAGCTTGGCCTTGGCCAGCTCCCACCATCCGTCTGGATCTCTTTCGGAGTTCTTGTTCTTTTTTGGCTTTCCATGCTGTGGGTAGAACTGCAGCACGACCTGGAAGCAGTCGACAATGGACTGACCTGGCGAACCAACACCTCTCAGCTCGTAGAAATCGTTCACATTAATCCTCTTGACGGCCTTCACAGCTTCGTCAAGAGCTGGCAGAGCGACGGCGAGATCAGCATCGGCCGAGTCCTTCACGGCCTTGACTTCAGCGGCTTCCTTGGCGGCAACGGCCTCGTCGGCTGCGACGACCTTCTTGATCTCCTGAGCGTCTTCGTTTTCCTTGGAAATGATGATGTTCTTCTCAGCGGTGATCTTCTTGGTCTTCTCGAGCTCTGGCTGGTTATCCTCAAGAGTCTTCTGCAGCTTCGCCACCTCGATAGAGGCCTCAGCGAGGACCTTGAGTCCCTTGGCGAGTCTGTTCTTGGCGGTTCCGACCTGCTTCGTTCTTGCGGCGAGGGTCCTCTTGTAGGTTCCGAGCAGCTCAAGATAGGAAGTGGGAGTAACGTAGGTGATTCTTCTGGCCTCATCGAGGTACTTTTCTCTCATCTTCTCGACACTCTGATGGATGGTCTTGAACATCTGGATGCATCCCTCCTGATCAGCTCCAAGATCCATGTCACCTTCAGCAACAGAGCCGGTGGCGACACTGATCAGCGCCTCCTCTGGCCACTCAGAGAACCAGTCGAGGGTACAGCAGTTGACGAGGGACGGGAACTTGAGCAGTCTCTGTCTGAAGATGTCGCCGAGTGGGGACATGGCCAGCACGACGTGGACGTTGTTCCTGACGTTGATCAGGTACTGGCCGAACATGTTCATCTTGTTGAGAAGAAGACCCTTGGCCTGGCAGGCGGCCTTGCCGACGTTGTAGATTCCTTCGTAGTCTTCGTTCTTGTAGAGCTGTGGCACGTCACCAGAGTTGAGGACGTTGTTGATATCCTCGAGCATCTGCTCGTTGATGATCTGCGTGTCGACGAACAGGAAGGAAGTCACCTTGCCCTCCACACCAGCCTGCATCAGGCAGGTCTTGAGGTTGTCTCTCCAGTCTCTCATGGCGTATCCCTTGACGACCTCGATCTGGTACAGCTTGAAGTTTGACATGTAAGTCGCCAGCTTGCAGAGCGACTGACGACCAGATCCTCCCACACCGAGCAGGAGAGCATGTCCCATGGGCTGTCTGAGCACTCTGCAGATTCTGCTGACGTGGTCGCATGCGTCGAGGAACATGACCAGCTTCATTGGTACCTTGAGGGTCGAGTTGAAGTCCTCGAGGTACTCTTCAATCTTGGCGATCATTCCCGCGATGTCGTCAATCTGGATGTATGGCCTGGCCTCGCCGTCGATGCCCTGAGCGTAGTCTCCGAAGATGATTCTCTCGACGTTGAAGATCTGGTCCTTCTTGAGGTTGAACTTCTCGGCCTCCTTCATCAGGAGCTGGACGAGGAGGTCCTTGTCCTGCGTGTTGATCATACGATCTCCGAACACTCTCTGGTTCTCGTGCACCCAGAGTCTCACCAGGGCGACCACCTCCTGGGTGTGCTTGTTGGAGGCAGAGCAGACACCCTGGAAGATCTTGGAGATATCTCTCAAGTTGAAGGTGTAGTGACTCTTGGAGGGAGTTGGCTTCAGAGTGTCAGCGACACCGTTGTAGACAGCCTGGGTTGAGTCGACGAGCTGAGCGACTGCGCTGCTGACCTTCTCACTGAAGCTGCCGATGAAGGCTCTGACGATCTTCTCGAAGATCATGGTGATCGACTCTTTTCCGAGGTTGGTGTAGGTCATGATGTTGAAGTGTCTCTGGAGTCTCTGCGTGATCGGGTTCTTGCCGCCACCTGGTGGTCCCATGGCGGAGACGACGATGATGTCCTCGATCTTCATGAATGGCTTCTCCTTCTGAGTTCTATCGTACCATCCGTTGTGGTCCATCCACTGTCTGATCAGCTCGATTGGTGGCTGGGCGCCGTAGGTCTCCTTCTTTGGCATGTTGAGATCATCGATGAAGATGACGAATCTCTTGCCAGTTGGTGGTCCGTAGATACCCTTTCTTCTCTTCTCGAACTTCTCGTCGAGACCATCCTGGGTCTGGTTGGCGGAAGTCTGGGCGGAGAAAGTGATTGGGATGTACTGGTACTCCTCGGGCATCATGGTCTGGAGCATGATCTGGATGTTGACAGTCTTGCCTGTTCCGGTTGGTCCTGGGCACAAGCAGTGCTTCTTGTTGAGCAGGAGCAGCTTGGTGAGGTACTGCATTCTGATCGAATCGAAGGTTGGCACCACGATCTCGGAGTAGGCCAGCTTGGCATCGACGCTGAACTCGGGGCGAGTGTTGGTCCAGACAACCCACTCCTTGGTCTTGGTGTTCCACATGTAGTCGTAGATGTATCCGTCGTCAGGGATGTTCAGTTTTGGGTTGACGATCGATCGGAGCTTCTTGTCGAACTTCTCACGACCCTCAAGATTGGTTGTGCATCCGACAGACCAGGTCAGAGCGAAGACGAACAGGTGCTCGGTAGATTCAGCGAAGTCCTCGATGTCCTCCTTGGTCACCTTGTTGGTCTCCGACTCGATGAAGTCAGCGAAGAAGCAGTCGAGGATTCTCATCAGGGACTGGCACAGGTTGTTGTCCACGGTCACGACTGGCTCCAGGCACTTCTTCCTGGTGAACTTCAGCATCTCCGCGAGGTACTTCTTGAAGTATCCCTGGAGAGCTGGCATGATGGTCTTCGAGTGCTTGGTGAAAGTCTCTGGAGCAGTGTTCAACCAGCTCTGGATAAGTGGCTCGCTTCCGATGGCACCTGGCTCCATGTAGACCATGCCGCATCTTGACACGGTGGCTGGACTGGCGACAGCGAGATCCTCGACCTCGAACATCATGGTCATTCTGTCTGTGAGGGTGATGATCTGACCAGAGTTCAGGCACAGCTTCTTGTTGTCATCCAGCACGGTGTTCATGTTCTCGATCCAGATGGCGTCGACAGGGCCGTCGAACATGATCCAGTGCTTCTCTGGTGACTCATCCTTGGCGCAGTCCTGCACGATCTTGGCGAGCACACCATCCTGCCACTCGGTGGTCTGCGGGTCGAAGTCACCGTAGAGCTGTCCCATGGTGATGGACTTGGGGTTCAGGATGTGATAGTTGACCTTCTCAAACTTGTCGAGGTGACGGATCGAAGTCATGGCGTGAGCGAGGGTCTTGTAGTTGGACGACTTTCCTCCTCCAGTTGGTCCGACGATCATGAGTCCGTGACGCACCTGGATGGTGTCGTACAGCTGGATGATCTTGTCCTGGAAGTTCTGGATCGGCTGCTTGTTCAGGACCTCGCAAGACTCGACAATCTGCTTCTGGAGCTGACCGTAGTCGATCTTTGGTCTCTCGACTCCTGGGAACAGATCGTTGATGATGTTCTCGAAAAGTGGCACATCATCCTTCAAGAACTTTGGCACGTTGACATCTCTCAGGGCTCTCAGCAGAAGCTGGTTCTCTGGCATGTCAGGGTCAGCTCTCTTGAGCAGACCGGCAGCGTTGATGACGGACTTCACAGCTCTCATTCCGTAGTCATAGTGATCCTGGGCGGACAGCTGCTCGGAGTTGAGCTTGAAGGTGGTGACCATCTTTTTGGACAGAATGGTGGCGGTGGAGTATCCGAAGGAATACAGCGAGATCTGGGCGATCAGCGCGTAATCGGGCACCATCATTGCCACTGGTCTGAACAGAGCCTTGAGGTTGTCGGGCAGCTCGGATCTTCCGGCGTAACCTGGGTTCATCGTGATGAAAGAGCAGAAGGTGTTCCTCATCTTGATCAGGGACTCCTCGAAGACGATCTCCTCAAGCTTGTTGGCCTTGGCGAAGAGCAGTTGCTGGAGCTGCTGGGCGATGACGGACAGCACCTCGAGATTGATTCTGTTGAACTCGTCGAAGCACGACCAGGCGCCAGAGGCTGACAGTCCCTTGAAGAACTTTCCGATCATGATGTAGTCCATGCCATCGGAGCAGTTGAACACAACGCACTGCACGGCGAGGGCCTTGGCCAGATCCTTGGTGGTCTCTGTCTTTCCTGTTCCGGCGGGACCGGCTGGTGCTCCTCCCAGGTTGAGGTTGAGAGCACCCATGAGTGTCATGTAGCACTTGTCGGTGAGGGGCGTGATGACGAGTCTGAAAGTGTTGCCGAGATACTCGTAGCAGTACGGGAAGTCGGTCTGGATGCACTTGACCCTGCAGTTCTTGTTCTCCCAGTAGTATCGGAGCTGCTGGATCCACTCGAATGCGTTGACGTCCGTGATCTTGGCCTCAGCCAGAGTTCTGATGACGTCCTTCGCGTGCACATCGATCGTGATCAGCGCACCCATGGTGATCGACTGCAGCTTCGTCAGCTTGGCTCGCACCAGCTGGACGCAGTCCAGGAGCTGGTCCTCAAGCTTCTGCAGATACTCGGGAAGTTTGCCCGCCTGAATGGCCTCTTCGACCTCCGTGGTCCAGTGGACCTGTGATCCGTTGAGGACGCACTGGCCGCAGTGCTTGAGCACCCATTCTGTTCGTGGTGAAACGACGTAGTCATCGACAGACACCTTGAGCACGTTACGGATGGAGTCGTACATCATCTGCTCGACCTCTCCCATCCAGAACTCGACTCCCTTCTCGCGTGGGTCGACGTTGGTCACGAACTTGACCTCCTCCTTCTCGCCGGACCACATGGAGCTGATGGTCTTGTCGCGCTCGAAAGTGATGTCCATGACGTTCTCGAAGACCTTTCGCAGATGAGGACGCACGTTCTCGACTTCCTTGGTCTGGGACAGGATCTCGAGCAGGTCATCGTTGGACAGGAAGTAGAAGCGCGCGAACACGGATCGCTTCGACTCCAGGTAGTCGCGGAGACCCCTCTGCACCATGTCGAGGTTCTTGTTGGCCTCCTGGAACTTCTCGAGGAGGCCTTCTCTGGTGCAAGCGTGGAGAGCGTTGGGGTTCTCGAGGCAGGCGTTGATCTGGGCCTTCCAGTTCTTGTCGACAGCCTTGAACTTCTTGTTCTCGGAGGGCAGCTGCTTCATGATGTCGGGCGAGTCGAAGATGGGCTGGAGGTACATCCACTGGCCCTGGCACTTCATCCACTCGTCGATGCACTCAGAGACGTAGAGCATCTTGTCGTTCCACTCCTCGATCTCCTCGAGGAACGGGCCCTTGAAGGGCGAGAAGTTCATGGTCTGCGTGAGGACGATGTGCTCGTCAAGGATCATCATGGCGTCGTCGAAGCCGGCCACTGTGTAGGTGCCGGTGGTCTTGAAGGGCTTGAGGCTGAACTCGATGCTCTCCCACTCGGTCTTCATCTTGGCGAGACTCACCTCGATGTTGTACTCCTTGCCGGCCTTCTCTCCGATATCGACAACCTCCTCAGCGTAGTCAGCGAGCTTCATGTCCATGCAGTTCTTGAAGGTGAATCCCTCGCTTGGCTCGACCTTGAAGCCGACCTTGGTGGAGAGCACGGTCCAGTGGCGTTCCTGCATGCCGTCAGTCCTGAGAGCGACGACGATTGGCACCTGAGGCTTGAACTCGTCAACAGCGTCCTTGATACCTTGAGCGATGTTGAGGATGGCCGGGAGGTCCTTATCTCTGAAGAATCTGATGGTCTGGGCCATGGTCTTGTGGGCTGTGTCGACGGTGTCCTCAACCTGCTGAGCGTCGAGCTCGTCGAATGGGTCGTTCAACCATGAGTTGTGGCTGGTCCTCCACTGCTCAACAACGGTCCAGAGATCGAAGTAGGGCTTGAAGTCCTTCTGCATCTGCTGGATCGAAGTGTAGTCGGAGACTTCCTCCTGTCCGACCAGCGACTCACGGTTGTTGATCATCTTGGCGTGCTCGTTGGCTTCGTCAATCCTCTGCTTGATCGACTTGGCCATGGTGGCGACTTCTTCGAAGGCTTCAGCATCCTGATACTGCTTGAACGTGGAGGTGAGGTTCTCCAAGTCCATGATCTGGGTGCTGAAGTCGGTCTTGTTGCTCTCCATCTGCTTGACGAACTTTTCTTTCTCCTTCTCGAGGAAGCCCTGCTGCTTCTCGATCCTCTCCATGACTTCCTTTGGTGCTCCGAAGACCAGGAACATTCTGTCTTGCTCCTCTTCGTCCTCGAATTTGTGCTGGAACTGATCGAGAGTCTCGTAGATCTTCATGCAGTTTTTGATCGCTTGGGACTGCTTCTCAAGCTCTGCTGGAAGACTGTTCATGAAGTCCTTGATGGCCGAGAGCTCCTCGATGTTCTTTGGAATGGCCTCGACCTTCTCGTTGTACTTGTCGAAGTCGGCCAGGAGCTTGATAGAGTCTCTCTTGGCAATCTTGGCGATCAGCTCGATCGTGTCTTGGGCGATCTGTCTGTGCTTGGCGGCCAAGTTATCTCTGATGACCTTGGTGGCGATCTTGAAGACGGAGCAGATGATTTCCTCTGGGATCTCTTCGTTGATTCGCTTCTCCTCGGAGATGTGGAAGACAATCTGTGCTCTCAGAGTCTCAACATCTGGCCAGTTCTCTGGGTCGTCGTACTGCTCCATCTCCTTGGCAGGGTCGAACTGGTACTCCTTCTCGTACTTGGCGTAGGTCTCGATGTAGGCTTCCATCGGGGCGATGATCTGAGTGATCGACTCTCTGAGCCTGTTGTACTCATCGAACAACCAAGTCCTGTCATCGGGCAGCTCGCTCTTGTTGTTGGCGTCTGGCTCCTCTGGTCTGTAGTCTGGAAGAGAGATGGCCTTGAGGAACATCTTCTGGTTGGACTTGAACAGATGTGGGAGCAGCTTCTGCTCGACCTGGTTGATCTCCTGGAGCGACTTGACACCGTTCTGGAAGATGACCAAAATGGTCTGGACGGTCTCCTTGGCTGAGGTTGAGTAGCATGGTCTGCCGTCTTCGCCGAGCTGGAGGTCGATGTGGAAGAGAGGGATCTTCTCCTTCGGTGCTCCCATCTGCTTGATCTGCTCCTCGGTGTAGAAGGTGTTGACCACGGTGTTGGAGTCCTTGACCTCACAGCCGATCGGGACGAAGTCGATGATTGCCTGGACGAATCGCTTGACCGAGGCCTCAGTCATGTAGAGAAGCGAGTCCTGCATCACGAACTTGCTCTGGGTGAGGAACTTCTTGAGCTTGCCCATCTCATAGACATCCTTGCTGGTCTCGGTGATGGAGTACCATGGCTTGCCGAACTGCTGCGAGGTCATCGGGTCCTCGGCGAAGTTGGTCTTGACGATGTCCTTGATCTTGTTGACCCAGGTCTCCTTCAGATAGTACGAGATCTGGCTGGTGCTGGACTTCTGGATCTGGAGGAACTCGTTGACTCTCATTGACTTGCTGATGTTCGAGTTGAAGATGTCCTTGGTCAGGACGTCGTTGCACTCCTTTCTGATCTCCTGCATGGCGCGGATCGACTGGTCCTTGTTGTGGATCGATTTGTAGGTGAACTCCGAGAACTGCTTTGGGAAGTCCTTCCCGTCAGCCATCTTTGGAATGGTGATCATGCCGAATCTTGGTGGCTCTGGGCTGGGTGGTTTCTCTGGCAGTGTGAGTGGCCCAGAGATGAGGTTGGGTCCATTGGTGTCGATGTGCTTGTCGAAGATGATCTTGTTCATCGTCTTGGCGAACTCGAAGTTCACCTCGCTCAGCAGGGCGGTGGTGTCGGAGGAGCTCTTGCCACGGAGCGCCTTGGAGTTCTGAGTCATGCCCAGGATGCGGTTGACGGAGTTGGAGTCGACCTCCTGGATCTGATGAGTTGGCATGTTCTCGACGTAGAAGTTGTACTTGAGGAGGCAGTCGGCCATGAGTCTAGTCTCGTAGGCCTTCTTGAACCTCTCAGCGAACTCTCTGGGGTCCTCGTCGTCGAAGAGGATGAAGATGCGGTGGAGTCTCACCTTCTCCTTGGTGTTCTCCCAGTAGCCCTCGTATCTCTCCGAGTTGACCAGGTACTTCAAAATCTTGAGACGTCTCCAGTAGCAGAGGCCGTCCCTGTCCCGCCACATTCCCTGCGCTGGGATCTCGGTCTTGATCAGTCTTGGACCTGGAGCCTGGTCGCTGCTGAGGTCGCCGCTTGGCTTGGGCTCGACATGGTCCTTCTTCTTGACGATCATCCAGTCGGTAGGTGCTCTCTTATCCATGGTCTTGTCGTCGTATGCCTCGAGTGGCAGCCAGCCACCCTGTGCCTTTGCTGGGTTTCTGAATTCGACGCCCCGGTCGATGAGGAGCTCCTCGATGTTGAACTTCTTGAAGTCAACCAACTTGGTTGCTTCTTCTCTCTTCTTGACAACTCCGAATTTCTTGGGAGATGCGGTTTCCTTCTTCTTCTCTTGGGGTGGTGCCTGGTATCCGTGGGGGTTGAACCTCGGGATGCTTGACGCCGGTGTTTACTTCTGGAGCATGAGTCCTGCTCTGTCGCCGCCTTCACGGCTCTGAGCGTTGGGGTTGCTGTTGTAATTCATTGTGAAGTGATTTACGGGTGTTTGATACTTGTTTAAGTAGC
>Ga0115103_1488979_pt1 | contig 12347 bp, 12 predicted proteins | sample MBTome_2_FD_89643 | JGI IMG/M metagenome (GOLD analysis project Ga0115103, IMG submission 89643) | Marine eukaryotic communities from Pacific Ocean to study complex ecological interactions - MBTS_5May14_M1_3um Metatranscriptome... | ecosystem: Environmental > Aquatic > Marine > Oceanic | place... | reverse complement strand
TTGATAGAAGCGTCAGAACCTACGATTTCAGTAGATACCAGTTTCTTTGCACGAGTGTAGTTCTCGTCAGTGTAAGCAGAGATTGCTTTGTTAAGAGTGCCGAATGCACTAGATGAAATAGCCATGATTGGCTCCTTTATTAAGTTAAGTTGTGTTACAAATTAAAAGTTAAATTTATCGGGTGGTGGCTTAACGCCAGTCTTTTCCACCGTCAAGGTGGCCAGCTTCGGCTGCGGCCATTAGTTCGGCAGTTGTCATCTCGCTTAGAGGTTTGCTGGAATCAAATCCTCCGGCAGTTGACTGTGTGGTAGCTTGCATACCCGCACCTGACGATTGTTTCGGTTTAAATAGGAAAGATTTATCTTCGTCTTTCTTGAAAGTATCGATGAACGCTTTAATAGACTCACCTGTTCTGTGAACCCATTGACCTGCCTCATCTTGTACTAACTGTCCAACGACATCACGATAAGCGAACTCTGCGGCTGTATCATTGCGGAAGTCCATACCTTTAAGGGCATCGCGAACTACGTTGTCTCTAGTTAATTCAGTTACCTGCTTATTTCTAGCTTCGAGTTTAGCAGTAAGTTCAGCGAGGCGAATATCTCCTGCTTCCTTATGCTTACCTTCTTCCTCTAACCGCGCAATTTCAGCGGCTTTCTTTTCTTCTTCAAACTGTACTGCTTTCTTCACAGCTTCATCGCGTGAATTATATGCATCATTCAGTTTGCCTTTAATTGAAGCTAGTTCTTCTTCAACTCTAGCTTGCACCATTTTGCTAATTTCTTCGGAGCTAGCGGCAGGTTGAGCTTGGGTTACTTCAGTGTTATCGATAGTGTTTTCTTCAGACATAATATTTTCCTTTGAGGCACGGCCTCTGTAGTTAGTTATGAGTCACAGACTCGTTTAGTTAAAAGTTTCTTATTTAAGTATTTATTAAGGACCAACTCCATACCAGTCTTGACCGGGGAGAAGTGGTGCACTAATATCTTTACCTGTGAGCGGATTCTTTGGGTTTATTAACCCTTCTCTAATCCCTCGTTCTAATAGCTCATCGTAGGTTTGCCTTGACATCCCTTCTTTAAGCATTGCATCTAAGGTTCTCTTCATTGTTTCTGCTTCAACAGCATCAGCGTAAATATCTCGCATAGCGAACTTGGCTTTAACACTGTCACCGATGTTTGTGAAGAAGGCATCGTGTACAGTACCAGTTGGCACTTTGTTCTTTCGTCCCCACAAGTGGAACTTCCTAACGAGAGTGGCATCATTCATATGATTACCGTTTACACCAAGACCAGATCTTGCTTCAATAATAGAAGATTTACCTAGAAAACTACCATCAGTCACAGTATCTTCATATATGTTAGAAACTCTACGCCCAGTAACTGGGTCAGTAAAGTCAACTCTATGTTGGACTTTTGGTCGGTATCTTTGATACAGCGTTTTGCCATCCATAGTAACCCAAGGTATGTCTACCTTCTGAGTGTCTAGGATATAGGCTTTTGCCGCGTCCTTCCAGAAATCTACGAAGTTCTCCGTAATGGGAGCAATTTCAGCGAGGTGAATTGACATTATTCTCGCTATCTCTTGGAAGTCTTTAGGGCCAACAATTCCTGCCCTAACGTTTGTTAGTTTATCTACAAACTCCTCTACATCTGGGTGTGAGTCTCTTGCCATTGCTATCAACTTATTCCCCACAGGGGCGTTGTTGTTTACAACTTCATTAATCTCAGCACGTAGTGTCCTCAATGAGGTAGCTACAGCAGGAGCGTTTGCATTAACAGCTTTCTGAATCTCTAAGTCAATGGTTTTGTTTATACCATTAATTTCAGCTTTAGAAACAACTGTGAACTCTTTCTTGTCAAGAACCTTTGCTAATTTATCAGCGATAGTACCTGCTTGGGTGGCACGGCCAGCACCATAGAAGGCAACCATCGATTGTCCTTTAGCCGCTTTAGCCAAGTCTGAGAAGTCAAGGTCATTACCGAGTGGCGATAGCTTTCTAAAGGCTGGATCACTCATGGTCGCTTCTGCTACAAGGTCGTAAAGGCGGTTTTTGCGGTCTGTTGCAACAACATTAGAAGCTTGCGCTAATTGCTTATTCCTAGTGGAAAGTGCAATCAACTGTGCTCCAGATGCTGATGCATCGTTTTCATTTGTTAGCTGGGTTAAAAAGGTTCTAAGTCTTTTCTTATCATTAAAGTTACCATTAACATGTTTATGTAATCTAGTATACTCTAATGAAAATCGAGCTAACTTAGGAAGGTGATCAGCATCAATTTCTCTTACAAGAGGGTGTTCAAGGAATTCTCTTAACCTACGAGGTCTTTGAGTTTTAGATAGAATCAGTTCTCCTATTTCCCTAAACTGCTTTTCCCTTGCTTGGAATGCCGCCATTCTTCCGGCGTTTGTTAAAACAGATTGAGCTTCACCAGTCATAGCCCCCATTTGAACCATCATCTCAAAGAGAATATCATCGTCAAAAGCTACTTTCTTGGCTGTATTAATAAAAGGTCGAATAAGCTCACCACCTGCTGGATGTAAATACCCTGCGGTGTAAACACGACCCCTACCATCAATCTGCACAGGATTACGGAAAGAACCTCCTCTTTGGTAATGCCACTTTACAGTCTGCATTAATCCAGTACCCATTTCTCCACGGGCTAGGATTATCTTTCTAAATCCGTTTAATTCATCATACTTTGCTACGTTACCTCTTGGGTCACGGAAGTGGACTAAGTCATCCATAAAAGGAGCAAAGTCAACATCTACTTCCCATTCAGAATCCATAGCGTGATTAAGCATATTAGCAAAGTCTTTATCTACTAAATCTTGATCGTAGTTAGCGCCAGCACGTCTAGTAATCATTGATTCACCAGTATTGTTACCTCTTGCGTCAATGTATTCTTTGTTACCGGATTTAGCATAAATACGATCTCTATTGTTTACAATGCCAATTCTTCGGGAGTAAACTAACTCTCTGTTAGCTCTTTGAAGTTGGAGCATAGAAGGGTCTATAATAGTTACTTCCCTAGATATAGTATCTTTGTAAGAACCAATTTCTGTTCTACCACTATCTAAATCAATAATACCCCTACGTGTAGTTCCTCTGACACCTATTTTAATCTTCCCTTGGTCTACAAGACCATCAAGAATTTTGGAACCCATTTTATGGAATTCATTAAGAGTAGGTTTAGAAAGGAATACATCAAAATCATTCTTATTATTTTCGTAGAGTTGTTTACCTATGTTAATAGATAAGGTGTCATAATCAGTAGAATTACCTGTAGCAATGCTTTTCATAATCTTAGAAAGCTCTTTTTGCTTTCTTTCTACAAAGCTTGGAAGTATAGAGTTCTTGGAGTATACGTCTCTTTTCTTAGCGTATAAAAACTCGAGATCTAGAATCTTTCTAAGAGATTCACGACCTTTAGCTAAGAATTCAGTGAGTAGAGGGTCATTTGGTTTTCCTTGTAACTTTCTTGAAAGCCTTTTACCTCCCGGTAGTTTTTCTATTTCCTTAAGTATAGACTTACGGACAGAAGGTAACTCCGGTAGAAACTTAGGTACTGCAGGAAAATAAGTTCTTAAAGGTGAACGACCTTGTAAGTATGCTTTCTTAGCTAAAGCTAGGCCTGTAGTATCTGCCCAGTCATTTACATACCTTTGGTTTTGTAATGTTCTTTCTGCTATCTCATCGAAAGTAGTCCACCTACCTAGAATTTGAACAGAAGGTTCATTAGCGCCAAATTTAAACTGATTACTAGCGGCACGAGATCTTCTATCTAAAATACGAGAAGTATTCACAACAGAGTTAACCATCTCGGCCCTAGTAACAGCCACGTAATTAGCCCAAGGCTTTTTGTCTCTTGCATATCGTTCGAAAAGTATTCGAAGATTTTCGACCACTGCACTTTGTTGATTTACTGACAAACCATCATTCTCTAAAGATAATGCAAACCTCTCAATAAAGTTCTTTTCATCTAAAGACAGTGTTTTTGACGACCTAAGAAAGTCAATCCTTTCCTGTAAAACATTATGGTCAGGACTATAAATCAGCGTAGACTTTTGTTCGCCAGTTAGTGGATCAATACTTAGGTTTCTTTCGTCATATTGGTTGTTAGCTCTTCTTCTAGAGATTTTCTTCCCAGCTACGGAAGTACCTCGATAGTCAACTAAGCTGAGTGGGGACCTGTTGTCCATTGCTTCAACTTTAAAGAACTCTCGAAGTTCATTTTCTCTAGACGTATTACGCATAACCGATTTAGGGGTGCTTATCCCAACCTGTGCAGCATTTCTTGCTGCCACGGAGGTTACAGTAGTTTTGGTAGGTATGATAGTCGTAGCCGCGTTATCTATCCTACGAAGTGCAGAAAGGGATAAACCCTTACCTTTTGAGTTGGTGAATGATTTTAGTGAGATATTGCCACTATTAAATAAGTTAACCTTTTCTTGGCTACCTTCTAGATGGCGTAGCTTAGTGGATTCGGGTTGTCTCTTTAACCATTGACCGTAGTTTTCCTTGTTAGGGGATGCTCCGTTTAATAATGCAATCCCATTGGCTTTCATGTTCTTAAGTGCTTTCTTTTTAACTTGAGGGCTTTTAGACTCCAAAAGTTCATCATGCGACTTAACAACAGGAATAAGTGTTGATCTACAACGCCAATGAAGAGGTGGTGTAAATCTAGTATCATCTACAGCGTAGATAGTGCCATCGTGGTGCGCACAAACCTGAGAGGTTCTAGCATCCAAAACAGCGGTAAAACGAACACCCTTTAGGAGTTCTTCGTTACCTTTAAATGTGTTTACTTGAGCAAGTGATTGAGTCCTAGTAATACTGGTTCTAACTAGTGCGCTTGCTTGCGCTCGTGTTAGTTTTGTTTTACCCATTACTTCGTCAACCATAGCGGCTTGAGGAGTACCTTCTGCAATACCTTTCTTAATAGCACCTTTAATTCTAACTAATTCGCTATTACCTATATTCTTAACATGCTTAGATAAGGTGTCATTCTGTATATTAGCACCGACTAAGTCTTCTAAAGTTTTGCTTGCAGCAGTTCTTTTTATATTAGCTATTTTGCCAAGTGATTTGTTAAGGTTGTTTGTCTGAAAATCTGATTCAAGCAAAGCAACCTCTTTCATTTTGCTATTTAGAGAGGTGTCTAATTCTCTTGTAAAGCGCCGTATTTCTGGCTCTACTTGTTGTACCATTACTTTTCTAGAGAATGGGTTTTTACCTTTAAAAATCTTTCTTAGACGGGATTCGTGCCTACGTACTACACGGTTAGTATCTGTTTGTATGCCTTCTTCTACAAAACGAGACATTCCTGCATGATCAATAGCCCGATCATAAATTTCATTGTTTACTGAAATAACTTTTGCCATTTTATTCTCCATAGAGTGACAGAGGGTGTTTCCCGATGTCTAATTAAAGGAGCAGTTTTAAGTCTTGCTCAGGACGGCCCTAAGGTAGAGTCACGTTTTAAGTGACGGGCTTGTCTTCTTCGTTTTCATCTGCTTGAGAACCATTCAGTTGCTGTCGCACTGTTTCCTCTAGGGTCGTAGTGTCCAGTTCTTCCTGTGGATTAATGATTAAATCATCATCCTTAATCTCATTAATACCTTCCTCATCATCATAATCGGTAGGCAAGATATCGTTAGCCTTAGCGATCTCTAGGAAAGTAGAACGAGGGATGATACCGTTCTGGTACCATTCGGTGACAAGTCTCAACCAATCAGAGCCAAGAGGCGCAGGATTGAGGTCAGGCGTTAATGTGAATCCTAAGTCATTTACAGTGTACTCAGTATCATAGCGCCAGTTCATCATAATTACAATAATCTTTTTCATCTGCTGAGAAATCTTTGCATTCAAAGAAGCTAGAATAGCTGTCTGTCCTGCGTTACGAATCTCAAGAGCTACACCAGAGTCACGACCAGAGCCGTTATCAGGTGAAAGCATACGGATACCCATACGTGCCATTTCAGAGATAGTAGAACCAATTGCGTTCTCCATGTCTCTTAGTGCCTTAGATGGGGCTTCAAAAGAAGTTACAGTATCACCTTGATCAAGTCGAATCCAGCTACCTAGTCCACCGTCTACAATATCTTCGAATCGATCATCAGTCATATCAGATGAGATTACCGGAGTATATGTAGCAGAACCTAAGAGTAAGTGGTTTCTACGTGATACCTTGTTGTAAAGAGCTACTTCACGATCAATCAAAGGCATAAGCATTGGCTCAATACCGTTGATGCTACCGTTTAGTGGGTAACAAGGAATTTCGGTCATACGTTTGTCATTAATAAATAAGTTGTCTATCGTTCTAACTTTCTTCCAATCATTCTGGTTGTTCTGGTTAGAGCCTCCAGTAACGTGGTAGTCTTGTTGCGCTACGCCGTTAATGAATTCTACATTCTCGCCTTGTTCGCTGTTTCGCTCGTATACGTCAATATAGAACAAACCATCGGCTGGGCTGATGTAGTGGTCAAACACAGTGTCAACATAATCAGGGTGCCAAGCGTTATTGTCATACTTAGTCTGATAAGATCGGGTTAAAAGCCGCGTAAGGGTTAACTCACGAGTTATTGGGTGCTGAGAGGTTTTCCAGTTAATAACTGATTCAGCAGGAATAATAATTGGGTAAGGCCTAATCATCTTCTGTTCTGCAGGTGTCAAAGCATCCATATTAGGGACGCTAGGGTAGTCTACATAAATCCAAGCTCTAGAGGTTTGCATTTCTTCCCAGATAGCTTCATCGAGGAAAGATAACATAGATTGGTTATCAGAAGTGAATTGGTTTTCTAACCAGTCTTTAGCACCTTCTGGTGCGTCTGCTGGTAATTCAATTAAAGGGGGTTTTCTTAATAAGCCGCTGGTAAGAACTTTGGCATACTGTGCAGTAAGACCGGGAAGTTCCGCTTCGGCTTTGTAGAAGTCGTATTGCTCTTGAGACATAGAAGGTGAAAAGGGCAAAAGAATATTTGACCTAGCATCAACTATAGTATCTAGCGCTTTAGCTTGGTTTTGTCCATTGAGGAGAGCACGAGAAGTTCTCCACAGGCCTTTCAAAGATTCATAGCGACTGTTAGGGTCACCTAGGCTCTTAGAACGGTTTGTGCTTGTTGAGGTAACCATTGTTACTCTCCTTTGTTAGTTGGTTTAGTTTCTTTCTTGGGTTTTGCTTTATATATTTTATCCCAGTTATCTTCGAACTTTTTGCGGTCTGGAATTGGTCTGGCTTTAGAGCCTTTACCACCGTGACTCATATTAGTTCTCCTATTAATTTACTGATTGAATAGCTTCATACAGTACTAAACAAATTTTATATGTTATACTTGAAAGCATTACTATTGCAATACTCTGTACAGTAATCCAGAATACAGCCTTACGTCTACGTGCTTGAGCGTAAATAGTTTTTTCACGTTTAGTCTTAATTGAACGCCGAAGGTCTAGTATTTCTTGGTATGCACTAGGTCCATAACTGTATAAGAGCAGTTCTCTTAGCTCTTTCTCTTGTTGTAACGCTTTCTTTTTAGCGGCAAAAATTTTTATCGCTTCTTCTTCAACACTGTTTTTTGCTATTATCTTTTTAAAAAGAGGAGGGTTCTTAGCTTCCCGCTCTGCTTCGTTTAAATCGGAGATTGCTCCGTACCATTTACCTATTTGTGTAAAGGTTGATTCAATATCTTGGCCCATAGAGACCATTCTTTTTATCGTATTAAATGATGCAGTAGCTGTCGCAACAGCTGTTAGCGGGTCGACCATAGTTAACCTCCGGGTTTAGTAGGCCAAATTACATTATCAGGGTTAGTTAAACCTGTGTTGTTTTGAGGGACATCCCTTAGTGCTTGCCTGTAGATTGTCCATTCTGCTCTTTCACTTTCTGTTAAAGAGTTATCAGGTAATACAGTCCAATCACTAAAACCTAAGAGTTTTGTTCTTTCAATTTTTATAGCGTTTAAGACCCATTCCGTGTTAAGAACCCACTCATTATTAATCCACTCGTAATATTCGGATAGCGGCATTCCTTTATCGTTCCAACCATTACTCCAGTATTTACCAAAGATATACTCATCGTCTATAGAGTCAGTTGGAATTAAACGGGCAGTGTACTCGCCGTATTGTTGATTGTCTATGTAATCATCGTCCATAGAAGGGGATATTATGTAACCTACTTCCCCGTTTTCTTTTGTCATTGCTACTTTAATCATACTAATTTACCTGCTACTAATGTTCTAGTTGATGAACCACCTTTTGTGGGTCCTACGTATACAGACCCGGTGGAATAATATTCAGATGCGTCCATTCTTATGTAATTGCTTGTGTAATTAAAGTAGATTTGAGAGTGATACCACTTAATAGTAAGACCTTCTTCTCCCATAGAGTCTTGAGAAGGGTTAAATGAGGCTGGACCATCAAAATATCTTTCTACAAAGTTAGTTCCTGTGTATAAGGCATATTGGCCTGCTATACTAGAAAAGTACAAAGGACCTACAGAGGTGCTTCTTGACAAAAGACCCATTGCAGCTTGCTTCGCTCTTATGTTAACTCTATCAGAACTAAATCCTACTTCGCCGTTAGAATTGTAAACGTTTAATCCATAGCCGACATCTGAAGCGGCTGTTGAGTTACCTATAAATACTGCATACTTAACAGTTTGACTGCTAGAGTAGTTATTTGACCAGAACCAGAGTCTCCATTGGTTGTTAACTTTGTATTTCCAAACACCTACAGATTTAGCACCAGATTCTGTTGTAGGTTTTACAAATACAAAAATGTCTTTGTTATTATATGCTGTTGAGATATAGATAATTTGCTGGCGGCTACCACCTTGGGAAACCATATTGTAGTAGCTAGACACAGTAGCTGTACCCGAAGCAACCAATTCTAGTTGGGGAAGGCTACCATCAATTACATCAAAGTTTGAATCGTTTTTAGTTGTTAAACCGAATGCCATAATTTAAGCCCTGAATACTTGTATTCTGTAAGAGAAGTTACCTGAATTAGTATGCTGAATAGTTAGCTTTAAGTAGTTATTCGAATGAAATTCTAGTTTAACATCATCAGTACTGCTGTAAGAACCAGCTAAAGGTACGTCATTGCTAAAACCCCAAGTCCCGTCATTCCTTAAACCGTTAACATAAACAGTTATAGGAGAACTAGACTGGGTTATTGTACCAGAAAGGGTACTATGGTAGCGCACTAACCTATCAGTTGTATCTAACCTGATATTACCGTTGGCATCCCATACTCGTAATCCAAAAGCCATGTTATTCTCCTTATTCAGTATTTGGCAGTGAGAGTGGGATTTGAACCCACGGTGCGCTATTAACACACGCCTGTTTTCTAGACAGGTACCTTAAACCACTCAGCCATCTCACTATGTTTGTTTATTTCTTTTTAGAACCCTTTTTAACTGGCTTCTTTACCATTGGGGTTTTCTTTTTAGGTGGGCGTCCAACTTTGGAGCCGTAAGTTCCTTTACCTGCTGGCATGATTATTTCCTCTTTTTAGCAGTCTTAGCTGCAGTTTTAAATGTTTTGGCAGTGGGCCTGCCCTTCTGTCCGGTCTTCTTCATTTTCTCACCGGAACCCGCTTTGATTCGGGCACGCTTGGCTCGAATGTTATCGTACAAGTTGTTCTTCTTTTTAGCTGGCATGTTGCCTCCTTAAAATCCAATTAGGCCCCAACCGTGATTGGCTACAGCGTTTAAAATGATAACAACACAAGTAAGCATGTGCGTGAGCCACCATATTGTTCTGACGATAGCTACAGTGTCAGCTTGAGAGTCTGTTTCACCTACTTTCTCTCCTAGGCTTTTAGCCCAGATTCGCCACCACTTACTCATTACCATTTAACCTTGTTTGCCCACCAAGCCGCAGACATCTTGCCTTTGGCAATATTCTTAGCATGACGAGCCTTCCAAGCCTTATTACGGGCGGTTCCATCAGGAGAGCCTTTAGCACCTTGAGCACCAAATCGGATTAGTTTAACTTTATCACCTTCTTTAGCCACCACAACATGAGACTTAGTTGCGTGATTGGGTGTGCGCTTAGGCTTATTATAGCCCGACACGCCAGCTTGCTTGAGCAAGTAGTCTTTATCTCTTTGCATTGTAGTGACCTTTAATTAGAAGTTGAAGCCTCGGTGTTGACGCTTCGTGTGTGATTGTACGGGGAATAAATACTCGACAGCATAGCGGATGCCATCTGTCCAGTGCTCTATTCCTTCGGATTTGTCGATTGTCATAACGTCTGGATTTGTTTCCTTCCAAGCTGTACGCTCGATTGAGGTTATCGTGTCTTTGCAACGCGGGTGTATGAACATGTGACATTGCCCGTCAGCTGTTTTCAACATCCTGTTTACTGCTTGGACTGAGTCTGCCATTGGTGGTGCTTTTCGCCTTGCGAACGTTGCGAAACCAAAATTTTGCAGGATAGAAAAATCTGTACGACCTACTGCCGCAGAGCTTTTCCTCGCTCGACCGCTCGGATCGGGGAATACCGATACTGGATGACCTTTGTCCAGATATTTCTTCTTTATCATTTTACCAAATGTCTCAGTATCTGCACTGCCGGAGAAATCCTCGATGAGGTGTATTTCATCACCACGAACAGCAAACGCTGTAGCGGCCATCACACCAACGTTAAAGTCAAGTGCAATATTAACAGTCTCTCCCGGGGAGAAGTCATCAACATCACGAGTAACGTGTTCATCTCGACTAAAGTTGTAAAACACAGTATTACCTGAATCATCAAATGACGCTTCATACTCTCGTTGGAACTTTAGTGCATCGATTGTGTGTTTAGTCTTTTCAATTTCAGCAGGGTCAAGATAAGGGGAATCACGGTATGTGAATCTCCATGATTTCCACTGATCATCGACTTCTTGGAAGTTAAATTGATCGTAGAAGTAGTCTCGACCCATGGGTGTGCTGATTATTAAGGCACGACCAGCTGAAGGAGCGTTGTACTTCTCTGCCATCTGTTCTGACCATCGTGTGGTTAAACAGGGCTGTACTACAGATTCCCAAGTCTCTTTTGCACTAGAACCGCCTCCTTTCCAAGAGGTTGTTTCATCGCAAATGACGAAGTATTGGCCGGAGCCACGCATTCTGTTGCTTGCTTCGTAAGACCAGAGTTTAAGTATTACATTGTTTGGGAACCAAAAGGTACCTGAGTGTTGACTCATTTTATCTGCCCATTCTCCTAGACCTAGTTGGTATGCTAGTAGTGGAAAATAGATATCTACTGCTTGTTGATACGTTGGACAAATAATTGCTACATTTTTGTTAGGCACATCTGCGTCCATGGCCATTAGTTCTTGCACAGCAAGTATAGCGGCGACAGATGCTAAGAATGATTTGCCGAAACCTCGAGAGGCACAAACAACGCCGTAGCGACATTCTTTCTTAACAAATAGCGAGTTGATGATGGCGCTTTGGCCAGCATGTAAGTCAATAGACACGGTCTACCTCCTGATTAGAATAAGTATAGGGGCACAAGGGATTGCCTTGATCGTTTGAACGGTTGCCCCCATTATTGAGCGGTGCCACTTTGTGTGCACATCGATTTTGTATTTAGTATGGTTATCTTATTTGGATTCTTTAAGTACAACAATTCGTTCGAATTCCTGCTTAAGCTCTTTTACAACCCACTGTTGTCCTTCGAGGACTTCCAGCTTAGTTGCTAGTGTTGAGATCTTAGACACACCAAGTGTAACCCAAGAGATCCACGCTAGGAAAGCTGTAGCAAAAACTGAAGCCATTGCTACGGTTAATGAGACTTCCATGATAGGTTCCTATTTGCCTTCTTTGGCAGTTGTTAGTTGTTGATAGAGAATATACACGACAATGTACCTGTCAATGTGACCCTCTATGATGAGTCTAACTGGAGTATAGGTTCTCCATAGATGTAGTTAGTTGATGTTGTTTTTATTTAGTCCTTAATGATAAGTTCCTCTAGGACTTTAATGATTCATTAATGTAGTCATAAATGTATTCATTAATGTACCCCTTTACCCGGGGGCCTTGGTCCTTTAGAAGGTGGTATTTAAAACCTCCTAAAGGGTGTAGGGAGTATTTCTTTAAAAGGTGGTATTTAAATTACACCACGTTTCACTAGTTCGTTACGTACCTTTTGCTTAAGCTTAGGCTTAGTACTATCTTTCTCTAAGGTATCCATTAACTCGTCAGTATCAACGTTTCGGATGTAAGTGTGAACTAATTTACTTTTGCCACTATTTCTGTCTAAGATGACTTTAGTGGACTCTTTAAATTTTGTAGGCATTTCAGTATTCTCTTATAGTTTAGGTTGTGAGGGTTTTTTTTCTTTAAAAGGTGGTATTTACC
>Ga0115103_1256707_pt1 | contig 12383 bp, 1 predicted proteins | sample MBTome_2_FD_89643 | JGI IMG/M metagenome (GOLD analysis project Ga0115103, IMG submission 89643) | Marine eukaryotic communities from Pacific Ocean to study complex ecological interactions - MBTS_5May14_M1_3um Metatranscriptome... | ecosystem: Environmental > Aquatic > Marine > Oceanic | place... | reverse complement strand
TAGTGATGGAGCACTAGATGGTCCTGTGGATGGACCTAGTGATGGTGATGAAGTAGGTGAGCGAGTTGGCCCATCAGCTGTAACCTTAAAGTTAATAATTTGTCCTGCTTGGCAATGGGATGGATAGTGACATGCAAATGTAACTATATTTCCTGCGTCCTGTTCCGTAAAGGTGTATGATGTAGGACTTGTTTCGCCGATCAAAGTACTTCCATCCTCTGAACAGTCACCTGAAGGGTGCCTGTATACGTTATGGTTGTAATTCCATGTGAAGGTGACTGTGTCGCCGACTTTAGCATTTGTTTCAGCGTATGGTGTACCCAATTGCCATGTAATTGGAATATCGTTTGATGGAGAAGGCTTACCACTTGGGACTGATGATGGAGATGATGATGGATCTGAAGTAGGGCTCTTTTTTGTCGGCTCTCGTGTTGGAGACTTAGATGGTGAAGTTGTTGGAGATGGTTCAGATACTCCTGTAAATAAGTCTGAACCACTGAAAAGGGATGGAAATTCATCACGGTTAGGACACACATTATCCAAATCTGCTTCAGGAACTCCTAACCACATTGCAATTGCATTGAATACAGAATCCCATGGAGTTGTTGGAATAATTCTTCCTCTCCTTAGGTAATGTGGCCCTTCGATATTCATTCTTTCAAGGTAAGTGCCATATATGTCACCACCTTTCACTGGTCCACCCATGAGAATATAATTGCCACCCCATGCATGATCTGTACCCTCACCACTGTTTGGTTCAAGAGTTCTTGCAAAATCAGATGCTTGAACAACAACAGTATTATCCCATAAATCAAGGAAGTCCAATTCATCATAAAATGCACTGATTGCTTCATTGATTTCAATAAATCTGTTCGACAAAATTTCTTCTACATCAGCATGAGTATCAAACCCACCCATTGAAACATAAAACGTATCCGTATCAACACCTCGATCTTCTACAGTCGCCATAAGCCTTGTAATTAGTGCCAATTCTCGTCCTAAACTTGATTCGGGAAATGGCGTATTGGTATCAGAAACACTCGCACCATCTAACAACTCTCCAAAGATCTCACTTGCACTTATTGAATCCATCAAATTTTCTGACCATGTATCGGCAAAGAAGCCACTATCTGCAGATGTCATATTTTGAAGATTTAAAACATGAGCCAAAGTAGATTCAGATAGTTCGGGAGATGATACCCCGTATCTATCAACAATAACCTGTCCAGCTGTTACTCCAGGCTCGCCCACAATAGCCTGTGAGAATCCAGAAACTGAAAATGATGCAATGTTGTGGCCTCTCTGAGACAAAGAATCAGTCATACGCCCTAGCACTCCAGAGTTGCCTCTTTCCTCTTGAGGATCAATTTGCTTTGTCTCAAGTTGCATTGCGTTGTGGGCAAATAATTGAGTAGCAGTCAAAAAGTTGTAGTCCTCCTTTGTGACTGGAGTTGTCATTACTCCAACATTGGCCAAAAACGCGAGATCCCCATCTTCATATAATTCCTGGAGTTTTGGGAGTTCTTTGTGAATTCCAAATGTGTCACATACCTGTCTAGTTGCTTCTATAGTTAGCATGTCTCTCCTAGGGATAGCGACCTCTGACCGAACTTCCAGATATTCATCTGCTAAGTCATTTGAGCATGTATGAGGCATCAACATATTGTAACTATCCATACCTCCAGAAAGCATGAAGAATATCACAGCTTTGTAAGGCTTGCCTGTAGGAGATGGTAAGGTGAAGCCTTCTCGAGAAACATCTGTTTCTTTCACAATATTTGTACTATGAAACTCAGGAGAAACCAAAATAAGCTCCTGGGCAAGTCTTACAGCCTCATCTATGGAGCTGGAGGTTTCGACAACACTACTAATATACTGTCTTTTATCTACTCCCAATCTCCCAGATGTGAGTATAGAAGCAAGCTCGTCAACAACTTCTGTTGCATACCCTTCATTGCCATGGATCGCTCGAATTGTAACTCAAAAAGCCATCTGATTCATCATAATATCCTGTTGAACATGGAGTCGTAAAACGTCCAAAACCTTCATCACAGCGACTTAGTCCATACCTTACCATTGAAAACATACCGTTGACAAAACCGATAACTGTAGGCATGTCAAGAACAGTCGATTCTGGTGCAACAAGACTTCCCTCACCGACACGGCCGGCTGGTTGAAACTCTGGTAGAAAGAAGGAAAATACAGTGGGAGATTCATGAGCCATTTGTCCAATTTTTCTTTCCATATTGTCCAAAACAATTGGACTAAACTTTCTATTGTTGATAAACTCCATACTGCGCATAAATCCGATTACTTTGAGTAGTGGTTCTCTGAGAGCCCCATGTGTTGGGTCTGCATCTAAGATGACAGAGCGAGCTTCACGGTCAAGTAGGATGGCAGCAACTGTGGCCTTCAAATCCCCGTACGCCCCTGTTCCAAATGAATGTGGTCCAACTTCATACAACCCTGCTTTGAAGGCAGAAGCAACTGTCTTCACATATCGAGGAGATGGATTCGATGTTACTAACCTTTGAATCATACGAATCGATATGAAAGGAGCAGTGTTATCGTGATAAAAGAAATGATCAAGTACTGCATCTGTTTCATAGGCAGCATCGCGTGATGTTTCGTCGTCTGGTGTTAAAGACATGAAATGAGGGGCATTACGGAACGAATAGCCAGTTAGAAATCCGCCTGGACCCGTGATCTGCACATTTTCGATGCTATTTTTCATAAATCTAGTAATGCCATTTGAGTCTACAAATTCAAATATTGTGTTTTTATCCAATCTATCATTCTTCATGTGTGCTGTGATATTGGTTTCAACGTCTACAGTTGCCGAATAAGTGCCTTCATCATAAGTACTCGGATCCAATGATCCAATTATCAATGTTGATAGAACATCTTTTATAGAGTTTGGCATACTATAAAAGACCTGCCTCTCCTGAACAGATGTTTCGCATAGACAAGACCCTTCAGCAAGAGATTGACAAACACCAGAACAGTCGTCAGAAAATGAAGGATAGCTACCAGAGTACCAGTATGCCTTGAAGAAGTTTTCATTCGCATCATTGACATGCAACACCTTTTTCAAGTAGGTAGAAGGTTCATGAACAACAGCGACATGACCGTCACTTGCAACCTTGACTTGAAGTTTACAAGGATCTTTTGTCCAAAAGTAATTATCAATCTTGTACGATTCATCGGAGTCCACTTCATAGAAGTTACATAGTCCCAGTGGAGCCCCTGTACTGGATGTTTCGCATCGATCTTCTGCAGAATTATACATCATGCGTTCTCCGTCATAGACAGCAAATCGATCAGCATCATTATCACCTAACTCACAACATGCTTCCGAGGCCACAGGCAGCTTTGGATTTCCGCACATAACATCACCATAACTTTTCCTTGGGCTGATTTTGATAGCGCCTTCATATATTAATTGCTGTACACAGGGGAGTGGATAATACTCATAGAATATACCAGTCTCAACTTCAACAACTCGGACTGTGTCGACTTGGCATTCGATTCCTGTACACTCTAAATTAGTGTCAAGAGTAAAGAATGTTTCAAAATCACAATTTCCATCGTCATCTTTGTCATTACAGAGGAGTTCTTTTAGAGCAGATCCTTCTTCAAGAGTGAATAATTTAATGGTTTCATCAGTTGCAAATTCAGATGGCTCGTACATAGATTCAGGTATATTTGAACTTCCCAAAAACTTGTAATGTGCTCCTTTTCGAAGAAACATTTTATCTGCAAAATCTACACACAAAGGAAAGAGATCTCCGATGTAACCTCCGTATAAATTAGTCTTTGGGAAACGATCTCTCCATGGTGCTTCTATTCGCATTAAGTCCAACTGATTGCTACTTGTATGCTCAAGGTTTCCCCTTCTGTTTTCTGTCTCAAAGCCTGTCCAAGCCTTGGCAAATGACATGATGTTATCATTTGTGTACGTGAGTATCGTCTTTCCAGAAGAGTCGAGTTTTGGTGTACCATCAATGTTGAGCTCAATAGTGCCTATAGAGAACAATTGCATTATCTCTCTAGCAAAGTTTTCATCCGCATCAACCTTGACAGTGTAGCGTTCCCACATATACGAAAATGATTTTGATCGTAAATAACTGAGATTCTCTGCCATGAGTGGTGAATAACTAATCTCTTTGAGGATATCACGATAATTTCCAAAAGCGTTTCGCACAAAGATATCGTAATAATATACAAACCATTCTGGTTTGCTTCTTTGATCTCTGATGTGATCCTTCACAACAATGATAATCTGTGATATTGCCCATGCAATCCTCTGCCGCAGTTGATCACCACCAGTCAAAGCAATCATAACCCAGGTGAATATTCTACTATCGCCATGCCCAAAATTGACATATCGATCAATACCAGTATGATAATCAAAGATAGATCCAAGACTTTTGTCATTGGCGACTTCTCCAACACTACCACAGACAAGAACACCCGCACCACTAATATCGGCTGCGGCACCAAAGTGTTGAATAACCTCATCAGTTTTGAGTTGTGTTGGCAAATCCCTAAGTCTAATTTCATCTCCAAATCTCCCTACATAACTAAACTTTTGATAGTTATTATCCCACCTTGATATTTCATGATTAAATCCAGGATCAACAGGATGCTCACTTGGAAAAGTAAGATACCATAGTCCATCATCGGCCCATTTTTTAATAGGATTTCTGTTTCCATTTGCTGCTGCATATGCATTACCCGGATGAGTGTCTTCAGCTGTCCAATATGTCATATCATAAACTGATAAGTGCTCATCATGTACCCGTTTGTAGCATATGTCATCTACTTCAATTTCAATTTCGACTTCATAATCAGATGAATTACAACTCAATACTGCATCCGAGAAGTAAACATCTCTGATAAAAGGATTATCATCATCTGATACTGTCAACAGTTCTGCCAAAGCTTCCTCAGTCTCAGGGTATAACTCAGTAGGGTCGCAGCCAGCGTTAGAATCTTTGATTTCCCAGCGTGATCTTAGTTCATTAGTACATGGATGTTGTAAGTCGCCAGCGGGGAGACCGAAAATTCCGTAGACGTATTTTCCAGACTTCTCCTGAAGCTCAACAATAGTTGTCTCATTCAACACAAACTCAATTTCATCTCCAGCAGCAGACGAGCCGCAGGCATATTGAGACAATACACAGTTTTCTTCATTGAGAAAGTTTCTAGGAGCATTAGAGCAATAGCTGACTCCACTTGACTTCACAACAACATCAATGCCTCCATCATCTAGTGGATTAGTATCAGTATTCAAGCTCAAATCGAAATGAGGATCATAAACAACCCATGAAGAGTCAGGCAACTTGCCAAATATAAATGGGCTCTCTGCGGTTGTTGCTGGGATACTCGTACATTCCGATCCACTATAGCCATTTGGCAAGAAGAATTCTTCAGCATCAGTCACATTTCCATCAAGTGGATCTAAGTCACTCCAATCACTAAACGTAATCAAGTTCTCAGAAGTTACTAAATGCTCATACATGGTAAAGTTGATAGCAGGATTGTAGAATCTTGCGCATTCACCTTCTGGTAGTCGTAAATATAGAGCACCGTCAACCCTCATTTGTAATCGAGAACTGCATATATAGTGATCATAAGTTTCATCGAAAGGGTAATCTTCATAATCACTGCCAGGAATCCTAATATCGGCAACTGTTAAATCATGACCACCCCTTGATATAATGAATGGACCACTTCCTGTGATACGGATTGGTCTTCTATATTCTGATTCTTCAGGATAATCAATATTTACAAAGCTGAATTTACGCCAACGAGTGAATGAGTCACATGGATGATCCGGTATACCTGAAGACACTGGCGTGTAGAGCCTTGCATTACTTCTTTTCCTAAAGTATTCTCGATGACTTGTTGAATCTACATCCATCTGATCCATCATCCATTGAGAAAACTTATATTCTCCTGTGTAATCAGTGGAAAAAGAATTGATTTCATCTTTTCTTGGCCCAAAAGTCGTCGTTTCTAAGAAACGCACGATTTCGTCTTGTTCTGTTCTAGAATGAGAATAAGGAGTAAGATAATAGGCTTCATTGGCCTCAATAGATGGCAGGAAGAATTGACATCCATTCTCATAACAAAAGAACGCATCTCCATAGGAAAGAGATGCTGCAAATGTTCCACCTGCAATTTCCCAAGAGAATCCATCATATGATCGTGCAACAGGGACCACACTGATAATTGAATTGTCTTGGTCTAAGGTCACTTTAGTAAGCGTACAGAGAATATTTTCTGCTGCGCTGAGGATAAAATTTTGTCCTTCACTCAATTCCACTGGATCGCTATCAGCTGTAAGTCCACATGATGTCGATGTTACTGTTGGTGCGTACGTGATGAAAGTTGGGGAGCTTGTCGGATCTCTGTTTGATATTGACGTTGGACTACGCGTGGGTAATTCTGTTGGCGTTGTTGCGGTTCTTGTTATCGTGACATCATCAATTGCAAGAATTTTTGTACTTTCCAAGTAATAACCTACTAGTATTCTGACATCATCACAAGATGCGAGATTCGCATCAACAGGAAGCTCAGCTTCAAAATCATTGAATGTGTTAGTATTCCATAAAAAGAATGGTATCTCATTTCGGAAAGTATAGCTGAAATCTACAGGATCGGTACATCCCGTGCCTCTGATTCTAACAACTGGACAACGATCGGTGCCACTTGTACTTGTGACTGATGGAATACAGCCTACAGCAGTTGCAGGATTGGTTTTGTCGAAAAGTTTGAACTTTGCCTGAATTTTGAATGTTGTATCTTCAACAAAGCATCTACTGTCTAGCTTCTGGTATAGGTAGTCTCTACCACTTGATGTATGTTCAAACAATAAAGCATAGCTTGAAGAGTCAGCGCCGGGGCTTGTTATAATCGCACTGCTATCATCAATATCATCTCGTAACCAGAACGAGCCATCGCCATCTTCAAAAGAAGGGTTCAATGTAAGGCTCTGGCAATTGAAAGGAATATGAGTAAAACTAATATCATCATATATCACAGATTCACTGTTTGGCTCTCGAAATCTGATGTATAGGTCTCCAGATTCAACATATTCAGGTGATATAGTATAAGTTCCTGTGATGAGATTCCATTCATTGTCAATAGAAGACACAGTTTGACCAATCCTGTCAAGGTAACCTGCTTTTCTCGAATAAATATAAGCATAAGCACATTCTAAATCCCCATTAGTTGCTTTCATGTCACACAAAGTTGTTGTCCCCTCTGTATTCTCCAGTTTAAATTTAGCCTTGGCAGCATAGCGGTGACCACTCATCTTCTGCAAGCAGTCGAAGTAAAAATATTGCCTAATATCATCGGAATATACATTCCTACCAAAATTTCTAATGGCATAATTTTCACTGGAGACTTGAATAATGGACGTCGAACTTGAACTATCTTTCCAATACATGCTTGTTCCATCATCAAAATTGCCATTGCGAATTAAGTCTCCATCACATCCAGTCTTAGTTTCAAATGGGGTCATTGTCATGTTATCAAGAATAATATCATAGTCTGATTTGACATCTTGAAACCTCACATTGATGCGTTCAGCTGAAGCAATATCAGAATCGATCTTAAAGACCCCGTGAAGCATAGTAAAGCCATCCGCCAATTCATATTGAGCAATTGGCTTAGCTACATCCATGGTTGAATAATCTGTTTCAACTTTGTTTTTTGGATTTTCATAATAGTACCAGTACAATGTTGCTTCTCCACATTTCGTTGATATGCTATCAGAGTTAGGATCACATATGATTTCTGAGCCACTATCCTCAAGTCGAATCCACGCCTTGATTTCAAAGTAATTGTCTTCATTTGTATGAAAACATCTTGTATCAAGGTTCTGTATTGGTCCATAGTAGTCACGTGATCGTCCCGTGTTCATGATAGCCTTTGAGCCCCCAATTCCTCCGTCAGTATTAACTTCAAGAGAACCACCTGTTTCAAGCCAATAGTTCATTCCATCTTCTATGTCTCCATTTATGAAAACATTATCACATACTGCTACCGGCTCAATAACAGAAATATTTAATGGACCAGCATGACCATCACATTCAGGTACCTCTTCCCAAGTCTCTAGTGCGAATCTTGGCCAATCTTTTTCTCCGTCCTGGTTTAGAAATCTAATTTCGTAGGTACCGGAGGGGAGTGATGCAGCAAACAATCGAGAATTCCATTCTTCCGTAAACTCAGATAAATCATTATCATATTGGTATTTACTACCAATGAATACCTGCTTTCCTTCTTCATTCACAACATTCATTGTCCACTTGTCTGTCAAATATTGATCAACATTGAATCTTACTGTCCGAAGGCAAGTTTCCTCACAATACGTCAAACACATTGACGAATACCGAGTACATGTTCCCTTAGCAAATGTTGTCATCTGTACTGTGCTAGAAACAAAAGATCCTGGTCCAACGTTGTCAATCATTGATGGATGGGATGAACCACCAACATCTGTAATGACAACGTCACGGACTCCGCCAGTAGTAGCTGTCGATGATATTGATCCAGAGACAGAACAACCATCAATCAAGTTGCCACCTCTGTCATCTTTGAAAGTAACATTATCATAAGAAGTTAGGTAATCCCAATGACTATCACGAACTTCTGCTGTTCGGAATCCAACAGGAAAAGAACTAGAACACTCGTTGTTATCAAAGTCAGAAAACAATACGTTCTCAAACCTTGCGCCCTTCCGGCCATAAATCTTCCATGAATTATAAACATCAGATGGTGACCTGACTCCAAAAATTACGTCAGTCGCTGAAGACCATTTACATATCTTATTGAAGTGTGGAGACTGGATTATGTCAAGAGTTAAATCTGTCATGCCCAAAAATTTTGAATTAAGAATCTCCATATCATCAGTCCATTCCACATCAATGCCATATTTATTGTCTGCAAAGATAGAGTTATTGATTGTTCCTCTCCAAGCTTTATACAAATCAAGTCCTGAGTTCAAGTTCTTGAAGGACCGAAAACTGTCAATTGAATACCTTGCAGCATTTTCATTATAATATTCATAGTAGTTGTAATCCATTCCATGATACTTATTTGAATGAGCAACATTATCAATGAATGCACCCAAAGGAATGTCTCTTGCATCAATTGAATTATCCAAAGATTCACCATCCTCTCCTCTGATCTTATCATCTGCAGTGATATAGAATCCGGAAGCATCTCCACCTGCAGCGATATTCCCATAGAAATTATTATTGGGAACGCGAATAAAGAATGCACATGCATCGTAGTCGGTTTGACCGGACAAGGTATCGTCTCTTGAGATATCTTTCGTTTGGGAAACGAGATTTTCAATGAAGTCATTAGCCTCGCAGCTATAGCGACAATAGAAAAAATGTCCTTGATTCAAAACCCCAATATTCTGCGAAAGAGTCAAGTTGGATGTACCCTCAACTACTATTCCTCGATGGAACGAATCCACAATACTGTTCTTAGATATCTTGGATCCATCTAAATTTCCGTTGAATAGAGAATGGATTGGAAAGCGATCCTCTTCATCTAACTGCCCCATACGTCTAAACTCAATACCTTCAATAGTTTGAACATGTGTTTGTGTATGCAATAGCATGAGGTATGCACCAACTGAACTATCATCTATCATTTCACCCTGGATCTTGACGTTTCTGGATACTAACGCTACTTCAGCAGCAAAGTCAGCACTATCTGTTTCAGAGACAATTGGATCGAAAGGAGCTTCAGCTAGTTCAATCACTGCATCGTCTCCTTCTCTCCTGATACTAGTAATCAATCCTGAGTAACCGTTTCCCTGTTTATCATAATTGTACAACGTTGAACTGGTTACATGAATTGTAGAACCAGTACCCCAACAACTAGTAGCATCTTTATTCACAACTAATTCAGCAGCATACCCCTTATCAAATCGAATACTAACATTATCATAATCGACCGTAAACTTATGCCCGTCTCTAGAGTTATCAATCTGATGGTAGAATTCAATTTTGGTACCCTCTGACATCTTCTTATCAATAGGGAACGAACCGCTACACGTAACAAACCCATCATCATAGGACTGTGGAGGACAAAGTAGGACAGTTCTATAGATCGTACTTTGTCCTGATCTTTCAATCCTCAGTCTGAGGGAAGAGGGTTGAGGAGTTTTAGAATGGATACGAACGTCGATGGAAGTAAAGTATCTAACACCTTGGTCAAAACATAGAGGGTTGAGTTTTTGCCGAATGGAAGAGTAATAATTGTTTCGTTCTGTGGATCGAAAGAAGTTGTTTCCATCTTCCACAATCACATCCAGTTTGCTGTAAGAATGTTTCGTCATGGGATAAGGATTCAACCAATTCGCCTCGGCATCACCATTCAAAACCAACTCTCCACAGGGATCGTCAGGGTCCGCATAACTTGATTCAGTAGGTAAACTAATCATAAAATAATCTATCGTAAAATCCGTACCAGGTTCTACATCACGAAAGTAAAAGATTCCCCAATCATCATTTTCAGGTAATAATTCTCCGTCAACCAAGTTGATGACACCCGTAAATTGAACCCATTCTCCATAATTCCCCGCTTCTCGTGATGACATCGTTTGGACTGTATGATCTTCATCACCAAACCAAGAACGTAATCGAGGACAAAAGCCGCTGGAATTGCTACAAGGTGTCATTTGCCCTTCCTTTCCAGGTGCATCTAATTTGATTCGAGTAGTGAATAAATAATCTGTATCGGGCAATAGACAATCATGAGGTGCCAAACGTGTTAAATCAATGTAGGGACCTTGAAATGTTTGATGACGATTAGAGCAGGTCAATGCACCACTTTCAATATCAGCCAATGATCCACGACGGCAATGCCATGCTAAATCTGGATCATCAAATCCATCAAAGGTGGAATTGAAAAATAGAAGTCCAGATGTTGGGCATGAATCTGGTAGGGAATGGAAGGGAGTAAAGTCTGCAGCATCCTTGGTAGGTTTGACGTAGTTGACGTCCTTGACGGTTGTCCAAGTATCACAGGAGGATGGAAAGGCTTGTATGGTGACTCTTCCACCAGCAATGAGGAAGGGCATCTTACCAAGGTTACACCGTTTAGAATCAAATTCTTCACAGACATTTCTGTTGGGGTCTTGAGAGGGTCGGAAGGTAATATCAGCTCCTGAGCTTTTCGTAACAAGAGTGATGGATACACCTACATTCCCAGGTTCGATGGTACTTTGACTGTTTGGAATGACCAATTCTCCCTGTACAAAGACGTAGGGAGTTGTAATATTCACAACATGATTATCTGGAAAGATCAGTTTACCCTCAATATCTAATCCCTTCAATGTTTGTTCTCCTGTCAAATCCCAAGTCCAACATTCTCCACAGGGGATAGTTATAACTGAACTTAAATCCATAGAGGAAACGGTAGAAGAGCAATCTGTGACAGTATCCAATAAGGCATTACAGGTAAGTGGTTGGAAGGATCCGATTTCAGCAGAGTTGACGGATAGGAAACGTGCTTCTTGATTGATAAAGTCGGGATGACGTTCCTCAGAAGAGTGGAGAGACCATTCTTCATTCATTTTTTCAATGTCATCGTCGTGATAGTTTTCTCCATCTGCTGGGATATTGATGGAAGAGTCAAGAAGTAATAAATAATCATCATCATCATCATCATCAACAACTAGATCTTTATTATGATTGACATCGGTAGAGACATCCTCCAAAGATGATGGAGGGTCATCATTTTTCTCATCTTTGCTCCTAGTGAGAGGATAAGCAGGCAACTGGTGTGATACATGGTGGTCAACAACAACAACTTCTTGTGAAAACCGCACATCCTCTGCTGGACTGTCTTGCGGCTCACCACGTAGGATAACCTCTGAAAGGTCGATATTAGGGTCATATCTTTCCTCGTTCTCGTGACTCTCTGGCTCCTCCTCCGACGACCACGACAACAACGACGATTCCTTTTTGACAGATAGACGAAGTGAACTTGAGACATCTCCTCCACGAATCTTCTGCGCTTCTACCTCTTTCTTCACCGTAGGCTCATCATCTATACCTCTTTGCAGCATGGGATATCCATCGCCCAAGTCAGCATGTGATGAATGCGAAGCTGGTTGATTACTCGGGGACAGCGATGTCCAATTACTCCATGGAGCCTTCTTGTCGACAAGTATACCCAGAAGGAAGGCAAGCACGATGTGTACTGGTACCTTACCAACCATTCTTGTGTATACGAAACGTTTCAATGATGGATTGTACGTTTACGTATGCTCAGAGTGTGTAGTCTGGATACAGTATTGTACAAGTATTTGGGTTGAATTAGCTAAGCAGGATCCAGGTCATTCAACC
>Ga0115103_1825281_pt1 | contig 12570 bp, 7 predicted proteins | sample MBTome_2_FD_89643 | JGI IMG/M metagenome (GOLD analysis project Ga0115103, IMG submission 89643) | Marine eukaryotic communities from Pacific Ocean to study complex ecological interactions - MBTS_5May14_M1_3um Metatranscriptome... | ecosystem: Environmental > Aquatic > Marine > Oceanic | place... | reverse complement strand
CTGCCATAGTATACTATTCTTTTGTTACTTCAACTTCAGGAGCTACTGTTTCACCAGAATCAGATGCATCCTCGGCAGCTTTAGCAGCCATTAGATTATCGTATTCATCTTGTGACCCTACAACGATTTTGTCATATCTTGGAAGACCTGTACCTGCTGGAATTTTATGTCCTACAATTACATTTTCTTTCAATCCATTTAAAGTATCTCTCTTACCGTTGATTGCTGCTGCGTTAAGAACTTTAGTTGTTTCCTGGAACGATGCCGCAGAAACCCAACTATCTGTTTGTAATGCTGCTCTAGTAATACCTTGAATCATTTGCTGACTTGTAGCAGGGATAGCATCTCTTGAAGAGGTAACTTTTAAATCCTTACGTCTAAGTCTTGAATTTTCTTCTCTTAGTTTACGAGCTGAAATAATTTGACCGTTTTTCACTTCTACAGAATCTCCGCAATCTTCAATTACCTTCATTCCAAAGATGCGATCGTTTTCTTCCATAAAGTCCAGCTTTGTAACTGTTTGACCATCTAAGAAACGAGTATCACCTGCATCAATAACATTCATCTTACGCATCATCTGTCTAACAATAACTTCGAAGTGCTTGTCATTAATCTTCATACCCTGCAGACGATATACTTCTTGTATTTCGTTTACAATGTACTCTTGCACGGCTGTAGGTCCTTTAATTCTTAATATATCAGAAGGAGTAATTGCACCATCACATAATCTCATTCCAGATTTTACGAAGTCATTTTCTTGTACAAGAATGTGTTTCGATAATGGAATTAGGTACTTTTTAACTTCTTCTGTTTTAGAAGTAACGATAACCTCTTTGTTACCACGCTTAATCTTAGGTCCGAAAGAAATAATTCCATCGATCTCTGTAACTACAGCAGGGTTAGAAGGGTTACGAGCTTCAAACAACTCAGTAACTCGAGGAAGACCACCGGTAATATCACCTAATGAAGCTGCAAGACGAGGAATTTTAGCAATGATTTTACCAGGAGTAATTTCATCGTTATCGTTTACAGTAAGGTGAGCTTTTACAGGAATACTGTAATTCCTTTGTACGTCTCCTTTCTTGTTCAATACGTTGATAGTAGGGTTAAGTGTTTTATCTTTTCTTTCGATCATCACTTTTTCCTCAAATCCAGTTTGTTCATCCGATTCAACTCGGTATGATAAACCTTCTTTAATATCATTAAAGGCTAATTTACCACCAAATTCGGAGATGATAACTGCATTGTAAGGATCCCAGTTACAAATAAGAGTCCCTTTTTTGATCTTCTTACCGTTTTCAACATATAAAACCGATCCATAAGGAATGTTACTTGTAGACAAGACAACTCCTAATTTATTGTCAATAATTCTTGCTTCAGAAGTTCTACTAATTACCAATAGAATATCTTCACCGTTATCATTTTTAGATGCGATAGTTCTTAAATCATCAATTTCTAATGTACCGTCAAATTTAGACATTACACTAGATTCAGAAGCGATTTTAGATGCCGTACCACCAAAGTGGAATGTTCTAAGTGTTAACTGTGTACCAGGCTCTCCAATTGATTGAGCAGCTACTACACCAACAGTATCACCAGGAACTGCCATATTAGCAGTTGATAGGTTTCTTCCGTAACATTTAGCACAAACACCTTTCTTAGATTCACAAGTTAATGCAGAACGTATTTCTACAGATTCTATATCAGCTTTATCAATAGCATCCGCTTTATCTTCCGTGATTAACTCACTAGCGGCTACAATAATGTTTTCGTTAGAGTCATATACATCGTGTAAAGAAACACGACCTACAATTCTATCCGATAATGGCTCCACAATCTCGTCGTTCTTTTTAAGAGCAGAAGTTTCTAGCCCTCTTAAAGTACCACAGTCATTAATAGTAACAACCACATCTTGAGAAGAATCTACCAAACGTCTCGTTAAGTAACCAGCATCTGCTGTTTTAAGAGCGGTATCGGCAAGACCTTTACGCGCACCGTGAGTAGATATAAAGTACTCAAGGATAGAAAGACCTTCTTTAAAGTTTGCAATAATTGGGTTTTCAATAATCGCAGCACCACTTTTATCACCTGATTTTTGTGGTTTTGCCATCAAACCTCTCATACCACCAAGCTGCTTAATTTGTTCTTTTGATCCCCTTGCACCAGAATCCAACATCATGTATACGGAGTTGAATCCTTCTTTATCAGAACTTAACTGACGCATTACTTTTTCAGTAAGGTGTGCATTGGTATTTGACCAAATGTCAATTACTTGGTTATATCTTTCATTATTAGTAATGAAACCCATGTTGTAGTTAGCAGAAACTTCGTCAACTTGACCATAAGCTTCTTTCACCATTGTGTCTTTTTCTTCAGGAACAATAACGTCACCTAAGTTAAACGAAAGACCACCTTTGAAGGCCATAGAATATCCGATTCCTTTGATATTATCAAGGAATTCAGCTGTTTTAGCGATACCAGAAATTTTAAGAATATCACCAATGATATCTCTCAAAGCTTTCTTAGTTAATAGAGTGTCAATATACCCTACTTCCTCTGGAACAAATTCGTTAAACAGAACTCTACCTACAGTAGTTTCAATTAATTTACTTTTTAACTCACCATTTTCAATTACGTTGGCTTTCACCTTTATAATTGCATGTAGAGCTACTCTATTTTCGTTGTAAGCGATTTTCACCTCTTCTTCAGAATAGAAAGCGAGACCTTCGCCTTTCGCAGCCTTTAATGGTTTCGTCATGTAATACAAGCCGAGAACCATATCCTGAGAAGGTACAGTTACAGGAGCACCATTAGCTGGGTTTAATATATTGTGTGAAGCCAACATTAAAAGTTGAGCCTCAAGAACTGCTGCCTCACCTAATGGTAAGTGTACAGCCATCTGGTCACCATCAAAATCGGCGTTAAAGGCAGTACATACTAAAGGATGAAGTCTAATTGCTTTACCTTCTATCATTACTGGTTGAAAAGCTTGAATACCTAAACGGTGAAGCGTTGGAGCCCTGTTTAATAAAACTGGGTGTCCTTTCAATACGTTTTCTAAGATATCCCAAACAACAGGTTCTCTTTTGTCAATAATTTTCTTAGCAGATTTAACTGTTTTCACAATACCTCTATCAATCATCTTACGGATGATAAATGGCTTGTAAAGCTCAGCTGCCATGTTTTTAGGCAATCCACATTGGTGTAGTTTAAGCTCTGGTCCAACAACAATTACCGAACGTGCTGAATAATCCACACGTTTACCCAATAAGTTTTGACGGAAACGACCTTGTTTACCTTTTAAACTATCAGATAAAGATTTCAGTGCTCTGTTAGATTCAGTTTTTACTGCGCTTGATTTTCTTGAGTTGTCAAACAAAGAATCTACAGATTCTTGTAACATTCTCTTCTCGTTACGCAAGATAACTTCTGGAGCTTTGATTTCTATTAATCTCTTCAGACGGTTATTTCTAATAATAACTCTTCTGTATAAATCATTTAAATCTGATGTTGCAAACCTACCACCATCTAGGGGAACTAAAGGACGTAATTCTGGCGGAATTACTGGTATAACCTTAACGATCATCCATTCCGGCTTATTTTCTATCCTTTGGTTAGCATCTCTAAACGCTTCGATTACTTGTAATCTTTTTAAAGCTTCCGCTTTACGTTGTTGAGAAGTTTCTGTATTTGCTTTGTGACGTAAATCAAATGATAATTGATCTAAATCTAATTTATTTAACAAATCGATTAATGCATCAGCACCCATCTTTGCAATAAATTTGTTTGGATCATCATTGTCTAAGTACCTGCTTTCCATTGGCATTCTTTCCAATGCATCCAAGTACTCGTCTTCTGTTAAGAAATCCATGAACTTCATTGGTTCGCCCTCATTGTTGACAGCTGTACCAGGCTGAATAACCACATACCTTTCGTAGTAGATAATCATATCTAGTTTTTTACCAGGGAATCCTAGTAAGTAACCAATTTTGTTTGGATTTGACTTAGAATACCAGATGTGAGCTACAGGCACTACCAATTGGATATGTCCTGTTCTTTCTCTACGTACTTTCTTCTCTGTTACTTCAACACCACAACGGTCGCAAACGATTCCTTTGTATCGGATTCTTTTGTATTTACCACAATGACATTCGAAATCTTTAGTAGGTCCAAAGATTCTTTCACAGAAAAGACCATCTCTTTCTGGCTTATAAGTTCTGTAGTTTATTGTTTCTGGTTTAGTAACCTCACCGCTTGATTTACCTAAAATATCTTCAGGAGATGCAAGACTAATTGTGATGTTTGAGAAACTGCTATTTACTTCTTTTTTACCTTTTCTTACTGACATATCTATTTATATAGAGAATTAGTATTGTATTTATTAGTCTAGTGTTACTTTTAATCCTAATCCCATCAATTCATGCATCAATACATTGAATGATTCTGGAATTCCTGGCGTTGGCATTGGGCTACCTTTAACGATAGCTTCATAAGCTTTTGCTCTACCAACAACATCATCGGATTTAACCGTTAACATCTCTTGTAATATGTTTGCTGCACCGTATCCTTCAAGTGCCCAAACTTCCATCTCTCCAAGACGCTGTCCACCAAACTGAGCTTTACCACCTAATGGCTGCTGAGTAATAAGTGAGTATGGTCCTATTGAACGTGCATGCATTTTATCATCCACCATGTGACCAAGTTTAAGCATATAAATAATACCTACAGTTGCTGGCTGATCAAATCTTTCACCAGTACCACCATCAAACAAGTAAGTTTGACCGTATCTAGGTAATCCAGCTTCGTCTGTTTCTTTATTGATATCATCAATTGAAGCACCATCAAAAACAGGAGTGAAATAATTTCTATCTAGTTTTTGTCCAGCCCAAGCTAATACCGTTTCGTAAATCTGACCAAGGTTCATCCTTGAAGGCACACCTAATGGATTCAATACGATATCCACAGTTGAACCATCTTCTAAGAATGGCATATCTTCGTCTCTTACAATTTTAGCAACAATACCCTTGTTTCCGTGACGACCAGCTAACTTATCACCAACTTGAACTTTACGTTTTTTAGCAACGTAAACTTTAGCTAGTTTTAGTACACCTGCTGGCAATTCGTCACCAACTGTAATAGCAAACTTCTCTCTTCTAAATTCACCAACTAACTCACTGTTTTTAATGAGGTAATTGTTCAATAAGAATAAAACTTTGCTGTTTAGTTCTTTGTCTACTACCCACTTAGAACTTCTAAAGTCTAAAGTTTGGTAATCGATAGCTTGTAAAGCTTTCAAAGTATATTTTACACCTTTAGAAATAGCTTCTTCTCCTAATCCTCCAGAAATACCTTGAGAGGTCTTTCCTGTTAATAAAGAGAATAATTTAGAAACTAATTTAGATTTTAAATCCGCAACAAGTTTAGCGTGTGCTTTTTCAATAATCTCAACAGATTCTTTATCCATTGCACGAGTGCGCTTATCTTTTACAGATTTAGAGAATAATTTTTTGTCGATTACAACACCTTTAAAAGAAGGTCTTGCTTTTAGCGATGCGTCTTTTACATCACCAGCTTTATCTCCAAATATTGCTTTTAACAATTTCTCTTCTGGCGTAGGGTCAGACTCTCCTTTAGGAGTAATCTTACCAATGATAATATCACCGGCTTTTACATCTGCACCAATTCGGATCATACCATTTTCATCCAAGTCATTTGTAGCTTCCTCACTTACGTTAGGAATATCAGCTGTTAATTCTTCAGCACCTCTTTTGGTGTCTCTTACATTAACAACCATCTCTTCAATATGAATAGATGTAAATAAGTCTTCTCTTACTACTCTTTCTGATAATACAATTGCATCCTCAAAGTTATATCCTTTCCAAGGCATGAAGGCAACTTTTAGGTTACGTCCTACAGCTAGCTCACCATTTTGGGTGGCATAACCTTCACATAGAACTTGTCCTTTAGTTACTTTATCACCTTTTACAACGATAGGCTTTAAGTTAATACAAGTATTTTGGTTGGTCTTTTTAAATTTAGTAAGTGGGTAAACACGAATGTCATCGTCGAAAGATAATAATTGATCTTCTTTAGAAACTTCGTATTTGATGTGGATGAAATTTGCATCTACATAATCCACAACACCATCACCTTCAGCATTAATTAAAACACGAGAGTCTTTAGCAACATGTGGCTCAAGACCAGTTCCAACAATAGGAGCATCTGTCTGTACCAAAGGAACAGCCTGACGCATCATGTTAGATCCCATCAATGCACGGTTGGCATCATCATGTTCTAAGAAAGGAATCAAAGATGCCGCGATAGAAGCAATTTGGTTTGGAGCCACATCCATTAACGTAATGTTTTGTGGTTCAGTAACTGGATAGTCACCTTCAAATCTTGCTTTTACACGATCAACTTCAAAGTTACCTTTTGCTCCAACAGGAGCATTGGCTTGTGCGATAGTCATATCATCTTCCTCTTCTGCAGTCAAGTAAATAGGTTGCTCATCTAACTGAACAACACCCTCTTTTACATTTCTGTATGGAGTTTCGATAAAACCTAAGTTATTCACCTTAGCATATACACATAAAGATGAAATCAATCCAATGTTTGGTCCCTCAGGAGTTTCAATTGGACATAATCTACCATAGTGAGTATAATGAACATCTCGCACCTCAAAACCTGCTCTTTCTCTTGAAAGACCACCTGGTCCTAGTGCCGACATTCTTCTTTTGTGTGTTACCTCTGCTAATGGATTAGTTTGATCCATAAATTGAGATAGCTGGTTTGTTCCGAAGAATGAGTTAATTACAGAGGACAAAGTTTTAGCATTGATCAAATCAACAGGTGTAAATACTTCGTTATCTCTAACATTCATTCTCTCACGAATGGTTCTAGCCATTCTAGATAAACCTAAGCTAAACTGATTCGACAATTGCTCTCCAACTGTTCTAACACGTCTATTACTTAAGTGATCAATGTCATCAACGTTAGTTTTTGAATTAGCTAATTCAATCAAGTTTTTGATGATTGATATGATATCCTCTTTGGTTAAAATTTGGATACTTGAATCTACATCTAAGCCTAATTTTTTATTGATTCTAAAACGTCCAACTTCTCCAAGACTATATCTTTGGTCTGAGAAGAATAGTTTATCAATAATACCTCTAGCCGTTTCTTCATCTGGCGGCTCAGCATTACGTAATTGTCTATAGATATAAATTACCGCTTCTTTTTCCGAGTTAGTTGGATCTTTTTGAAGGGTATTGTAAATAATAGCGTATTCAGAGTTGCTCACATCTTCTTTGTGTAGAAGAACTGTTTTAGAACCTGAATCTATTATTTCATCTATGTGTTCTTTTTCTATTACTGTTTCACGATCAATGATAACTTCATTTCTTTCGATGGAAACAACTTCACCTGTATCTTCATCCACGAAATCTTCAATCCATGTTTTAAGAATACGTGCAGCAAGTTTTCTACCAATAACTCGCTTTAATGCAGCTTTGCTTACTCTAACTTCATCGGCTAGGTCAAAAATTTCTAAAATGTCTTTATCATTTTCGAAACCGATAGAACGTAAAAGAGTTGTAACAGGTAATTTTTTCTTACGATCAATGTATGCGTACATTACATTGTGTATATCTGTAGCGAATTCAATCCAAGAACCTTTGAAAGGTATAACTCTTGCTGAATACAACTTAGCTCCATTTGCGTGGAAACTATGCCCAAAGAATACACCAGGCGATCTGTGAAGTTGAGAAACAACTACACGCTCAGCACCGTTGATAACAAATGATCCTTTTGGGGTAACATAAGGTACAGAACCTAAAAACACTTCTTGTTCGATAGTTTCGAAATCTTCGTGATCTGGGTCAGTACAGTATAATTTTAATTTTGCCTTTAAAGGCACTTTATAAGAAAGTCCTCTCTCAATACATTCTTCAATGGTATAACGAGGAGGATCAATATTATAGTCAATAAATTCTAAAACGAAATTATTTCTAGAGTCAGATATTGGGAAGTGATCGTTAAATACTTGCCACAAACCTTCTTCTCTTCTTCGTTCTAAGGATACTCCGATTTGGAAGAAGTCCCTAAATGCACCAATCTGGATATCAAGAAAATCTGGATATTTTAATTGATTTTTCGTCGATGCGAAATTGATTCTTTTGGTAGAGTTATTTTGAGCCAATTTATTAAGTTTTAATCGTTAAAAAATAAAGCGATATGTATAAACACAAAATGGCTTAAGCTCTATACTAACGTATAGAGCCTAAACCTTTGTGAAGTTTTTGTTGAACTTATTTTAGTTCAACTTCAGCACCTGCTTCTTCAAGCTGTGCTTTTAAAGCTTCTGCTTCATCTTTAGCAACACCTTCTTTTACTGCTTTAGGTGCACTATCAACTATTTCTTTTGCTTCTTTAAGACCAAGACCAGTTAATTCTTTTACTAATTTAACTACTGCTAGTTTAGAACCACCAGCTGCAGTTAGAACTACGTCGAATTCTGATTGCTCTTCTGCTCCGCCATCGGCTCCGCCAGCAGCAGGGCCAGCAACAGCTACAGCTGCAGCAGCAGGCTCAATTCCATACTCATCTTTTAAGATGTCAGCTAACTCGCTAACTTCTTTTACAGTTAAGTTCACTAATTGGTCTGCGAACGCTTTTAAATCTGCCATTTTATTTTAGTTTAATTTGTTGTTAATTCGTTTTTTTTAATGTGGAAGCATTAAAATAATTAGTGGTGCGTATCACTAAAATTCTTACTCTGCTCTTTCGCTCAACGTCTTTAGGATGCCTGATAATTTGCTTCCAGCAGACTGAAGAGATGAAATAACATTCTTTGGAGGAGACTGAAGTAATCCGATGATTTCTCCAATTAATTCCTCTTTAGATTTCAATGTAGATAGAACTTCAACTTGATCATCACCGAAGTAAAAACTCTCTTCGATGTAGGCCGATTTTAAAAGCGGCTTCTCTTGTTTCTTTCTAAATTCCTTAATAATTCTTGCAGGGACATTGTTTGATTCTGCAAACATAATTGCAGTATTCCCTTTTAAAGATTGATACATTTCTGCAAAATCAATCTCGTTCTTTTCCATTGCCTTTCTTAAAAGTGTGTTTTTTATTACTTGAATATGTACATCACTTTTGTAGCACAAACGTCTTAAGTCTGAACTTTGTTCCGCAGTCAATCCTGAGATATCCGTTAGGTAAAAGTTTTTGTTGTCAACTAATTGAGCACTTAGAAGGTCAATTGCATTATTTTTTTCTTCTCTTGTCATAACTTTATATGATTAGATAGATTTCTCATCAATTTTTATACTTGGACTCATAGTGCTAGACATGTAAACGCTATGCATGTAAGTCCCTTTAGCTGCCGAAGGCTTTAACTTCACAATTGTTTGAAGTAATTCGTTAGCATTATCTACGATTTTAGCTGCATCAAAAGATGCTTTACCAATAGCGCAGTGAATAATACCGAATTTATCTACCTTAAAGTCAATCTTACCTTTCTTCACATCAGAAACAGCTTTACCTACTTCCATTGTTACAGTTCCGGTCTTTGGGTTAGGCATTAAACCTCTTGGTCCTAAAACACGACCTAAAGCACCTAATTTACCCATTACAGATGGCATAGTGATGATTACATCAACATCCGTCCATCCCTCTTTGATTTTTTCGATATACTCGTCTAAACCAACAAAGTCAGCACCAGCTTCTTTTGCTTCTGCTTCTTTATCCGCAGTAACTAAAGCTAAAACTTTAACATCCTTACCCGTTCCATGAGGAAGAGTAACAACGCCTCTAACCATTTGGTTAGCTTGTCTTGGATCAACTCCTAACTTAACAGCTACATCAACAGAAGCGTCAAATTTAGTTTTCGAAACTTCTTTGATTAAGCTTGCTGCATCAGTTACTGAGTAAGATTGGTTCTTATCAATCAGAGCCGCAGCCGCTTTTATTCTTTTACTATCCGCCATATCCTTAGTTTTTTTGTGGAGCAGTTCCACCTTTAACAGTAATACCCATACTTCTTGCAGTACCAGCGATCATCATCATTGCTGAATCGATTGAAAAGGCATTTAAATCTGCCATTTTATCTTCAGCGATGAACTTTATTTGATCCCAACTTACAGAAGCAACTTTAACTCTGTTTGGCTCACCAGAACCACTTTTCTTTTTAGCAGCTTCCAATAATTGAACAGCAGCTGGTGCAGTTTTGATGATAAACTCGAAAGATTTATCTACATATACTGTAATTGCTACTGGAAGTACTTTACCTTGTTTGTCTTGAGTACGAGCATTGAATTGTTTACAGAAATCCATAATATTCACACCAGCAGCACCCAAAGCAGGCCCTACAGGTGGCGACGGATTTGCTGCGCCTCCTCTAACTTGTAATTTTACAACTTTACTTATTTCTTTTGCCATTGTTATTTATTTATTTTGAATTCAGGTAAAGATTAATTAGGAAGCATTAAATCTAAACGATAAATTCGGTTGCATTAAACTATTCTTTTTCTACTTGCATAAAACTCAATTCAACAGGAGTTTTACGACCAAATATTTTTACTGTAACTTTCAATTTCTTCTTTTGTTCATCTATCTCTTCAATGAAACCACTGAAAGAATTAAATGGACCATCTACTACTTTAACAGATTCACCAACTACATAAGGAATAACGATTTCCTCGTCTGTAAGAGCTAATTCATCTACTTTACCTAATATTCTGTTCACTTCAGATTGACGCATTGGAACTGGGTCACCACCTTTAGTAGCACCTAAAAATCCAATTACACCAGGAACAGATCTAATTGTATGAGGGATTTCTCCAACTAAATTAGCTTCAACCAAAATATAACCTGGAAAAAAATTACGCTCTTTGCTTACTTTCTTTCCATTTCTAATTTGGAAAACCTTTTCTGTAGGAACTAATATCTGGGAAATAAAATCAGATAAGTTAAGACGTGAGATTTCGTTCTCTATATAAGCACAGACTTTTTTCTCTTGTCCTCCTACTGCTCTTACAACATACCAGTGTTTTTCTGCCATTTTTCTAGTTTGTTAAAATAATCCGTAGAAAAGTTCCATTACGTTACGGAAACTAACATCCATAAGGTAAATAATCAGTGCGATAATCAATGATGCCACCGCTACAACGATAGAGCTACTTTGTAACTCTTTCCAAGTAGGCCATGAGACCTTATTGATTAGATCATCAGCTGATTCTTTTATATATTCTGCAAATTTTGCCATTTTATTTACTTTTTGCACGGGTGGAGAGACTCGAACTCCCAACCAATGGTTTTGGAGACCACTACTCTACCAATTGAGCTACACCCGTAAAAACAGCAATAGGAAAGGCCAATTATGACCTTTCCTTATCACTGTAAACTTTAAATTACTATCCTAAGATCTCAGTAATCTGACCAGCACCTACAGTTCTACCACCCTCACGGATTGCAAATCTTAATCCAGTACTCATCGCTACTTTGTTGATCAATTCAACAGTAATAGTTAAGTTGTCACCTGGCATAACCATTTCCGTTCCATCTGGAAGGAAGATTTCACCAGTTACGTCTGTAGTTCTTAAGTAGAACTGTGGACGGTATTTATTATGGAATGGAGTATGACGTCCACCCTCTTCTTTTTTCAAGATATAAACCTCTGCTTTGAATTTAGTGTGAGGAGTTACTGAACCTGGTTTACAGATTACCATTCCTCTCTTAATATCAGATTTTTCAATTCCACGAAGTAAGATACCTACGTTATCACCTGCTTCACCTCTATCTAATATTTTACGGAACATCTCAACACCAGTAACAGTAGAACCTAATTTCTCAGCTCCCATACCAATGATATCAACAGAATCTCCAGTATTAGCTACACCAGTCTCAATACGACCAGTTGCAACAGTACCACGACCTGTAATAGTAAATACGTCCTCAATTGGCATCAAGAAGTCTTTAGCATTATCACGTACTGGTTCTGGGATATGTGCATCAACACCTTCCATTAATTTCATAACAGTATCAACCCATTCTTTTTCAGCGTTCAATGCACCTAGTGCAGATCCAGCAATTACAGGAGCATTGTCACCATCGTAATCGTAGAAAGAAAGTAATTCTCTTACTTCCATTTCAACTAATTCTAAAAGTTCTTCGTCGTCTACCATGTCAACCTTATTAAGGAAAACAACAACAGCAGGAACACCTACCTGACGAGCTAATAAGATGTGCTCACGAGTTTGTGGCATTGGACCATCCGTTGCTGCACATACTAAAATTGCACCATCCATCTGAGCAGCACCAGTAACCATGTTCTTTACGTAATCGGCGTGACCTGGACAGTCTACGTGTGCGTAATGACGGTTAGCAGTTTCATACTCAACATGTGAAGTGTTGATTGTAATACCTCTTTCTTTTTCCTCTGGAGCGTTATCGATAGAGTCAAACGCTTGAGCTTCACACAATCCAGCGTCCGCCAATACCTTAGTAATAGCGGCAGTCAAGGTAGTTTTTCCGTGGTCAACATGACCAATTGTACCAATGTTCAAGTGT
>Ga0115103_1003597_pt1 | contig 12715 bp, 11 predicted proteins | sample MBTome_2_FD_89643 | JGI IMG/M metagenome (GOLD analysis project Ga0115103, IMG submission 89643) | Marine eukaryotic communities from Pacific Ocean to study complex ecological interactions - MBTS_5May14_M1_3um Metatranscriptome... | ecosystem: Environmental > Aquatic > Marine > Oceanic | place... | reverse complement strand
TTTACGTGGTGTAAATGTTTCTGGATCGTATACCAATGGAGTCATAATTAATGGAATATATGGTGCAAATACTGCTCCTGCTTCCAAGAATTGTCCACCTCTAAAGCCCATTAGGATTGTATTTTCAGTCATGTATGGGTTTTTGTAAACCGTATACCTACTGTTAATAGTACCTGCTTTTTGTACTCCAAAAGCGTATGTCTGTTTAGCAGCATCTCCATCAGAAGTTCCAGCAAATCCTGGAATTGATTCTAATATTGTAGATACTGTTGGAGAACATACTAAGAAATTTGCTCCACCTCTAAGTGTTTTCTGGTGAATAGCATTACTTAGTTTTTGGATTTTAGTTCCTAATGTTTGGAACCACTGTCCTTGAGAGTTATAGAAACCTAAGTCGCTATTTACAACACCACCTGTGTTAAGAGCTAAGTTATTCTGTGCAGACCAAACTTCTGTACCTGCGGCAGCAGATTCGATCAACATATCAAGAATTTCTAAATCAATTTCTAATGAGATGTATTCACTCATGATTGAAGTTAATTCAGCTTCAGCATCCAATGAATGGTAAGCATTTAAATCCTGTGCGAACTCTGGAGTCCATACAGCTTTCAATTTACGTGTCTTAGCAACAATTGCTTCAGACTGCATTTGAACGTTGATTTGAGGGATTGCAATTTGTGGTGATGTTCCTGTTGGAACTCCATCATTATTAGCATTTAGGCTAGTATTTCCAGCTTCAAAATCACCTCGATCAGCATCTGTAGTTTGCATTAAATATACTACTTTTACAGAACCACCATCAACTATATCAGAACCTACAAAGAAATCAACGTCACCGCCATTTAATTTTGTAAATTGTGGATATTGTACTGCAGTTGCTGGTAATTCAGCAGCTGAACCTGATAGGTAAAATGCTCTTACAGCTCTTGTATCAAAATTTGGTAATGATGATGTAGGAACTGATAGTTTTACAATTTGACCAGTAGCACCTGCTACATAAGACTGAGATACTGAAGAATCAGCATTTAAGTCAGAATACCAATCCACAGATCCTGATGCTACTGTTACAGCAGCTGATTGTGTGTTGTTAATAGAGTATCCGAAACGACCTGCACCGTAAAGACCACCTGTATTTGAGTTACCGAATGGAGAAGTTCCATCAGCACCTGTAGTACCATAAAGTGATTGTCCTTTTGAGAATGGATCTTTATCTGTACCATATTGGAAATCTAGGAAAAATACTAGACCTGAAGGTAAGTTCATTGGTTGAACTGAAACGAATTCTTTCGCTGCAATCTGTCCAAATACTTTTCTTACCAATGGTAAAGCAACTCCTGCCCATTGAGCACCTGTTCCTGGGGTAAAAGTACCTGCACCAGAACCACCACCTGTGTTTGAAGCTTCAACAACTAGTTGTTTTGCTTGATTTTCTAGGATCATAGACATATTGTTTTTGCTGGTTTCGTTTTCGATACCTTCTAGCAAACCTGTCTTACCCCACTTATTGGCTAATCTTGCAGCATCACCTTGTAGTGATTTGTAAGGGTTAGCACTTTCTAATAGAGAATTTAATTGACTCATTTTGTTTTTTGTTTTTTAATTAATTTTTTGTTTTGTTATTAACCTTTAATAATACCGGCTAATTTTTGAAATCTTGTTACCTTTTCATCTGATTCAACTATAGGTTGTTTCTTAGTTGTTTTTGCAAGTGATCTAGATGAAGAAGCACTACCTTTAGCTCTATAGCCTTCGCTTATAGAATTGTTTGTAGATTTTGATTTAATACTACTATTAATAGTTTCAAATACAAGTTTTACTTCTTTAACTGTTTCAGCTTTGTCAAAAGTACTTAATACTTTAACTTTCTGGTTTTCAGATAAATTTTTGCTACGGAATACTTTATTTACATAAAGTAATTTAGCATTTAAAAGGTTGATTTCATTAAGTTCTGATCTTAGTGTTGCAACAGTATCCATTGCTTCTTTTAAATCTTCCTTTTCGTCTTTCATACCGTCTAAATAGCCTTCTTCCTCAGCATCTGTACGAGCATTCTCATCCATTGTTACTTCTACTTCGTCATCAATTTCGATGTCCATTTCATCATCTCCTTCAACGTCGATTTCATCTTCGTCTTCGGTTTCAAAATCTTCACCAGCTTCTAACTCACCAGCCGTAACCATGTCTTCGATTACATCTTCGATAAACTTTTTAAGATCGTCTTCAGACATATCTTCGATATCGACATCTTCGTCGTCATCATCTTTGTCTTCTTCGTCTTCTTCCTCGTCTTTCATACCGTCTAAATAGCCTTCTTCTTCAGCATCCGTACGTTCGTCCTCTTTCAAGTCCTCTTTTTCGTCCTTCATACCGTCCTTGTAGCCTTCTTCTTCAGCATCTGTACGAGCGTTTTCATCAAGTTCATCTCTTTCTAATTCTGCTAAAATTTCATCCAAGTCTATGTCTTCTTCTTCACGCATATATTCAGTTTCTCTTTCAGCTTTATTATCGCCGCGATCACCTCTACGCATTACTGGGTTTGACATTTTCTCTTCAACTTTAGCATCTTCGCTTGCTTCAGTTACCTCGTCTTTGCTTTCTTCCATTTCTTCTTTTTCCATTTCTTCTATTTTACTAGCGAACATGGCTTGAACTTGTGGAGTGAATGCTTCTTCGAGGGCAACTTTAGCGTTTGCTATTGCAGATTCTTTGACTGTTTTAGCATCAGCGATTGCTTCTTTTAAAAAAAGTTCTGTTCATTTTTCCTAAATTTTTGTTGGGAAACTACGTTTATTCAAGAAACGTAATAGGGATTAATTTGTTTTTTTTTTGATACCATATAAGAAATGGCATATTACAGTTATACGTATGTGGGGAATATTGAAATACACAAAAAGCGCCCGAAATGAGCGCTTAATGTTTTAAATAAATTAGTAATATTGTAGGGTATATGTTTAAATTATAGGACAAAACCCATGACTGCATAATATTTCACCTAGGATAGTATTTACTTTTTTATAGTCACCTTGAGTTTTAAACTCTTTACTTTCCTTAACTAAATGCATAAACGAGTCGGGATTAGATGGTGTTGAAACAAAATCCCAACATAGCAATTCAAAATCATCTTGTACTTCCATTAAACCACCTACATCTTTGAGTGAACCCATACCACGTGATGAAACACCTACGGTAATTCCACTTTCGACTAATGCTTTAAGTATATTACCATTAGGGGTTGGTAATATTTCTATTTTACCCATTACTTTATCTCCATCCCACCACATATCTGAAATGTTATGGGATACGTTTTGTAAGTTAATAACAGATGATTCTGGGTGGTCTAATTCCCCCATAGCTCTATTATCATCAACTAATTCTCTATACTTATCAATTTCTCTTTCCCATAATTCTCTAGAGTAGTATCTACCATTACCATTTTTTACTTCGGCGGTTGCTAAAATACCTTCTACTAATGGAAGACCACGATCTGATTTACTTTCAGTTAATCTGGTTCCCTTAGGTTTAAATATGTGTGTTTCTATTAGTAATTGGTTATTCATCTTATCCTTTAAATTTATTCAATCCTAGGTATAGTCTAGGAGTGGTATTGATATTCTAGTTTAGGTCTTCATTTTTAGGAGAAAAATCTGCACTTTGACCATTTTGCCTTTTCCAAGCTTCAGGGTCTAGTTCAGTTATTGATTTTTTATATGATTTACCACACATCTTTTCATACATTCTTTCCATTCCAGATTTTCTTTTTTTCTAAAATCTTTATCTCACGTTGCATTTCTTTCATTTTCTTTCTATCAATTAGTTCAGATAAACTTTCATCTTCACTTACCATAGAAATTCTTTGATTTTTAGACTCAATTATACCATCTAAAGCTTCAATTTGCATCTCTAATGTAGCAATCCTACCATTCTTATCAATTTCAGCTAATTTAGAATCAGTTGTTGGTTTTTTAGCTACTTTCTTTTTTACTTTTTTCTTTGGTTCTTGTTCTCCTAAAGGAGTGCTTTCGTATATGCGCATTAGTGATGTATTTGATTTATTTTCTTTTAGTGTTAAATAACCTGTACCTATTTCTCCTTCAGGTAAATCTTTTTTAGTAGCTTCTCCATAACCACCACCAGTACCTGAATTTTTAACCATTTTTCCTCTACCTAAGCCTGGTAGGTCTTTGCTGTACCCAATACCTTTAATTCCAAATTGAGCTTCTTCAACATAATATTGTGGGTTTTTGGCTATGTTTTTAATAACCAAATCAATTAATTCTTCTTTGGTTTTATCAGCATTAGACTCATCTGTAAGCTCTGTATAATACCCTTGGCGAAATTGTTCACCGGATACATTATTAAGCATTTTATCATCTTTATAGTCATATCCTTTGGTAGGAGATTGTAAATCAGTTACTTCTTTTGATGTTTTTTTCTCAATTGCTTTTACTTCGCTAATTGGTCTGTAATATTTTTTTGATGTTTTCATTTATTCTCCTTTTAGTAAATCTTTAATATCTTTTATGTAATCTAAAATTAAATCGGTTGGTGTTAATACCTGATAAGAGGTAGTATTATCGTTGTAATAATCAGATGTTTGGTTTTTAGCATTGCTTAACATTTTATAAATATCATTTAACTCTTGTTCAATTGTATCAAATGCTGCTATTCTTTTATTTTGAAATTCTTGAGGACTTTCAGCTTCAAATAATTGTTTAACTTCAATGCCCGAATCTTTAATCTTTTTAGGAACTAATTTATATTTAAACTGCTTTACATATACATTATTTTTTACCCCATCTTCACCAGCTGAAGGTCCTGGTCCTAGTGTAGCACCTATTCCCTCTTCTACTTCTTTATATCCTAACTCTTTATAAGCTTTATCATTAGGTTTTTGACCCTTTAATCTAAAGGCATAGGGTGTTAAGTAGGAACCAGCACCTCCGGATGTAGACATTTCATCTGCCCTCATTGCTGTTTTTACCCATTTTTGAAATTCCCCAACATGGTCCCAATCAGAATCGTCAAAATGTGGTCCTGTTTGTTCTTTAAAAGCTGTTATATAAGCATCAATTTCTTCATCAGTTCCATATTTTTCTAAATAAAATATTATCTCACCCCAATCATCACCCAACTGCATGTGTTTTGATAAATCAATTTCTTCATCTACCCTTCTAGATTTTTTATACTCTTCTGGATAGTTATTTCTAATGTGGGTTCGAATTATATTTCTTAGTCTTCGAGATGATTCATAAATATCTAAAAACTTTTTATCACCTTTAGACTTGCTATAGACCCCTTTAGCAGTGTCTGTTAACTCATCTGAATTATTTAATAGTTTATCTAAATTAGGAACATAGTCTATATCCCAAGATATAGCACCTGTAGTAGGGTCTATGTCTGTTACAGTAGAACTAACTCCAGATGAACGTTTAACATCACCTACTTTAATTTCTTTTATACTACCCATTTGATTTTTTTAGTTCTTGGAGGAGTTCATGATATTGTAATAAATCTACTAAATGGTCATTGTTAATAGTGGTGGTTTTATCTAATTCTTTAATTAAATTTAACACCTCATTTAGTTTAATCTTAATTACTTTACTTTTAGTTTTTTTAGTTTCAATTTTAATACTTTCAACTATAAATAATATTTCTCTATTATAAAAATCTTTAAGTTGCATTGTATTGTCAACTGATTCAATAAATTCTTTTAATATGTTTTTTTGTCTTTTTGAAAATGAAGAATATTTATCATTAAATTTTTCTAGTAAAACGTGGTAAGTTAAGGTACGGAGATCTTTATCATAAGATTTAAATTCTTCAAGTACATTATCTTTAATCCCATCTCTTTGAATTTGGGATTTAGTTAAAAATTCAAGTAGGGTAACCTTATTATCTATAATTTGGTTAGGATCAATTAATTTAGGAGAATTATAAGTTTCAACTAAAGTATATAATGCAGCTTGTGCCTTATAATCCGTTAACTTTGTTTTAAATAAATCAGCAACGTTGTAATGTTCCTTTAATTCACTAATTAGGTTATACTTTTCCTTTCTAATTCTAGTTCTATTAAGTTTTTTTGAAGTTTCTAATATTGTAGAAAGCATAATATTTGCTCTACTTTCATTAATATCTTTTGATTTAAATATACTTTCATATAATTTATATTCCTTACCTAGCTCCGTATTAACAAAATATTTTTTTAATATTTTAATAGCTGCCGAATCCTTACCAGATAGTGTATCAGAAGTTATTTTTCTTACTATTACTTCAAACAGAATGCCTGTGTTTTTAAACTTTGAGTGTTTTATATACATCAATACTTATTTTTTTATAAATATACTAAAATTATTGTTCCTTGATATTTGACTCATTAAGTAATGACTCTTCACTAGTGTTTTCTTCAAATACTAATTTCTTTTCACCTGTTGGGATTTTACTTAACATGCTTTTGTGTGATAAAACCCTTGAATTGTTTTCTAAAGTTAAAGGGCTCTTTTTAGTATCATTATAATCATTTTTCATCCCCTTAGCACCTAAACGATCTTTTCCAAAATTATCATCTTGAGTGTTGCGTTTAGATACTTTTTCCTTTGGACGTCCTAATGGATTTTTCTCATCATAGGTTTCGGGTTTTGGAACATTATCTGGCTCTGTATACATTCTCCCCTTACCGTATAGTGAAGCTAGGTCATGAGGTGTACCATATGATTTTCCTGTTTCTACGGGGTCATTACCTTCAGCTTCTATTTGGTCTATTCTAAATTTACGTTTAGCATCCTCTCTGATTAAATCTCTGAAGTCATCGTATTGGTCTTCACTTAAGTGGAATAAATGGTCATATATAAAATCTGTAGGGAATAAGTTGGTATCTGTCATTTGAGCTGCTAGATCCATTTTTTCTTTCATTAATGCCACTCTCTCTTGATCATAAATGATTGATGGTGTAGTTAATGATAAATCAAAATTTGCTAGTTGTTCGTCTCTATATCCTTGAGTATAAAGGTGAACTAAAGCAATTTTATACAATTCTGATACTAATATTCTTTGGATGCGTTCGATAGTACGGGCAAATCTAATATCTTGGGCAGCTAATGTAGCTTTACCATCTGTATTTTCGTCATAACCCATAAACGCTTTAGGCACTTTAAGTGCTGCAAACAATTTATCTCTTAAATAGTTAACATCTTCAATACCATCCCACTGTAAACCATTAGCTGTGTCTATTTTTGTAGATTGATCATTTCCTCTAACAGGGATGTAATAATCTTCTAATAAATTCTGCATGTTGTATCTTAAGTTATACTCTCCTGTTTTTTCATCAACATGGGGGGTACGCTTTAATTTACTTAATGTTTTTTCCATAAATGCATCTACCTCATTTGGAGGTATAGCACCAACATTCATATAAAATACACGTTTTTCGGGGGCACGAACAATTCTATGGATTAACATAGCATCTTCCATTAACACATACTGTTTAAACAGTTTACGAGCTGGTTCAATGTAACTTCTACCATATGGTAAGAAATTCATATCTGTTAATAAACGAAAGTGAGCCATTTCATAGTTGTCGAATACAATAGAATTTGGATTGTTTTCTTGATTAGGAACACTGTAATATCCTGAATCTGAAGCTGCTATACCGTTAGGGTCAAATCTAAATTTTATTTCATTTGGATTTTCTCTATCCATACCTTCCAGTCTTTCAATATGGAATGCTGTGTATGGGATAACATTATATACTCCAAACTTTTCCGCAATTTCTAATTTTAAGAAAAAGTCACCATATTTACATAAATTTCTAACCCAAGGCCAAAGGTTAAATTCAATGTTTAATACATCATAAAATAAATTATAAAGTATCTTTTGTATGTCTTCATCTGGGGATTTAATTTGTAATACCTCTCCCATGTCATTCTTAAGGGTTGACTCATCTGCTATAATATCCAAAGCAGAAGCTATTATGGCATCAGTATCCATAGCGTCATACTCTGAGTATAGTTGAGGTCTTAAGTATTGGTAGTTTACACTTTGTTGTGCCCCTAATAGAGAGGTTGATGAATTTGAATAAATTCTATTAAATCTATCAACCAGAGAATTTGTTTCAATTTCCCCAGATTGTTGAATTTTATTTATATCAAAAACATTAAGTTGATTCCCCCCAGTGTTTCGAATAATAACATCTGTTGAAAATAATCTTTTTAATCTAGGAAATAAGCCTTTTTCTGCCATTTTTATTTATTTATAAATATTATAATAACCATTTAATGTCATGTTGTTGTCCATTTACTTCAACACTATATGGGTTACTAGTACTATTACTAGAATACCCTCCACTATAGCTAGGTTTATTTGATTTTATACTACCTAAGGCTGCACGTGCCATATCTAGGCCTTGTTGTTGGAATTTCAACGACGTATCTCTTAGAAACATACCAATCCCAAATGACATAACCAAGTCATCATTATAACCACTCTGAGCTTCTGGTCTTCCATTTCTCCAAATGAATACTTTCATTTCTTCTAATAAACGTTTTGAACGAATTGTAACAGATTTATCACCAATAAATTCTCTAAACTTATTAATACATAGAGGTCTTGTTCTCATAGACATTGTAAATCCGGGCACCATTTCAGAACTACTTTCATAAGCTCTTAAATAAGATTCGGCGGTCATTTTATCTGTTTTTGGAGATCTATATAAGTTTCTATATCCCCTTTCTTCTATTGCATCTAAGGTTGCCCATCCAATATTAGCATTTTCTACTACTAACATTGCATTATTATATTCTGTAGCTAACCCCGTAAGGAAATAACCATATTCCTTAGGTGATATTTGTCCTTTATATTCAGCTACTTGAACATTAGTAGTAACATCTATTACATGGCATGCCGAAAAATCTTTACCATCCCCCCTAGCAACATCTGCTACTATTGTATAATCTCTAGAATAATCTGCAGGTTCCCAAATCCAAAGGTTTTGGTCTACCCCTCTTCTTTCTAAAGGATCTTGTATTGTTGTTTGTTCAATAAATGAAATCCATTCAGAGTGAAAAACTGTATCACCTGATGTACTAAAATCACAGTCACATTCTTGGGATGCTAATCTAGGGTCACCTAATAATGCATCTTGTGAATCTCTCCAAGCTTGATCCCTTTCAGGATGGACAAACCAAGGAAGTTTAATAGGTATAAATTGATTGTTTTGGGCCTCAGCGTTAACCCAAGTTTTATGAAACCAATTACCAGTCCCATAAGGGGTAGATAATACAATTGCCCCACCACCAGTTGCTAATGTTTGTTGGGCAGATGCCCAAATCTCACCAATTTGATCAATAAAGGCTGCTTCATCAATTAGCAGTAATGATACTGCTTCTGATCTACCAGCATCACTACTTGCAGATGTTGCCTTAATTATAGAACCATTATTTAATCTAAGTGAAAGTTTATTATTTTCTTCGGCTGGGATTTTAAGCCATGAAGGTAAGTTATCGTACATGAACTTAACCTTTGTAACCATGTTACGAGCAGTTTCTTGTTTTGTTGCTATACACAGCACATTTTTGTCTTTATGAAATAACATCAACCATAAAGAATAACCCGCAGATAGAGTTGAGATACCTAACTGTCGAGACTTTAATATAATTGAATAATCATTATCCCTAAACACGTGAAGTGTTTTTTCTTGGAATGGGTATAGATTAAATTGAATCCTACCCCTTTGTGGGTGTTGTATATAACAATATTTTTTCATAAAATGGACAGGATCTTGAGCGCATTTTAAGTATTCTTGTCTTATTATTTTTTTTAAATCTTCAGCCATTATTTTCCAATTTTCCAGTATAAACTAGCAGATACAACAGGTTGAAAATTTTGATTAATCCCTGCCCCAAAACCATATACTTTTTTATTTTTTGTCTTATATAATAACCCCCCACCTAAATAGTCAATTTGGTTTAACCTACCTATCACACTTGCACCCCAATAGAATTCACGTTCATTAATAAAAACCGTGTTAGTTTGCGTTATAGTGGGCACTAATATGTTAGTGGCCACGTCACGTGAAAATATAGAATTACGTGTTATAGTATCGTTTACCACGGCATAACCCACGGTACCTAACCGTAAGGTATCAGTGTAAACATACTTAGCATAATAATCTTTTAAAATTGCTATTGTGTCGACTGGGGATGAGAATGTATCTATTTTGGTAATAACTCTGTCTCTCCATCTAGGAATATATTTTTCCACAATAGTTTGAACAGTATCATAACGAACTACAACTTTAGTTATAGTTTTTGGTTCGGATATAGTATCTCCCCCACCCCCACAAGAACGTACTAGCAAAATAATAACTAATACTATTATAAGTAGGTTTTGAATATTTTTAAAGAAGCCCTTCAAGTTCTTTTTTAATTTTAGTAAGTTCCTTTAAACGCTTTGTTAGTTTATCCTTTTCAGACCCCTCAGCATCCTTCCACTTTTTAACTACAGATTTCATTTCTTTGGTTGTTTGTTGAAGTTTAGAAGAAATTTTAGAGAATGAACCCCCCTTTTTAGCTGCTTTAGATGCTTTTTTATCTACTTCATCGTCATCCATTTCTTCCTCAGTTAAACCCAAATCCTTAGATAATTTAGAGGTTTTTTCTAATTCCGTATTATAAGCTTTTTGATTTTCAACATCATCCTGTGATACCTCAGATAAAATCTCAATTATGGTTTCTTTTATTTGTTTTTTTAAATAGGTTTTTTTCATCTTTTTACTAATTTTATTATAAATATCATAAAGAAACTGCCTGTTTAATAGATTCTACACGTTCCTCAACTGAACCACTAATAAATGTAATATTTTTTAATTTATGCCTATATTTAATTAATAGTAATTGAATAGTTTCATCAATTAATTTCCTATAGTCTTCGTTGGTTTCTCTTACCCCATTATCTTCAATATCAACTCCCTTAGGGGAGATGTAAAAGATATGATCATATTCTTTTAACATATTAGCCGCATGGGTACAAAAATCCTCAGCTTCTGAATAATACATTGAACTTGAAGCCTTAGCAAATGCCATTACATCAATAATAGTTCTATCTGTTATAATATTATCTTGCATTAATTCGCTAGCTCTTTCAGCTAAAAATACGGTTTGGCCTTTTACTGTTGAGTCTGTGTTTAATGGGATACCCATCTCCATAAGATATTTAGAACGTTCTGTTCTAAATTTATAACCTTCAAATTCTGGTAGTGATTTTAAGGCATTTACCAGTGTAGTTTTACCTACACTCATAGTGCCACATAGTCCTATTTTCATATTAGTTTGGTTTTTAGTTTCTGTATGTTTCTCCTTTAGGTGCAGATTGCTTATACCAAGGTAATCCTTCTCTTTCACTCATTAATTCTGCATATTCTTCAGCACCATATGGAATTCCTCCTAAATAGTAAGACTTTTTAAATTCAGAACTTTTTTTCAAAGGTACAATAGCAGGGCCGTCATACCTATGGTGTTTGAAATGTTCCTCACCTTGCATTTTAATTAAGTAATGTCTAGCATCTTTGTATTTAATTACTTTTTCTTCGTATAACTTTTTACCCATAACTGTTAATTTAATTTATTTTTATTGATTTTTTAATATGTGTTCGGCAACATATGTCCCTTGTGCACCACTTACCGTTATACCTCTAGCTGATAAAGCATCGCCTACAAAGTGTATGTTAGGGTACTTGGTGAGTGCTAGATTGGTATAATCGACAAGTGGCTCAGGTGATAAATATTTTACTTCTGGTATGTAAATGCCCCAATCATCTTCTAATGTTGGAAATACTTTTTTCATGTCATTGATAAAATCTGAAATATATTCAAAATATCCTTGGAAATGTTCAGATACTGTTTGTAACCCCATCCAATCTATTTGATGTGCACTTACATTTACACCTTCAGAGGTTGTTGATGGTTTACGAGAAGGACTGTAGTATAATCCTGTCCCATGAGCATTTACTTTAGATACTAATTCTCTAGACCAATCGAATGGTTTATCAATACCTTGCACTTCCATTAATATACCAAAATTGGTCATATCATTTCGGAATGCTTCATCTTTTTTAGCATGTCCATTGTACGAATGGTCTCCATACGTTTCTTCAACGGCAACATATGCTGCATTGTTGTTTGTACAGAAAGAACGTAATGATACTCCTTTGTCTTCATACTTTCTATATAATTTGAAATCGTAAGACACATCAATTAATTTTTGAAAGTGTTTCTGGGGTGCTTCAAATCGAACTCCAATTTGTACTGGTTTAGGTTCAGTTGGCAGATCATATTCCTCTGCTAATTGTTTACCAAAATCAATACCTGATTTACCTACACCAAATATAAGTTTATCATACCTACGTTCATATTCTAAATCTTTAATTAATGATTTACCTAATACCCTTTCATTTACAAAATCAATAGCATGTACTTTAGTTTCCCAAATAAATTCAACACCACCTTCTACTAAAAAGTCATACCAATTTTTACCAATTTCATGTAAATAATCTGTACCAACGTGCCATACTGGGAATAAACGTAATCCAAAATATGGTTTTATAAATTCTGGTTCTGCTATAGGATTTGAACATTGTACTTCTTCTGGTTTAGGGTGAAAACGTTTAAAATTATTGATTACTTCATCAAACAATTCCATTGCTTTTTCTTCACCACAATATTTA
>Ga0115103_1148925_pt1 | contig 12769 bp, 8 predicted proteins | sample MBTome_2_FD_89643 | JGI IMG/M metagenome (GOLD analysis project Ga0115103, IMG submission 89643) | Marine eukaryotic communities from Pacific Ocean to study complex ecological interactions - MBTS_5May14_M1_3um Metatranscriptome... | ecosystem: Environmental > Aquatic > Marine > Oceanic | place... | reverse complement strand
TGGAATGAATCGAGATGCATTAAAACATATTTTTGATAAATTTTACCGCGTTCATACAGGAAATCGACATGATGTAAAAGGGTTCGGTTTAGGGTTGAGTTATGTAAAAGCATTGATGGATGCTCACAGGGGGCAAATAGATGTAAAAAGTGAATTAGGAAAAGGGAGTACATTTATACTTACTTTCCCTTATAACAATGAGCTACAAACTGTTGATATAGAGGAGTAAATACTTTTTAATTTTTCTCGTAGACTATTGAACACCAACTGATTTATCCTTAACTTTAACATATGTTAAGATTATTATTTATAATAAAATGAAACGCTGACTTTTATCAGCAATAACTAAAACATCCTTTTTTTGGAACAAAAATATTACAAATGACTGCAGCAAACAACCGAATATTACTAGTTGAAGATGACCGAAATTTTGGAGATGTATTGCGTTCTTATTTAGAAATGCATGATTACGATGTTACTTTGGCAACTGATGGAGAAGCGGGGTTGGAAAGTTATAATAAAGGTCAATATGACCTTTGTATTTTTGATGTGATGATGCCTAAAAAAGATGGCTTTACTTTAGCAAAAGAAATCAGAGAAAAAGATACTGAAATGCCTATTATATTTTTGACTGCCAAAACTATGAAAGATGATGTACTGAAAGGATTCAAAATCGGAGCTGATGATTATATTACAAAACCTTTCAACTCAGAAGAGTTGTTATATCGAATTCAAGCAATTCTAAAAAGAAGTCAGGCTAAAGATGATCCTAGAGAGGAAATTAAAGAGTTTGAAATTGGAAATTTCCATTTCAATTTTCCTTTAAGAATTTTAACTTTTAACAATGGAGCAGGTGAGGATAGTAAAAACAAATTATCACCGAAAGAAGCTCAACTACTACGAATGTTTTGCATGTATAAAAATGATATTTTACCTCGATCTGAAGCTTTAACAAAAATCTGGTCTGAGGATAATTATTTTACTGCTCGAAGTATGGATGTATTTGTAACTAAATTGAGGAAGTATTTAGCACCTGATCCAAATATTGAAATTGTCAATATTCATGGAAATGGGTTTCAGTTACTCATCAGGAATAATGAGGAAAATTCCTAGTTGGAAAACAACTAACAATAAATAATTCTTGTAAAAGGACAAAAATCAGGATCTGGTTTTTGTCCTTTTCTCTTTAAAAATATTGGTACTTTTATAAATAAACAATTATCAAAATAATTTAACTATATCTAATTTGAAGAATCAAGTTATGCGAATTTTAGGAGTAGATCCAGGCACTAATTTCTTAGGCTATGCAATAATAGAGACAAAGAAAAATAAGATTAGTTTGTTGACAATTGGAGTAGTGTCAATGAAGCATCTTGGTTCACACCAACTGAAGTTAAAAAAAATATTTGAGCGTTTACAAGAAATTATACGCGGATATAATCCTGACCACATGGCTATAGAGGCACCTTTTTATGGAAAAAATGTACAATCAATGTTGAAATTAGGGAGAGCTCAAGGAGTTGCAATTGCTGCAGCAATTACAATGGATGTAGAAATGACCGAGTATGCTCCAAAAAAAATTAAGCAATCTATAACAGGAAACGGAAATGCATCTAAAGAACAAGTTGCTGCTATGTTGGTCAATATTTTGGATCAAAAATTAGATACTAAAAATCTAGACTCAACAGATGCATTAGCAACTGCAATTTGTCATCATTACCAATCCAGTAGTATTTTAGGAGGAGGAAAGAAACATAGTGGATGGGCAAGTTTTATCAAGGACAACCCAGATAGAATAAAATAATTCTGCTTTTTTTACTTAAAATTTCTTCTAATTCTTTCCGCAATTTTAGCTAATTCTTCTTGCGAATATTTTGGTTTCTGTTTTGGAATAAATTGCTTGATTATCGGTATCAAATGAACATGAGCATGAGGCACCTCTAAGCCCTCGACAAGCATTCCAACTCGCTTACACGGAACCGCTTTTTCAACTGCATGAGCTACTTTTTTCGAAAAAGTCATTAAACCTTCATAAACCTCATTATCCAAATCAAATATATAATCCACTTCTTTTTTTGGGAATAACTAAGGTATGTCCTTCCTCCCATGGATTAATATCTAAAAAAGCTAAATAATTTTCTGACTCCGCTATTTTATGACAAGGGATATCTCCGTTGATAATTTTTGTGAAAATACTTGCCATAAGCTAAAAGGAAATTTCTAGAATTTCAAATTTCATTATACCTCCTGGCGTTTGTATCTCTGCTACATCTCCAACAGCTTTACCTAAAAGTCCTAGGCCAATAGGAGAGGTGACTGATATTTTTTTGAGTTTTAAATCTGCCTCAGATTGAGAAACTAATTGGTAGGTAATTTCTTTATTTACTTTCAAGTTTTTCATTCTCACTTTTGAAAGTACTACCACATTCGAATTGTCTAACTGACTCGCATCTAACACACGTGCATTAGCCATTTCTTTTTCCATCGTATTTATTTTCAACTCAAGAAGTCCTTGAGCATGTTTTGCAGCATGATACTCTGCGTTTTCTGAAAGATCTCCCTTCTCCCTTGCTTCTGCTATCGCTGCTGATGACTTTTGTCTTTCTTCTGTTTTTAACTGTTCTAATTCAGCTTGTAGCCTATCGTATCCTTCTTGTGTCAGATAATTGTATTTCATAATAAAGTATTAAATTAAAAAACGTCTCGTGCGGTTAAAAGGTGAGAAATGAACAACAATTAAATTATTGTTTTGACTCTCATTTTTTTCGAACTAACCGAATGATATCAACAACCAATTCAAAAAATGAGTTCATTTCCGCACTTAATAAATAAAAAACAAGAACGTTTCTATCTAGTTGATAGAAACGTTCTTATTTTGAACATTGCTTAAATATAATAAAAATCAAGCAAATAAAAAAAATATTAATAGGATCCTCTTTTTCTAAAATCCTAATCTAACTGCAAGATTATGTGTTCCTCCCCAAGGATTTGACGTTCGAAATGCATAGTCTATACCAAATGTAGTACTTGAATTTTTACTAACTGGAACTTGAATTGATAATCCACCAGAAACTCCTGTGTAAACATTTTTTTCATCAGGTACACTACTTTGACCTAAGTCGTATTTGTAACCACCCCTTAGCATAAACTTTTCATTAAATGCATATTCAATCCCTGCTCCTAACTGATCTCTTGAAAATGAATTAGAAGTAAAATTAGAAACCGCAGTTAATCTATTTTTGTCTCCTAAAATAAAATCATATGATACACCGATGTTCAAAACAGATGGTAATTCAAATGCAGATGGTCTTTGCTCATAAGATAACTGATAGGTAGAATTAGCAACACTCAACTGTTGAGATAGGCCTTGTCCTCCAAAACTCATTGGAGATCCTACATTTCTCAATGACAATCCTAATTTAAAATTATCCTGCGGTCCTGAAACATACTGAACTCCTGCATCAAGCGCAAAACCAAATGCTTTCAAATCAGCAGTACTCTCGGAAATTGCTCGAAACAAAATCCCCACAGAGATTTTATTTTCAAAAATATGTCCGTAACCTAATCCTAGGTTGAAAAAATTAGGGGAAAAAGTACCTCCTGTTCCTTGCGGTGAATTTTCAGTTGTTACTGGAATATCTCCAAAATCCATAGACATAAGGCTCAATCCGAAAGTTCCATTTTTTCCAACTTTCTGAGCCAAACCAAATGCATTCATTTTGATATCAGTTCCTTCTAAATATCTAGCGTGACTCACCATAACTTCCGTTCCTTTTACCCTAGAAAGTCCTGCAACATTCAATCTCATAGCCTCGACACCATTTACAAAAGAAGTTCCCATAGAGTGAAGTCCCGCAGAACGAGCCCATGGATTCATCAATAACTCATAAGCACCTGCCTCACCTTGTCGATCAGGATTTCCTGCAAAAGCTGAATGGCACATTGTAAGTGACATAACAACTGTAAATAGGATGTAAATAAATTTATTCATAATTAAATCTACTAGTTTTAGTACTAAAACAAACTCTATTTATTTAATAAAAATAAAAGCTTTTGTAAGTACTTATTATTTTTGAAATAAAAATAAGGAAAGTTGTTTCTAAAAAACAACCTTCCTTATAATTTAATTTTATAACCCTGATGGATCAAATTTTCTCGCTACACCAAACCATTTAATTACCCGCTCACCCAAGCCTTCTGCATCTACGTGAATAAGGTAAACTCCACTAGCAACTGGGATCCCTTTATTATTTTTCAAATCCCATTCTAATGCAGGAGAAACTTGTGTTGTGTTAATTCCTGCACTAGGTCTACTTGGAGGAATATAAGTTCCAACTTCATCTCGCTTATATTGTCTGATAAATTTCCCATCCAATGAATATATAGTAACTGTACTCTTCGCAGGAAGATTAGTTATTTTTATAGTGTTTGAGAATTGAGAAATTTCATACGCAGAATACCCATAATATGGATTAGGAACAACATTAATATTATCTAATGCAGTCTCTGCTGTCGGACCAGCAACAACATCTTCACTACCCAGCCCATCTAATTTAAAGCGGTATGTAGGGTAACCTTGGAACTCATTAGTTCCTTCTTCCACTTGATACGGATTATCTACTCTCAACTGAATTCTTAACTCCGTTGGAATTAATCCCTCTTCAATAGATGTCAGACTAGAGCCTTCATTAATTACAGGAATTGTAGTCCAGGTAACCTCTCTTAAAGCCTTTCGGAAGTTAGTAACACTTCCTTCAAAATGTCCCTTAATTTCAGCACACTCATCATACTTTTGTCGAGTAACATATATATAGTGTTGCCCACCCATTATAAAATTGTATGGGAATGGTGCTCCATTAAATGCTACTTCACTCGTTGGATTCCAAATCATATCTCTTCCATTAGCTTCATAATTTTCAGCAGCAAATCCCCCTGGGTGATAAGTTGAATTTTCTCCAAAGAAAATATTCAGTCGCTCACCCGTTTCTTGATCTATTGCATATCCAGGAAAATATCCCATCCCTGTCCCCGTATTATCAACTTGTCCATCTTTACCTACTGATTGTCCTTCTCTCAATCGAATATTCTGAGCACCACCTTCTGTATCTAATTCGAGTCCCCCAGCAGTTTGTGGTGAATAATACTCTGGCAACGCTGTTTCTACAACAACACATCTACTCCAAAGATCTTTATTACTTGTAAAAACAATATCAACATTATTTAACGCATCCAATTTATTTTGACCTCTAGCTACACCAGAAACGGCTTTTACCCGTAATGCTGGAGTAAACCAATATTCACCAGCAGCAAGATTTGGATCTTCAAATACGCTTAACGTGTAAGGAGTAAATGCGCCAAATGCACTATATACTTGATCAGGATCCATTCCTATTGCAACTGGATCAACAGGGTTATCTGCCTCAGTTTGAATAAAATTAAAAGGAAATGGACCATCAGGTATATTAGAGAACCAGTTATCATTTTCTGAATAAATTTCTTCGTATCCAATTGCACCATTTGTCTCATCTGCAAGATCTCCTGCATCATCAGTCTGACCTACTTTAATTGATATTCCATATTCTCTTAATATTTGCTCATTTAACCTTTCGATAGTTCTTTCAGAATAAATTGGAGCAGAAGGATCTGAGAGGTTAGTCAATTGCCAATACATCTCAGTATCAATATCATCATTGCCATCATTATTCCCATCAAGATCTGTAAATGTCAATTGGAATTCACCATCTACTACCTCTAATGGATTAATTACTTTTACATTGATTGGAGACCTTCCTGCTTTGTAGGTAAGTTCACCATTAGAATTCCCTGCAAGAATTTCTATCTCCGTTTCATCCGAAAGAGAAAGGTTATTTTCTCCAACTCCAACTCCATCTATTCTTGTTACTATTGGACCATCACCATAACCAGAGTTCAAGTTTTTATAAACGATTGGTCTCGGAATAACTGTATATGATGTTGCATCTCCATCTCCAATATTTCTTCGTCCTTCGAGATAAGATCTTCTCTGTCCAGTTACATCAGAAGGATCAAATTGCTCGTAGTTATTATATGCATAAGCTACGACAGTGAAATAGTATTTTTTATGATTAATCAATGAATTATTTCCATCAGCAAATTGATCTGTCTTGAGACTGAATGTGTGAGAAATTCCATTTTCCAAAACACCTTCATTCTCTAATGTTGGTACCCAAATTGGATCTGTTGGATCACTTGGATTAAACTCTGGAGTCCAATTATAGATTCTAGAAATTCCATTCTTAATATCTACAGAGGTAACTAATCGTGCTTTTTCTGGATTTGAGTTGAATTCTGATGGACTAACATTAGGTTCTGATAATTGGTAAATCCTATACCCTTCGAATTTATATGATTTTTCATCATCTGGCAAACCAACAGGAGCTTGTAAATCAAGCTCAGCATAACCTTCACCAGAATTATTTGAAGATAATTCATCTCCATTGGTCAAAATCATAACAATCTCTTCATCCAGCTCTACGAAATCTACATCTGGTGCATCTGGTCCATCTGTGATATCAAAACAATTATCAAACAATGCTTGTGCAATATCATCTGCTGATAATAATGGAGAAATATTAGGACATGCATGTGCCACATCTGGTACCCAAACTACTCCCACAATCAACTCGTTGACTGCTTGAGAAACCAATGTAAATGGACCTGATGCTTGAAGTGTTCTTCTATCATCAAAAGAAAGATTAGCAGTGCACATGTTCCAACCAGATACATCATCTGGTGCATCTGGAAATGCATACTTTGTTAATTGTCCTCCTGAATTATAGCCATCCCCACCGTATGTCAACGGAGTACCATCAGTCCATGAACCTGAAATTAAATTATAAAACTCGGCAGGCACATTAGGGTCTGTTTGTCCTTGATTTCCTCCACCAATTCCAGAGTTGGTATACGTAAAAGAGGACATTCCTAAAGGAACAAGTGTATCCACTATCTGATTGTTTGCTGGATTGGCCAAGAAAGTATCCTGTCCTATTATATTAAATACTTTTGGTGCATTCGGCCCCCGGAAATAATCTACCCCTAATAATGGAATTTTATCACAATACGTAGAAACACCACCATTACATTGGCATCCTGTAGTTCCATCTAAAGCATCCTCATTATATACGTATGCTAAACTTCGGCTTGTATCGCAACCAATGTAATCATCTGTGTAACATCCCAAATCTGGATCTACCCAAACAGCAAAAAATGTACTGTCAATAGGATCTTGAGCACGATTAATCAATTTATATCTTTGAAAAGTCATATCATTGATTTCATCACTTGTCCTCCATGCAAACGATTGTACTTGTACTTCCATTCTAATTACATCACCACCTGATTGAGTATGGTTACCACCTGCATCATTATAAATCCAAAAGTACATTTCATCTGCATATTGAGCTTGCTTAATAGTCTCAACATCACAATTAGTGATATCAATTCTTGGAAAATCCCCTAAGTGTGGCTCGTATACATCTATCTGATTTGGAATAAGGCCACTAGGGTCAATGTTATCAAAGAAAAAACCTAATCCCTGAGAACTGGTAGATTCATCTGGTAAGTCAAATCCATGAACTTGAAAGAAAAAATCATTTCCCTTTGCAGGCCATCCTAATACATCTGTTGAAATTTCTCCTGCTTCTAATTCTGTCCGACCTTCTGCTTTGGCAATTTCCCAGTTCTTAATATGAAGTGCAATATTTTCTCCTAATACTTTAAAATGTTTATTCCAATTTGCACAAGTATCAAATCCTACTGTACCTACATCTGTAAGTGGACCGGGGTAAAAATCATTACGAGTTCCTGAACGATACGTTTGAGCTGCCATTTTTAGAATTGGATTATCAGGTAAACCTGTAAATCCACCGATCCAAACAGCCCCAGCAAAAATAGAAGATACCTCAGGTAAACCTGGTTCTACTTTAGGAACAACATATTGTCCATCTGTCAAATCCCACCATATATCTCCTCCATTCAACAACATAGCTCTTACATTATTGATAGATTGGATAACTTTGGACGTACCCTGGGCACAATCCATTCTTAATGTTGCTGTGGTACTAGTTGTTGTTGCATTTTTTCCACCATGATCTGGTCCAACATGGGCGGAAGAAATACTCCAAATTCCTAATAACAAAGCCACAGAAAGTAAATATTTTAAATTACGCATGACTATATTTTTTTACGTTTACAATTTCTTCTCTAAGATTGAGTTCCTTCAGCGATTAAAAACATAATCAACTACAGAACTTTAAAAAATTTTAATTAAAAATCTACAATTGCTCCTACATAAATTCTTCTTGGCAATGTGAAGAACCCAGGATTCAACATTCTCCAAGTATAAGATGGAACATAGAATTCTTCTAATCCATCTGCAACAACACCTTGTAATACAGATTCTCCAATCGGAGAAGTAAGGAATCCATCATCGGTAGCTGATCCTGAAGCAGAATAAACACCTAACAAGTTTCTTCTATCCAATAAATTTTGAACTCTTACATATACATTCAAGTTAATCGGTCTTTTTCCTGCTTCCTGTGGAGTGTATAATCTGAAACTTTTATCTACTCTTACGTTAACTGTAAAATTCCATGGCAATCTTGCTCCATTTAACGCTCCTACCGTACCATCACCTCCAAATTGTGAAGGAACTAACTTTGCAGTATATGGTCTCCCTGATACAGCAATTATTTGGAAATTGGCTCCTGCATTTGCGAGGATATCTTTTCCAAAAAGAATCGGGCCATTATATTTTCTTCCAGATGCATATCTGTAATCCATTGCGATATTAAATCGGTGCCTTTCATCGAAAGATAATGGGAAAAGATTTCTAATATTTCCTCTACTTCCTAAATTCCTTGATGATTCAGCACTAGATCCAGTTCCATCCGCAAATTGAAGAGTATAAGCTGCTAGTAATGTAACATTCTTTGTCCTTCTCAAATCGTATTGAAGTGTAAAACCTTTTACCGTTCCAAAATCAAGATTATCAAAACCTGTATATGAAGTAATATTCAAATCAGATGGTAGGTATAAAAAATCTCTAATTTGAATCATATCTCTCATTTCCTTATAGTAAGCAGATACTTTTAAAGCAGAAGAGTTAGTCAACTTTTGTTGGAAACCTACTTCATAATCGATTGTTCTTTCTGGTTTTAAGTTCGGGTTGCTTTCCGGTGTTCTTCCAGAATCTCCAAAATAGAAATAATTCAAAGCCGTTGCGATATTATTCCCTGGAGGACGTTGTACTAATATATCGTAATGAGCAAAGAAGTTCGCAACATCTGAAATAGGGAATGAAAATGCTAAACGAGGCATTACATTAATTTGTGGTTTGTAATCCTCAAATCCATCATTTGGATCATAAGTATTTTCTTTAATCCAGTTACCATTGGCAAGTGAGTTACTATATTGCACATACCTTGGAGCAGTTCCAAAAATTACATTACCACCATTTGATGCACTACCATCAGCAAAATACCACTCATCCCCATTACGGAAAGCCTTAACAGTATTATCATCTGGACCACTAACATATACTTTATAATCATCTTCAATATTGAGTGGTCTAACTTGGTTTGAATTTGCATCCTCAGAGAAGAATTGATTTGCATCTTTAATATCATACAATGATAACTGATCTTTCAACACTTTGGTATTTGCATCGTATCTATCTACACGGACACCCAATCTAAAGATGATATCCTTATATGTAAACTTATCTTGAATATATGCTGCAGTATAGTTGGGTCGAAAAGGTGCCACTGGGAAATCTCGAATCGTATTTCCAAATCTTGTTACTTTAGTTGATTTGAAAAAATCGTCAAATGTTACTCCGGCTCCTAATTGTGCCCCCGTATGATCATATCCATAAAATGATACTAACCCTTGATCTGTTAACTCAATTGGAGAAAACATATCAATGGAAAGCTGATCTGGAGAAATCGCATCTACATTTACAAACTCATTATTTGTATTACCTGTAATTTCTCTTAATGATCTGTAGAATAATGACCCTTCATCGTTTTGTAATAATGTTTGGTATATATCCACTTCTACTGGCCCAAACGGTGTTTCCTCAACCTGAGTACCAACTACAATGTTAGTATCTACACCAATAATGTGTCTATTATCATTGAAGTCAGCAACTACCCATAAACCATTAGGAGCAACAGAATAAGACCTCTGTTCCCTTTGTTCATATAATAATCCAATCTCAATAGAGTGACGACCTTTATCAGTTCCGCCGGGGTGAAGATCAAACGAACTTGAAATATTTGCAGTAATTAAACTTCCTTGACTTTTTTGGTACCTGTTAAAAACCGTTCCCACATTTGTATGAAATGAAAAAATTTCACTTGAATTGGAAAATATTTGTCCATTTTGAGCATACAAATCATCCTCTGTTTTGAAATCAGTAACTCCATTATTGTAGTTGGCTAAAATAGGATTGATATCTCTATTTAGTGTATATCCTAATGTATTTTCACTAAATCCATTATGAGTTAAAGTTAACCCTGACGCATCAAATACACGTTCAATGTTAGCCACCGTTTCCTTTTCGACTGTACCAATATATCCATAATTAAATAGTCGATCTTCATGCCGTGAATCTTGCCTCAAAAAATCATTATATTCATATCCTCCTTGAATAATGTATTCAAAATTTGAAACAATTGAACTCTTGGCTGCCTCAGCACCTGAACCTCCAAGTCGATGTCTAAATCTTATGTTACCTCTATACCTGTTGTAACTATCTTTTGGATTATTTTGAGAATTAAATGTAGTCCATCCTCCTGGTGTAAAATAATCTCCACCAGTAAAATACGTTCCTGTAAACGTCAAGTCAATTGCGTCACTTAATCTTGCATCTAATTTAAGTGTCCCATTAAATTGCTCCAATGACTGATTTGGACGGGTTTCCAGTAACTCAACATCATCAGCTAATGCCCCTTGGCCAGATGGGGTTCCGAATCTATCTCCAATAGGATTAGCTTGGAGGGTTGCTAGTAACTCTGGTTTTGCAACATATACTCCTGTCGCGGTTGGGCTATTATCTTCGCGATATGTATATCTTCCTGACATACGGAATCCAATAATCGACCTAGATGAACCATCCTCATTTTTTCTTTTCAAAAGTGGCCCACTTAAACTTGCTCCAACTAAACTATGACCAAATGCATCTAAATATTGAGAAGTCTCCATATCAACTCCTCCAGAAAATTTTGCAGATGGTCCCTTAGTTGTGATAGAGATAATTCCACCGGTTACATCTCCATATTTTGCCCCAATACCACCTGTTATTACCTGCATTTGTTCAATCTCAGATTCTGGAAGTAAATTTCCTCTTACACGAATACCATCAATATAATAATCTGTTGCATTCGAACGAGACCCTTTTATACTGATTGCTCCTCCTTCATCTGAGGAACTTGCACCTGCTGTAGCAGCTGCAACAGCATTAATATTTCGGGTAGGTAAGTTCCGGATTTGTTCACTTGTTACCGTTTTACCAGTTGTAGTTTCATCTTGTTTGATAAGAGGAACTTTATAACCAGTTACCACAACTTCTTCCATGATATTTCCTGCTCCAACCGAAAGTTGAACATTTACTTTTGTGGCTTGTCCTGCATTTGCAACTACGCCAGTAATCTTTTGGGTAGGATATCCTGTGTAAGATACCTCAATATCATAGGTACCAGGATCGACTCTGATACTATAATTTCCATCAATGTCGGTTGTTTCCCCTTGTATGAAAACACCATTTTTCGATACAATTATATTAGCTGCAATCATTTCTTCCCCTGTATCTTTATCAGATATTTTACCAGCTATACTGGTCTGTGCGAAGGTGAATGAAGCCACTAATAGTAATGAAAGTGTAAGTAAAAAATTTCGTACCATAAGTAAATCTTTTTATAATGTTATTGGCGAAAAAATTGGCTTTTCGTAATTATATGAGAAAATAGAAGAATCTATTTCCAAATCAGCCCACAATGTTAATAAATTACAGCTCAAATATGAAAAAAATAGAAATCCCTTGTCAAAGAAATGACATAAAAGATTTCAATAAAAGTCAGCTTTTTGCTTGTAAAGCGTTGCAATAGTTTCAAATATATCTTTAATAAAAATACTTTTTTCTTTTTCAGTCTAAAATAGTTTTCTTTTTCTACGTTTTATCTCTTTTGATAAACTAACATTTCAGAGCTTTTTTATATTTTACTCTAATCTACATACTATTTTCTCTTTTAACCTTGCCACTTTTGTTTTATAAGTCAGGTTTCAATTCTTATGCTTTATTTTGAAGTTCCATTGCTATCTTTTTCAAAAGCACTTCGGCAAGTCTCTGCAAAGACTCATGTGTCCAACCTGCCACATGAGGCGTCAATATTACATTCTTTAATTCGTAAAGTTCATCATACATCCTATGTTCTTTTTGGGAAAAAGTAGTTATTTTTTCATTTTCAAAAACATCTAAGCACGCTCCTCCAACCTTTCCAGATTTTAACTCGACGATCAAATCCGTCATTTTGACCACGTTTCCACGAGAAGTATTGATGAGTATGACTCCATCTTTACACTTTTTTAAAAAATCAGAATCTACCAAATGCTTAGTTTCAGACGTAAAAGGTAAATGTAGACTAATAATATCTGCGTTTGTTAGAATTTCTTGCAATGTTGTTTCTCGTACCTGCTCAAAATTATTGGTATAACCTGTTTTGTATTTATC
>Ga0115103_1284599_pt1 | contig 12803 bp, 9 predicted proteins | sample MBTome_2_FD_89643 | JGI IMG/M metagenome (GOLD analysis project Ga0115103, IMG submission 89643) | Marine eukaryotic communities from Pacific Ocean to study complex ecological interactions - MBTS_5May14_M1_3um Metatranscriptome... | ecosystem: Environmental > Aquatic > Marine > Oceanic | place... | reverse complement strand
TGCCGCTATTACTAAGGTATTGGCGGACGCTGGATTGTGTGAAGCTCAAGCGTTTGACTCTATCGATAATGCTCCAGAAGAAAAAGAAAGAGGTATTACAATTAACACTGCTCACGTAGAGTACGAAACAGCTAATCGTCATTACGCTCACGTTGACTGTCCAGGTCACGCCGATTACGTAAAGAACATGGTTACTGGTGCTGCTCAGATGGACGGTGCAATTTTAGTATGTGCTGCTACTGATGGCCCTATGCCACAAACAAGAGAGCACATCTTATTAGCTCGTCAGGTAGGTGTTCCTGCTGTTGTTGTATTCCTTAACAAAGTGGATATGGTTGACGATGAAGAACTTCTTGAGTTAGTAGAAATGGAAGTAAGAGAATTACTATCTTTCTATGAATACGATGGAGACAATGCTCCTGTAGTTTCTGGTTCTGCACTTGGTGCACTTAACGGTGAAGCTCAGTGGGTAGATACAGTAATGAAGTTAATGGAGAGTGTAGACTCATACATTCCAGAACCAGTTCGTGATAACGCTAAAGACTTCTTGATGCCAATCGAGGATGTATTTACTATTACAGGACGTGGTACTGTTGCTACTGGTCGTATCGAAACAGGTGTTGCTAATACGGGTGATTCGGTTGATATTATCGGTATGGGTGCTGAGAAATTAGGATCTACAGTAACAGGTGTTGAGATGTTCCGTAAAATCTTAGATAGAGGTGAAGCGGGTGACAATGTAGGTATCTTACTTCGTGGTATTGAAAAATCTGATATCAAAAGAGGTATGGTAATCTGTAAGCCAGGTTCTGTAACTCCTCACACTAAGTTCAAAGCTGAGGTCTACATCTTGAAAAAAGAAGAAGGTGGTCGTCACACACCATTCCATAACAAATACCGTCCACAGTTCTACTTAAGAACAACTGACGTAACAGGAGAAATCCAGTTGCCTGATGGTACTGAAATGGTAATGCCAGGTGATAACCTAACCATTACAGTTGAATTAATCAACAAAGTAGCGATGAGCCAAGGTCTTCGTTTTGCAATCCGTGAGGGTGGTAGAACTGTAGGTGCTGGTCAAATTACTGAGATTGTCAGCTAGTAATAAATTTTATTAACAGCAAATAAGGGAAAGGTCTATTTTAGTCCTTTCCTATTGCTGTTTTACGGGTGTAGCTCAATTGGTAGAGTAGTGGTCTCCAAAACCATTGGTTGGGAGTTCGAGTCTCTCCACCCGTGCTTTAAACAATAAATGAAATGGCAAAATTTGTCGAATACATAAAAGAATCAGCTGACGACTTAATGAATAAAGTCTCATGGCCTACGTGGAAAGAGTTGCAAAGCAGCTCCATTGTAGTTGCGATTGCTTCATTAATCATTGCACTCATCGTTTATCTTATGGACTTAAGCTTCCGTAATGTACTTGAGGTGTTATATGACTTATTTTAAAAATTAACATGGCAGATAAACACTGGTACGTAGTAAGAGCAATAGGCGGACAAGAAAAAAAGGTTTGCACTTATATTGAAAATGAAATTTCGAGATTAAAGCTTTCGGATTTTGTTTCTCAAATACTAGTGCCTACTGAAAAAGTATTTCAAATTAGAAATGGTAAAAAAGTAAGTAAAGAAAGAAACTTTTTCCCTGGATACATTTTAGTTGAAGCCAACCTTGTCGGTGAAGTTCCTCACATCATAAAATCAGTGCCTGGTGTTATTGGATTTTTGGGTGCTACTAAAGGTGGCGAGCCAGTACCAATGAGAACCTCAGAAGTTAATAGAATACTCGGTAAAGTAGATGAGTTAGCTATTACTGATGAAGAAATAGTAATCCCATACGTTGTGGGTGAGTCTGTTAAAGTAATTGACGGACCATTTAACTCTTTCAGTGGTTTCATTGAAGAGATTGACGAACAAAAGAAAAAATTAAAAGTTACAGTAAAGATATTTGGTCGTAAAACTCCTGTTGAATTGAGTTTTATGCAAGTTGAAAAAGAATAATATGTAAACAACTGATTTTACTCTATTGAAACATCATTGCTTCCAATTTCAATCGAGTAATTTCTTAAACAAATTTAAGTAATGGCTAAAGAAATAAGTAAAGTACTAAAACTACAGGTTAGAGGAGGCGCAGCTAATCCTTCACCACCAGTAGGTCCTGCATTAGGTGCCGCTGGGGTAAATATTATGGAGTTCTGTAAGCAGTTTAATGCAAGAACTCAAGATAAACAAGGAAAAGTTGTTCCTGTTGTAATCACCGTATATGCTGACAAATCGTTTGAGTTTGTTATCAAAACTGCACCCGCAGCTGTACAGTTGTTGGAAGCATCAAAAAAGAAAAAAGGCTCTGGTGAACCCAACAGAACTAAAGTAGGTTCTGTAAGTTGGGATCAAATCAAAACTATAGCTGAAGATAAAATGGCAGATTTAAATGCCTTTTCTATAGATTCAGCAATGGTAATGATAGCTGGTACAGCCAGAAGTATGGGATTAACTGTTAAAGGTGGAACAGCTCCACAAAAAAAGTAACATTATGGCTAGACTAAGTAAAAATATGAAAGAAGCTTCAGCTCAAATTGATAAGACTGCTGCTTATTCTCTCGACGATGCTGCCGGTTTAATGAAATCAATTTCTAAAACCAAATTTGACGCATCAGTAGATATCGCTGTAAAATTGGGCGTTGATCCTAAACAAGCCAATCAAATGGTAAGAGGTGTAGTTACCCTACCACATGGTACAGGTAAAGACGTTAAAGTATTAGCTTTAGTATCAGCGGATAAAGAAGCTGAAGCTAAAGAAGCAGGAGCTGATTATGTTGGTCTTGAAGACTATATCGAAAAACTAAAAGGTGGTTGGACAGATGTTGATGTTATTATCACAATGCCCTCTGTAATGGGTAAATTAGGTGCTTTAGGTCGTATTTTAGGACCAAGAGGTTTAATGCCCAACCCTAAGACAGGAACTGTAACTATGGAAGTAGGTAAAGCAGTTTCAGACGTAAAGAAAGGTAAAATCGATTTTAAAGTTGATAAATTCGGTATTATTCACTGTGCAATTGGTAAAGCTTCTTTTGATTCCTCAAAATTAGTTGACAATGCCAACGAATTATTACAAACAATATTAAAGCTCAAGCCGTCGTCGTCAAAAGGTACTTACATGCAAAGTGTATACATGTCGTCCACTATGAGCCCTAGTATTCGAATTGACGAAAAATCTATCTAAATCAGTTATTAGTTATGACAAGAGAAGAAAAAATAAAGCAATAGATGAGCTAAGTGCTCAATTAGTCGAAAATAAAAACTTTTATCTTACTGATATTTCTGGTTTAAACGCTACAAGTAATAGTGATTTAAGACGTTTATGTTTCAAAAGTGATGTTCACATACAAGTGATTAAGAATACATTACTTAGAAAAGCAATGGAGAAAAATGATATTGACTTTGCACAAATGTATGATTCTCTGAAAGGGAATACGGCAATTATGTTTGCAGAGTCAACAAATGCTCCTGCTAAAATTATAAAAGAATTCAGAAAGAAACAAGAAAAGCCACTATTGAAGTCGGCTTTTATTGAAGAGAGTTTCTATTTTGGAGACGATCAAGTTGAAGTACTATGTTCACTCAAATCGAAAGAAGAATTGATTGGAGATATCATTACTCTACTTCAATCGCCACCAAAAACAGTTATTTCTTCACTGCAATCCGCAGGAAGTCAACTTTCTGGAATTTTAAAAACTTTATCTGAGCGATCAGAATAAAAAGCTTAGTGATTACGCACCACTAATTTTTAATGCTTCCACATTAAATAAAATGTATAACAATTAAACTAAATTAAAAATGGCAGATTTAAAAGCTTTCGCAGAACAGTTAGTAAACTTGACTGTAAAAGAAGTAAGTGAATTAGCTGATATCCTAAAAGATGAGTATGGTATAGAGCCTGCAGCTGCTGCTGTAGCTGTAGCTGGCCCTGCTGCTGGTGGTGGCGGAGACGTTGCTGAGGAAAAATCAGAATTCGATGTAATCTTAAAAGCCGCTGGAGGATCCAAGTTAGCTGTTGTTAAACTCGTAAAAGAGTTAACAGGTCTTGGTCTAAAAGAAGCTAAAGATATTGTAGACAGTGCACCAGCTCCAATAAAAGAAGGTGTAGCTAAAGATGAAGCTGAAGCATTGAAAGCCCAATTAGAGGGTGCAGGTGCTGAAGTGGAACTTAAATAAGTTTACATTACAATCCTTAATGGTTTAGGCTTTAAACATCTGTTTAAAGCTTAAACCCTTTTGTGTTTACAAACGATTTATTTTTTAACAAAAAACATATACTAAGTTGGCTTCAAATAAAACTACCAATAGAATCAATTTTGCATCTATCAAAAATCAGCTTACATATCCTGATTTTTTGGATATTCAAATAGGCGCCTTTAAAGACTTTTTTCAAATCGGTGTTTCTGCCGATACAAGAAAAGAAGAAGGTTTGTGGCAAGTGTTTAATGACCATTTCCCAATATCGGATTCAAGAAATAACTTTGTATTAGAATTCATTGATTACAACATTGATCCACCAAGATACTCCATTGAAGAGTGTATTGAGAGAGGTCTAACTTACAAAGTGCCTCTAAAGGCAAAACTTAAATTATACTGTACTGATCCCGATCATGAGGATTTTGAAACCATTGAACAGGAAGTGTTCTTAGGTTCAGTACCTTATGTAACACCAAAGGGTTCATTCGTAATTAACGGTGCTGAAAGAGTGGTAGTTTCTCAGCTGCATCGTTCTCCTGGTGTATTTTTTGGTCATAGTTTTCATGCTAATGGTGCTAAATTATATTCAGCAAGAGTAATACCTTTTAAAGGTTCTTGGATTGAATTTGCAACAGACATACATAATGTAATGTATGCCTACATTGACAGAAAGAAAAAGTTACCTGTAACAACATTATTACGTTCCATAGGATTTGAGAACGATAAAGATATTCTTGAAATATTCAACCTTGCTGATGAAGTAAGAGTCAGTAAAGCCGCTCTAAAAAGAGTCGTTGGTAGAAAACTTGCCGCTAGAATTCTTAAAACATGGATTGAAGATTTCGTAGATGAAGATACTGGTGAGGTAGTTTCAATTGAAAGAAACGAAGTCATTATCGACAGAGAAACTGTTATCGAAAAAGAACACATAGAAGATATTATAGATTCAGGTTCAAAAACAGTACTCCTTCACAAAGAAGACGTATCTACTTCAGAGTATGCTATTATTTACAATACGCTACAAAAAGACCCTACCAACTCAGAGAAAGAAGCGGTTATATACATCTACAGACAACTTCGTAATGCTGAGCCACCAGATGAAGAAACAGCAAGAGGTATTATTGATAAATTATTCTTCTCAGAACAACGATACAGTTTAGGTGAGGTAGGACGTTTTAGAATCAATAAGAAACTAGGCTTGAATGTTGATTCCAACATTCAAATCTTAACCAAAGAAGATATCATCTCTATCATCAAAAATTTGGTCGAGTTAGCAAATTCAAAAACCAATGTTGATGATATTGACCACCTTAGCAACAGAAGGGTAAGAACAGTTGGTGAACAACTTTCAAACCAGTTTAGCTTAGGTCTCTCTAGAATGGCAAGAACCATTAGAGAAAGAATGAATGTAAGAGACAACGAAGTATTTACTCCTGTAGATTTGATTAATGCAAAGACATTATCGTCGGTGATTAACTCATTCTTCGGAACCAATCAGCTGTCTCAGTTTATGGATCAAACCAATCCATTGGCAGAAGTCACACACAAAAGAAGAATGTCTGCCTTAGGACCTGGTGGTCTTTCAAGAGAAAGAGCAGGTTTTGAGGTGCGTGACGTTCACTACACACACTACGGTAGATTGTGTCCGATTGAAACTCCTGAAGGACCAAACATTGGACTTATATCTTCACTTTGTGTTTATGCTAAAGTGAATAACCTAGGCTTTATAGAAACACCTTACCGAAAGGTAGAAGAGGGTATTGTAAAAGTCAATGAAGAGCCCATTTATCTTACTGCTGAGGAAGAGAATGACATGACTATTGCACAGGCTAACGCCCCAATTACTGACAAAGGTAACTTTGAAGTAGAGCGTGTAAAAGCACGATTTGAAGGTGACTATCCTGTAACTGAGCCACAGAACATTACTTTAATGGACGTTGCTCCAAATCAAATTGCTTCTATAGCGGCATCACTCATACCTTTCTTAGAACATGATGATGCAAACCGTGCTTTGATGGGATCAAACATGATGCGTCAGGCAGTACCATTGTTACAGGCGGATGCACCAATAGTCGGAACTGGTCTTGAGCCTCAAGTAGCAAAAGACTCAAGAGTACTAGTTAATGCTGAAGGTAAAGGTGTTGTTGAATACGTGGATGCCAATGAAATTCATATTCGTTATGAAAAAACTGACGAAGAGAAATTATTAACCTTCGACGGTGATGTTAAAGTTTACAATTTAATCAAGTTTAAGAAAACCAATCAGAATACTTGTATTAACCTTAAACCTATTGTTATCAAAGGTGATAAGGTGGTTGAAGGACAAGTATTATGTGAAGGTTATGCCACACAAAACGGTGAGTTAGCCATCGGTAGAAACCTTAAAGTAGCATTTATGCCTTGGAAAGGTTATAACTTTGAGGATGCCATCGTACTTTCCGAACGTGTAGTAAGAGAAGACTTATTTACATCCGTTCACATTGAGGAAATGTTGGTTAATGTAAGAGATACAAAAAGAGGTCCTGAAGAATTGACCGCTGATATTCCTAACGTTTCTGAAGAAGCCACTATGGATTTGGATGAAAACGGTATGATTCGTATTGGTGCTGATATAAAGGCTGGTGACATTATCATTGGTAAAATCACACCTAAAGGGGAATCAGATCCTACACCAGAAGAAAAGCTTCTTAAAGCTATCTTTGGTGATAAAGCGGGTGACGTAAAAGATGCCTCACTCAAAGCAAGACCTTCATTCAAAGGTGTTGTTATTGACAAAAAGTTATTTTCTAAATCCATAAAGGATAAGAGAACACGTGCAATGGATAAGGAAACCGTAGCAGTGATCGAAAAAGAATATAACAAAAATGCTGCTGAGCTCAAATCTGTGTTAGTCAATAAATTATTCACAATTCTAAGTGGTAAAACATCACAAGGTATCGTTAGTAATTTAGGCGATGACTTAATACCAAAGGGAGTAAAATATACTCTAAAGGCACTTCAAGCGATAGATTACGATACGTTAAACACACACAAAACCAAGTGGGTAGTCGATAAGGAATTGAACTTCAAAATTCAATCCTTGATGAACAACTTCCTATTGAAAAATAGCGAGTTGTTAAGTGACTTCCGTAGAAAAAAGTTTGCCGTAACCGTAGGAGATGAATTACCTGCAGGAGTACTTAAATTAGCAAAAGTATATGTTGCTAAAAAACGTAAAGTACAAGTAGGTGATAAGTTGGCTGGACGTCACGGTAACAAAGGTATCGTTGCTAAAATTGTGCGTGACGAGGACATGCCTTTCCTAGAAGACGGTTCAACAGTAGATATTGTTCTAAATCCACTAGGTGTACCATCGCGTATGAACCTGGGACAGATATATGAAACTGTACTTGGATGGGCTGGTCAAAAACTGGATAGAAAATATTTCACTCCTGTATTCGATGGTGCTTCTATTGATGATATCAATAAAGAAACTGACGAAGCTGGCTTGCCAAGATATGGACAGACCTATCTATATGATGGTGGTACTGGAGAGCGTTTTGATCAACCTGCAACAGTAGGTATTATCTACATGCTGAAATTAGGTCACATGGTAGATGATAAGATGCATGCTCGTTCTATTGGTCCTTACTCATTAATTACTCAGCAGCCACTCGGTGGTAAAGCTCAGTTTGGTGGACAAAGACTAGGTGAGATGGAGGTTTGGGCTCTTGAAGGTTATGGAGCCTCAAACATCCTGCAAGAAATGCTAACAGTAAAATCAGATGATGTTGTTGGACGTGCCAAAGCATACGAGGCTATCGTTAAAGGTAGTCCGATGCCGACTCCAGGTATTCCGGAATCATTTAATGTACTGATGCACGAGTTGTTAGGTCTTGGACTTAAAGTAACTCTAGACTAATTAATATAATTCTTAATAATCTACACATATAGATATGGCAATAAGAAAAGGTAAAAAAGAAGTTAATATAAGTTTTAATAACATTACAATTAGTCTTGCATCACCAGAAGACATACTTTCAAAGTCAAGCGGTGAGGTTACTAAACCAGAGACGATAAACTACAGAACCTACAAGCCAGAAAGAGACGGTTTGTTCTGTGAGCGTATTTTTGGACCTACCAAAGATTTTGAATGTCATTGTGGAAAGTACAAGCGTATCCGATACAGAGGAATCGTTTGTGACCGTTGTGGTGTTGAAGTTACTGAGAAAAAGGTCAGAAGAGAACGTACAGGACACATCCAGTTGGTTGTTCCTGTTGCTCACATTTGGTATTCCAAATCTAACCCTAACAAAATTGGTTACCTATTAGGTCTACCAAGTAAGAAGTTAGATATGATTATCTACTACGAAAGATACGTAGTTATTCAAGCAGGTTCGGCAACTAATGAAGAGGGAGAGCCTCTACAGTTTCTAGACTTCTTAACGGAAGATGAATATCTAGACGCATTAGAAAAAATGCCACCAGAAAATAGATATCTAGACGATGATGATCCAAAGAAATTCATCGCTAAAATGGGTGCTGAAGCATTAATAGAACTTCTAAGAAGATTAGATTTAGATCAACTTTCTTTTGACCTACGTCATAAGGCTAACACTGAAACTTCTCAACAGAGAAAAGCAGAAGCCTTAAAAAGATTACAAGTTATAGAATCGTTCAGAGACGCTAACTCCAGAATAGAAAACAAACCCGAGTGGATGATTGTTAAGGTTATCCCTGTTATTCCACCTGAGTTAAGACCGTTAGTGCCATTAGATGGTGGTCGTTTTGCTACATCAGATTTAAACGATCTATACAGAAGAGTTATTATAAGAAATAACCGTCTGAAAAGATTAATGGAAATTAAAGCACCTGAGGTAATTCTTAGAAATGAGAAAAGAATGCTTCAAGAATCTGTAGATTCTCTTTTTGATAACTCTAGAAAATCAAGTGCTGTCAAGACAGAGTCTAACAGAGCATTAAAATCTTTATCGGATAGTTTAAAAGGAAAGCAAGGACGTTTTCGTCAAAACCTACTTGGTAAGCGTGTCGATTATTCAGCACGTTCAGTCATTGTTGTAGGACCTGAATTGAAAATGCACGAATGTGGTCTTCCTAAAAATATGGCTGCTGAGCTGTTTAAGCCATTTATCATTCGTAAAATGATAGACAGAGGCATTGTAAAAACAGTAAAATCTGCCAAAAAGATTATTGACAAAAGAGAACCTGTTGTATGGGATATTTTGGAAAACGTGATGAAAGGACATCCTGTTCTACTAAACCGTGCCCCTACACTTCACCGTTTAGGTATTCAGGCTTTTCAACCTGTAATGATAGAAGGTAAAGCGATACGCCTACACCCTTTAGTATGTACAGCATTTAACGCCGATTTTGATGGTGACCAGATGGCTGTTCACTTACCGTTAGGTGAGGCCGCAGTACTTGAAGCACAGCTATTAATGTTAGCTTCTCACAACATCCTCAACCCTGCTAATGGAGCGCCAGTTACAGTTCCATCACAGGATATGGTATTAGGATTATACTACATGACCAAGCCATTGAAAGGTGCTAAAGGTGAGGGATTAGCATTCTATTCTGACGAAGAAGCTAAAATAGCATTCAACGAAGGAAGAGTTGACTTACACGCTATCATCAAGGTAAGAGCAAAAGTTATAGTAGATGGCGACTTAGTGAACAAACTTATTGAAACTACCATTGGTAGAGTATTGTTTAATGAATTTGTTCCTGAGGAAGTAGGCTATATTGATACACTATTAACCAAAAAAGCACTAAGAGATATCATTGGAGATATTCTTAATGTTTCAGGTATAGCAAAAACTGCTGAGTTCTTAGATAATATCAAAGGTATTGGCTACAAATTCGCTTTTAAAGGTGGTCTATCTTTTAACTTAGGTGATGTCATCATTCCTGAAGAAAAAGATAATATGGTGTCGGATGCCTACAATCAAGTAGATGAGGTAACTGCTAACTATAATATGGGCTTCATTACCAATAACGAAAGATACAATCAGGTTATTGATATTTGGTCTAATACCAACGCACATCTTACTGAAAAAGTAATGAAGCAATTGAGCTCGGATAAAGAAGGTTTCAATTCGGTTTATATGATGCTTGATTCAGGAGCAAGGGGTTCAAAAGAGCAAATTAAGCAGCTTGGTGGTATGAGAGGACTGATGGCAAAACCACAAAAATCTGGTGATAAAAGTGGTGCTGCGATTATTGAAAATCCAATTATTGCAAACTTTAAAGAAGGACTTTCTATCCTTGAGTATTTTATTTCTACTCACGGTGCACGTAAAGGTCTTGCCGATACAGCACTTAAAACAGCCGATGCAGGTTACTTGACAAGAAGACTTGTTGACGCTTCTCAAGACGTTGTTGTTAAGATTGAAGATTGTGGTACTTTAAGAGGTCTTGAGGTTACTGCATACAAGAAAAACGATGAAATTGTTGAGCCATTAAGTGACAGAATTTCAGGTCGTGTCTCTCTACATGATGTGTACGACTTAGACGGTAATATCATTGTTTCTAGTGGTGATATGATTACCGAAAATATGTCTAAGGCTATCGAAGCAGCTCAGATTGATTCTGTTGAGGTACGTTCAGTACTTACTTGTGAAGCTAAGAAAGGCGTATGTGCAAAATGTTACGGTAGAAACCTATCTTCAGCAAGTATGGCTGTTCCAGGTGATACAGTTGGTGTTGTTGCGGCTCAATCTATTGGTGAGCCAGGAACACAGCTTACATTAAGAACTTTCCACTTTGGTGGTACAGCATCTAAAATTGCTTCTGAATCTAGCGTTATCGCTAAATTTGAAGGTAAAGTAGAAATTGATGACCTAAAAGTTATCGATTCTGTTAATGAAGATGGTGAAAAAGTAAAAATGGTAATTAGCCGAACATCGGAGATTAGAATAATCGATGATAAATTAGGCATCGTCCTTTCAACAAATAATATTCCTTACGGTTCAAGATTATACATTGAAGCAGGAAACAAAGTGAAGAAAGGAACCAAGATTTGTGATTGGGATCCGTACAATGCCGTAATTATTTCTGAATTCGATGGAAAGATTGCTTTCCAAGATATCAAAGAAGGGCTTTCGTATAGAGTAGAATCCGATGAGCAAACTGGTTTTGAGGAGAAAGTAATGATTGAACGTAAGGATAAAACATTGAATCCTACTATCAACGTACTTAATAAAAAGGACGAACGCAATAGAGGATATAGTATTCCAGTAAAAGCTCACTTATCTGTTGAGGATGGACAAACTATAAAATCCGGACAAATCATCGCTAAGATTCCAAGATTGACCTCTTCACTGGGTGATATTACGGGTGGTCTTCCAAGAGTTACTGAATTGTTCGAAGCGCGTAACCCTTCTAACCCTGCTGTTGTAACTGAAATTGATGGTATTGTTACTTTTGGACCTAAGATAAAAAGAGGAAATAAAGAAGTAATCATTACGTCTAAAACGGGTGAGGTTTCTAAATACTTAATTCCTTTATCTAAACATATTTTGGTACAGGAAAACGACTTTGTTAAGTCAGGAATGCCATTGTGTGATGGTGCTATCACTCCTTCTGATATCTTAAGGATTAAGGGACCAACTGCTGTTCAAGAATACATCGTAAACGAAATCCAAGAAGTTTACAGACTTCAAGGTATGAAGATTAACGACAAACACTTTGAGGTTATCGTTAGACAGATGATGCGTAAGATGAATATTGTTGAAGCTGGAGACACTAAATTCTTAGACGGTCAAGTTATTACTAAGTTAGAATTTATGGAAGAGAATGATAGAATCTTTGGAATGAAAGTTATCGAAGATACTGGTGATTCTCAAGTTCTTAAAGCTGGACAAATCATATCTGCGCGTAAGCTAAGAGAAGAAAATTCTAGATTGAGAAGAAAAGACTTGAAAACAGTTGAAGCGCGTGAAGCTGTACCGGCGACTAGCGAACAGCGTATTCAAGGTATTACGCGTGCAGCTCTTCAAACGAATAGTTGGGTGTCTGCTGCTTCTTTCCAAGAAACAACCAAAGTACTTAATGCTGCTGCTATCAACGGTAAGCGTGATCGTCTTGAAGGTTTGAAAGAGAATGTTATTGTAGGACACAAAATACCTGCAGGAACAGGATTGAGTAACTGGGATGATCTCGTAGTAGGTTCTCAAGAAGAATTTGATCAATTAATGGCTGCTAAGGAAGAGGAAACACCTTCTGAAGAAGCTTAATTATAGTGTATTATGTCTGAAGAAAAAAAAGGTCTTAATATTGAGCTGACGGAAGACGTAGCTGAGGGTATTTATAGCAATTTAGCTATAATTAACCATTCACCTTCTGAATTTGTGTTAGATTTCATTAAGGTAATGCCTGGTGTGCCAAAGGCTAAAGTTAAATCTAGAATAGTTTTGACTCCGCAGCATGCCAAGCGTCTTTTAAAAGCTTTGAACGATAACGTATCTAAGTTTGAAGCTCAACACGGACCAATAAAGAATATTGACTCTCAGAGTAATATTCCGCTGAGTTTTAGCGGGCCAACCGCAGAAGCATAACAACAAAAAAAAC
>Ga0115103_1720825_pt1 | contig 12851 bp, 18 predicted proteins | sample MBTome_2_FD_89643 | JGI IMG/M metagenome (GOLD analysis project Ga0115103, IMG submission 89643) | Marine eukaryotic communities from Pacific Ocean to study complex ecological interactions - MBTS_5May14_M1_3um Metatranscriptome... | ecosystem: Environmental > Aquatic > Marine > Oceanic | place... | reverse complement strand
TGTATTCTTAGTTAAATGATAGAGCAAACTACCCATCTAAAAATGATTTCATTTATATCCCATATAAGAACGAAATCAATCTGAGAGACCTGTAAGCATGGCCACACCTCTCTTGTACCAGTGCTTGACGGTGTGCTTCTTCTGCATTGGAAGCGACAAGTAGAGGACGAAGTTGGTAGAGTGACCAGTTGTTGACAGGGTACCTGCTCTTCTGGCAGTCTTGTAAACTGGACAGCAGTAAGAGTGGCCCGTGTCGATATCTGCCTTCTTCATTGGCAAGATCCAGATAGTCTTCATGGGTGTGAAGAGTACCTTTGGAGCTGATTCTTCCAAGGCTTCTTTGCGATCGTCCCATCTGCAGCCTTCCACGTAGAGACCGTGGATGTAGACTCCATCTGCTGGAGCGGTAGTGAGGTCGTACTTGTTTTCATCAGAGATTACTTGGAAGTCATAATCTAGAAGATCGATGGCGATTGTGTGTTGTCTAGCAAAGTTCTGCTTAGCACCGGTCAAGAAAGATTGAGTAAAGAAGAAACCGGAGATCCAGAAGTTTGGTGGAGCGCTGTTGTCGATCCAGTCTTGCATGAATTGCAGTCTCTTGAGGAACTCAAGGATCCAAGAAGCGAGAGGCTTAAGAGATGGATAGGACACCTTGTGCCAAACAGCTGGTACCGCGTTGTTGAAAAGACTGGAGCAGACGCCTTCAAGCTCATTTGACATTGGTACTTCACCCTTGATTGCCTTGCCGACGTTAATGAGAGATGATCTGACAACATTTGTGAGTTTGTTGTATCTGAGCAGCTCTTGCTGAAGTACTGTGTTCATGGAATCTTCATACTTGATTGGATGCTTCTTTGATGCACCCTCAATATCGAAGTTGCTAGGAATCTTTTCAAGAATGTCACCAGCAATCTTCTTGAGCTGATCATCTTGACTCATGCCACCACCTCCTTTGGCTTTGACGGCTCCTTGGAGACTTAAAGCTACCCCGAGCATGGCGTTGGTGATGTTAAGAGCAGATGTGATCTCAGCATTGTCATGGAGACCGAAGATCTCAGTTTGATCTGTCAATGGGAACATTTCAGATCTCAAGAAATCTTGGTAAGTATCAAGCTCACCCTCTGGTGGGACGTAGTATGCTCCATTTGATGTAAGCTTGTGTTGTGGCTTCAACATATCGGGGCAATAGAAGTCCTCAAGAATAAGATTGACGGTGAATCTGTCGTTTGGATCAGTGACTCTACCTCCATAGTTGGCTTCGGCAACCATGTATCTCAGAGCTTCCCAAGGAATGGCGTCGTAATGGTCCAGGAACATTTTGAGCTAAGCCTGAGAAATGGATAGATCAGAGTTACTGAACTCGTAAGGAATGTTCCAGCCAAGAGGTCCGAACTTTCTTCTCTCCAGGAGGACTGCGTTGAAGAAGCAGAGTCCCCACATCAGGGCCTTATATGCTGCTGGTTTGGAGCAGTCTTCAAAATCACTAGCATCGATACCCAAATATGATCTCAGAATGTTACTCTTAAGACCTTTTGGGGGTTCAATGGTAGCTTTGACACCATTCTGAAGAATAGTTACAGGGAACTTGTCACTAGGCATAGAGGTCAGCCAGATTCTGAAGTTGCTGGGTTGGTCGTCGAGTTCTTCGATCATACCATCGAGAGTTGGCATGAAAGAGGGACAAAGATGGCAATTCTGTAAGCAAACCCAGTCTTGAGATTCTCTAGCGTTGTTGATGGCCTCGATGGCAATTGGTCCCTGACCTTGTCCAAGAGAAACTGGATTGACGTGTGCTTTGTAAAGAGCACCAAGCTTCTGAAGCTCATTCATAGGATCGGCACCTGCTGACAGCACAATGATAATCGGCGTCTTCTTGCTTGACTCAAGATACGACTTCTCCATATCGAATGGAGGAGGAATGATGTAGCTAGGTCCAAGCTCTTTCTCCTCGGAGATCAATCTTTGGATGATTGGAATGACTTTGTCGGATCTGAACACTCTCAGGAACATTGCTTTTCTGATCAAGTTCAGCTCATCGAATGGAGATGGCCACTTCTCTTCTTGCGGCATTTACTGGTTGTAAATTCTCTCCCACTCATCAAGATTCTTCTCAAGGTTCTCAGCCAGGCCTTTGAAGCATGGGAATAGCCCATCAATCTACAAAATGGAAGCCCAGATCTTGTCAGTCATCCAGCCTTAAGCTCCAGTTGGATTTGGTCTCTTCATCTCGACACTGGTACCACCTGTCATGATGAATCTGACTTCAGTTTGATCAAGATTGCCAACCTCATCCATGATTTTGAAGCAAATAAGCATCGAGAACAAAAGCTTGTCCTTCTCGAAGAGCGATCTGCAAATACCTTCGTAAAGGAGTTTGGTGAACTCTTTGATGTAGAAAGTCTTTCTCTCGTTACGGTTTCCTTTGTAGGCGGCCATTCCGTTTTCGAGAGCTCTCAAGTAGATACCCTTATAGAATCTAAGGGAGTACTGATACATGGGATCGACGTTCATGATTTGAACCAAGACGAAGAATAGTCTTGCAACTCTGTAAGCGACAGCCGTAAAGTTCTCCTTGATGGTCTCGATTTGAGACACGATGATCTCGGAATCCTTGTTTTGTTGTTCGATTTGCTTGACCTGCGCTTTCGATTCATCAAGGGTTTCATAGAGAATATCATCTTCGAGAATATCTACCTCAGAAGTGGAAATCTGGTTGAGGATTTTGTCCTCAAGCTCGTTCATCTTCTTCTTATTGGCAGCCTTCTTGACAATGGCATCATTATAAGCTTTCATCTTGTTTGGTTCTTCGTGAGTGACGACCATATTGAGCATTTAATCGGTAAGACCTTCCTCAGTAACCATGAAGTTGAGCATAGTAACTTTGACACACACCTCTGGAGAGTAATGAGGTTTGGAGAGTTTGGTGGTGATGTAGAATTTGAATTTCCTATCATACTCGATTTGCTCGTCTCCGAGCTTGATCATCAAACTGCTACCTTTCTTCTCAATCTATTTACCAAGAAGAGGCTCCATCATGGGGTCGAATGTCTCGTTAGCATCCTCAAGAATAATGCATTCTCCGAGAGAAATAGCATTCTTCAAGAGTCTGATTTGAGACTTAGGATCCATAGTTGGCTTAATGCTCTTCATGTTTTCTTTCTCCATCTATTTAACCCAAAGGTTACCTTGCATCTATGGATCTATCATAAGAGGCCATCTCTCAGAGTTATCCATGATGATTGCATTGTCGATGGCAAAATCTTCTGGAGGAAGACCATCGATTTGCCATTGTTGGATCTTAACACCGTTTCCAAGCACGTCTTTCATTTGGAACTTAGGGTTGTGGAAAATGTGATATTACTGGAGAAGTTTACTCCAGCTCTTAATTGATTCAATTCTATAGTCCAGTGAGAAAACACCAAGATAAGCAATGACTCCTGAAGCAATAGCGACATCACCAACTAGGTTGACCTTGTCATTTTTGTTTTTCTCCAAGGCATTTTGCCAGTTGACTTCTTCATCTCCAAGTTTCTCGATGAGGGACTTGGCTCTGCTGCATTTTCTTTCGGCCGTTTCGAAATCATCACTCAATTTTTGCTCTTTAGCTTTGGCTGCATCAAACTCGTCGATAAGTCCTTACATTTAAGCTTCGATCTTTGCGAGACCCTCCATGGCCTTATCTAGGGAAGCTTGAGCTTCTGCGGCACTATCTTTAGCGACTTTAAGCTCTGCCTGTTTTGGCTTGACGACTTTCATTGCATCATCATATTGAACCATGGCTCTTACCCACTTAGCAAGACCATGTGCAGCCTTGGAAGCATTTGCAAGTTTACCATCCTCATATTCTTCAGAATTAATGATAGGCTTGAGCGTATCAACCAATGCTTGAGAGATATTATCCTTGTCGTAGGTTTGGCATCTCTTCAAAAGATCAGCAGTGAGTACCTACTTTTTACCTGGATCCCAATAATCCATCTCTGCATCCTTTCCTGTACCAATCTTCTTTGGTTTGACATCGAACATCATACAAAGAGTCTTGACGACAATTTTGGCGGCTGGAGGTGGTGAGGCAAAGTTCTTGATTTCAGTGATATCATCCTTCTTGAGTTATTGTACCGCACGGATAGCTGCATTGTAGATAGGCATGACCCTGCTCAATTCGAACTCACAATCTTTTTGGATAGCATCAGCGTTAGCCTTCTTTTCGTTAGCAACTTTGGCTTCTGCTTCTACAGCTGTCTTAATGATAGCAACTTCCTTCTTCTGAATGTCGACCTCAACAATTTTCTCCGCAGTCTCTTTCTTGGCCTAAGTAAGTTATGGCATGAGCACAATAAGCTACTCTTTAAGAATATCAACCTGAACTTTAGCATCGGCAAGTTGGTCGATACCCTTGGAGTACTTGTTGATAATTGAACCAATTGATTCTCTCTTTTCTTTCAACAGGAGCATGAAAGCTTAGATCAAAACCAGATATGAAGTTGGAGTAACATAGTAGTATCTCTTCTCATCTTCCTTATATTTGACAGTCAAATCGGTGGTTCTCATTTGCATATCAACACAAAGAGAGACGATACCGTCCTTTTCTGGCAAGTCTTCGACATCTTTGATGAAGAACTCAGCAACACTTTACAGTGCTTCTCTTGGCCAGGGTAGGAACCAGTCAATAGCGCAGCAGTTAACAAGAGATGGGAACATTCTGAGTCTTCTCTTGAAGTCGTCACCAATTGGAGACATGGCAAGAACAATATGCACATTTTATTTGCATTTAGTTTGGAAATCCAACCAGATTTGTTGTTGGCCAAGACCTTTGTAGCCCGGAACATTTTTGTTCTACTCCATCATGGCCTCCATAACATTTGCGTATTCATCTTGAGCTGCATAAAGGTTGGGAATCTCACCGTTGTTTAACACATTGTTAACATCTTCAAGGAATGATTCCATTACAATTTGGGTGTCACTGTACAAGAAAACTGTTTGTTTCTCGTCAACACCACAAGTCATGAAGAACTTTTGTCTCATATCATCTCTCCAGGCTTCGAAATTATAAGCACTTGTAATCTCAATCTGGAAGGATTCAAAAGTTGCAACAAAAACGGCAAGTTCAGTAAGACTCTTTCTACCTGAACCACCAACACCGATTAAGAGGGCATGACCGAACTCAGTTGTGATGATTCTATGAATTTTGACGACGTGCTCAATAGCGGTATTGAAAAGCACAAGATTCATCTTTTTGGCATGATTGAAGTTGTTGTAATCAGCGAGCTGATCTTCGGTGATCTTTTTAAGCTTATCCCTATCATAAAGCTCACAGTAGACATCATTGTATGGCTTCTTTGTGTTATCTCCTCCTGGGAAACATAGAGGAACATATGATCCAAACAAAAGGGGTTGAATTGTAACGAGTTTGTTCCAATCCAATTTGAATTTATCCTTGATGATAGAAGAGATCATAACTTAGAATTCGTCTCTATCTTCCATGTTGATCAGTCTATCTTAGAAAACTCTTAAGCACTCATGTGCCCAAAGCTTGATTAAATCTCCCTCTTTGACAATTGCCTTTCCAGATGATTTGGCAATACCCTGGAAAATTTTCGAAACATCTCTTAAATTGAAGCAATAATGAGACTTAGCTGGAGTTGGTCTGAATTTCAACATGGCTTCCTTGTAAATCACAATTGTGTTGCTGACGATTTGATCTTTCATTCCTTGGACAGGTTGTGGGAAAGCTGGAGTTGGCTTGGAAATGAATAACCAATCCATAACGGTCGAGAAAATGTACTTCAAACTCTCATCAGCAAATGGCTCAACATAAACAGTGTTGAAATGTCTGATGTATCTGTTGGAAACTGAGTTTCTTCCATTTCCTGGTGGACCCATAGCAGCAGCGAATCTGACTGCTGTGAGGGATCTGAACTCTCTTTCGGGAGTGTCGATATCGTACCAACCTTTGTAGTCCATCCACTGTCTAAGGAGCTCAATTGGAGGCTGAGCACCATAAACTTCTTTCTATGGCATGTTGAGATCATCAACGAAGATGATGCCCTATTTTTAGAGAGGTGGGCCAAAGACACCCTTTCTCCTCTTCTCCATCTTACCGTCGATAATTCTCTCAGTTTGATTGGCAGAAGTCTAAGCAGAGAAACCTAGGGCGAAGTAAGACCATTCTTCGTTATCGAATTCAGCCTTGAGGAGTTGGTTGATGGTCAGGGATTTACCCGTACCGGTTGGTCCTACCATCAGAACGTGCTTGTCGTTGGTAACAAGACATTTGAAGATTTGAGAAAGTCTGATTGAATCAAGGGTTGGGATACTGAGCTACAAATATGAATCTTCCTTGTTCACAATGTATTTTGGAACGGTACTCATCCAGTTGACCCATTTCATTTCTTCTTGGTCAAAATAGACTTCGAAGAGAGATTTGAAGTCACCTAATTTATTTGGAATCTTCATTGGCTCTTCTGTGTAATCTTTACCCATGTCAATTTCAAATTTGGCAACAACGTCTTCTCCAATGAGCAGTTCTTGGAACATGGTGTCGAATTTGGATCTGGTGGTTTCTTCAATACATCCTCCAATACCCCAAATTGAGGCGAAGACAAGAGCATTGTTAAGTCTATCCTCAATGTTCTCTGGCATTTTATGATCTTCATCTTCAGGTTTTGGCTTGTGCTGCATAATGTATGTTTCAATGAGTCTAATTGCGTGATTGACGACGTATGGTCCAGATCCTGGGCATGGGAACATGCAATTCTTTCTAGTGTACTCGACACAAATGTCAGCAATATAGTTGAACATCTTTTCGAACTTGCCAACAATCTTTGGTTCAATGAATTCCCTTAAAACGTTACAGAATGAAGTAATGAAAACATTGTGACCAAGCTACTGAGCTTCCAACAAGACCATACCGCATCTAGAAATAGTTGCTGGAGAGGCCTGTGAAAGGTCATCAACCTAGAACATGATAGTCATCGTTGGCTTGAGCTTGATAATTTGACCACTATTGAGGCATAGTTTCTTGTTGTCATCCAAGACGGTGTTCATGTTTTCAATCCAAACAGCATCTACGGGACCATCGAAAATGATCCACTTTCTATCTGGACTCTCAGACTCAGCGCAATCTCTGATTTTGATGGCAAGTACGCCATCAGACCATTCTTGGGTGTCCATATCGAATACACCATACAGCTGGTTTTATGTAACACTTTTTGGGTTGACAAAGTAGGTAAGAACATTGACGAACTTGGGATCGTCTTTGATCATACTCATAGCCTCCTTGAGAGTATTGATAATGGAGGATTTACCAGCATATGGATCACCGACAACCATCAGTCCATGTCTTACCATGAGAGTCTCATAAAGTTGGATACATTTGTCAAGGAAGATTTATTTTGCCTAGATGTTGTTGTTTTTGCAAGATAGAATCATATTATCAAACAACTGGGCATAATCTTGCTCTGGAAGAGTAATTCCTGGGAACAAATCACTAGTGATACCTCTGAAAAGTGGGATGTCGTTAGATGTGAATTTAGGGCAGTTCACATCATTAAGAGCTTTCAAGCAGATTTGGTCTTCTGGCCAGTCTGCCAGAATTCTTCTCTAGTTACCGCATGCAGTAAGAATTGATTTGACGGCTCTCATACCAAAATCATAATGATCTTGAGAGGAAAGTTGTTCCGAAGACAATCTCAATGAGGCGACGACTTTGACGGAAAGAGGATCAGCATCAGAGAAACCGAAGGAATAAAGTTCGATCTATGAAATAAGAGCATAGTCAGGAACCATCATTGCGCAAGGTCTAAACAGGGCTTTCAGGTTATCTGGAAGCTCGGATCTACCGGCGTAACCTGGGTTCATGGTAATGTTTACAGCGCAAGATCTGTTGATTCTAAGCTCAGTTTTTTCAAAAATGAAGGTCTTCTTTTTCTTGTCTTTGATAGCATGTTGGATACTTTAAATCTGCTGGGCAATGACGGAAAGCACCTCAAGATCAATTCTGTTGAATTCATCGAAACAGCACCAAGCTCCGGATTGAGCGAGACCTTTGAAGAACTTCGCCATTGCGAGATAATCAAGACCATCTGAGCAATTGAACACGACACATTGAATGGCGATAGCCTTTGCGAGATCCTTAACTGATTCAGTTTTACCTGTACCAGCTGGACCTTCGGGTGCACCTCCATAGTTGAGATACTTGGCTCCCAACAATGTTCTGTAGCATCTATCAGTAAGTGGAGTAATGACGAGTCTGGCAGAGTTACCGAGATACTCGTAGGAGTACTTGATCTCAGCAGTTACCATCTTGACTACCAAAGTGTTTTTGACTCCTTCGAATGTCTCCCAATAGAATCTCAGTTGGGCAGTCCAATCGAAATCAGCAGCATTCTGGATGCCCTTATTGGCAAGATCTCTTACTACGTCTCTAGCATGTACATCCATTACGACAAGAGCCTTGAGAGTAATTCTTACTTGATCCTCTAATGGCTTTCTCACCATCATGACGATGTCTTCAATCTGGGATTGGAGTTTCTTGGTGTACTCTTCAAGACCGTTTTGTTCGTAGTCGCCGATGGCTTCCTCGACTTCGGTTGTCCAGTATATCTGAGAAATAGCCAAGACAACTTGCCCTGGCCACATTTTACTCCAGTCAGTTCTTGGAGTAGTGGAATAAGCGGCGAGAGATTACGAGCACAAGTTAGTGAGAGACTTGACCATCTAATCTTCGATCTCAAGCATCCATTTTTCGACATTACCCTTCTTGTCACCTTCGTTTACATCGATCTTCTTGATGAACATAACAGTCTCTTTTTCGGCTGAAATCATACCTTCAACGTAATCTTCTGGCGTAAACATGACTTTCGCAATACCTTCAAAGCACTTGTCCATATGGGCTTGTACGAGTCTTGGGTCTTTTGTCTGAGCAAGAATCTAGAGCAAATCCTCGTTGGCAAGGAAGAAGAATCTGGCGAAGACAAGTCTCTTTTGCTCAAGGTAGTCATTCAACTTCTTCTGAATGATATCAAGCTTTTTATTTGCCTCTTTGAAGTGTTCTCTGATGTTTTCTTTCTCTTGGAGGTCCATGATAGCTTTTTCTGCTTCGACACCCTCCATGGTATCTTTCCAAAGCTTATCAACTTGTTGGAATGCCTTGGCTTCATTGGGCATGGTCATACCGATATCTCCAGAGGAGAAGATCGGCTCGAGATACATCCATGTTCTCTGTACTTTAAGGATCTCATCGAAAAGCTCAGACATGTGATTGAGTTTGATTTCCCATCCACGACTGTCTCCTTTCAATTTACCCTTACCAATGTAGGAAGAGCCAAGCATGGCTTGAGTAGTAACGATTTGATCATCGAGTTTGGCGTTGATGTCGTCGAAGCCACCAAGAAGATAGGTACCTTTGAATGGTCTTTGCATCAGCTCGAATTGCTTCATGTCATCTTTCATCAGCTTCAATTTCTAGCCAAGTGAGAATTTCTTCTCAGCCTTCATGGTAATCTCTTCAATTTGCTCGATGTACTGATGAAGTTTCATTTCATCAAATTATGAGACTTTTATTTCATCTCTAATGAATTCTTCTGCCGGGACACCGATGGCTTCGATAATGTCTTTCCAATCTTCATCGAGGTTGATGGCTTCAGAGGTGAAACATTTGATAAGTGGAAGATTCTTGGAGAATCCCTCGATTTCGGTTCTCAATGCTTGGCAAACTTCTGAGGTTTCTGGATAATCCTCATTAAGCTTTTTATAGAGCTGAAGGCAGCTCGAGTTCCATCTTTGGACTTCAGATTAGATCTTGTTGGGGTCTTAACCCATAAGTCTATCTGTGGTCCACTCTTACAGGCCGATCTTGACGTCATACGACATGGTGATCAGGTCAAAGAATGGTTTGAAGCTCTTGTCGATGTCATCGAGGTCTGGATATGGTGTCTCTGGGAGACCGAAGAGGATTTCTCTGTCGTGGAATTGCTTGACAAGGTCATGAGCCTTGTTGATATCCTTATAGAGAGCGAAGGCGTCCTGGTTGAAATTTGTGGACTGTTCAAGACTCGTGAATGATTTAATTCTGTCGAAATGCTCCTGGAATTGGATAATCTGCTTGTTGAAAGCTTCTTTCTCAGTCTCGAGCTTGGCGCTCATTGCTTCGTTTCTCTCGGCGATGGTGTTCTTACCGTCGGTGAGAGCTGCTTGAATCTTGAGTGGCCAAATTTTCATGAACCAGAAGCCGTTGATGTCCTCTTCCTTGTACATGTAAGAGAACTCCTCAAGCATGAGGTAGTGTTTCTCGATTTCAGCCAAAGTCTCAGAAAGCTCCTCAACCATCTTGGGAGCAACTTGAATGAAATCTTTGGAAGTTAAAAGTTCTCTCTCGTTGAGTGGCTCATGGGTAATTTTGTCTTGCATGTCGTTGTAGGTCTTTCTAACTTCATTGACGGTCGAGACACAATGGTTATAAGTAGCATCAAGAACGGCTGTTCTGATCTTTTCTGCAGCCTCTCCGAGCTGTTCCTTGATCTTCTTGGCCATGACTCTAAAGATTCTGAAGTTGACTTCGTCCTCAGAAAGGGTCATGATCTCGTAGTGGGCCTTCTCATAGTCCATAATGACCTTCTTTATTTCTTACAAGCTCTTTTTGGCACCTTCCTCTCCTCCATTGAAGAGGTCGTCGATGAGAGCTTTCTTATCAACGTTGAGTACGTATTCATACTTCTTGTATTTCTTGAGAAGACCGTTTGGATCAGTGATGTTGTTGACGATCATATCTCTGAGTTTTTGGGCAGCATCAGCGATCCATGGGAACTCATGGCTGATGAGGAAGTTTGGAACTCCTTCTTTTTGCAAGAATGGCATGAGATCTGATTCAAGGTTGTTGACCATGTTGGTCGACTTGATGATCTTTTCCATGCTGCTGAGGACGAATTCCTCACATTCAGCAATGCTTGGTTTGAAGGTCACTCTATTTTTCTCATCTTCGTCACTCTCTTCGGCAACCACTTCTTCTGGAGGTGGAGCTTCGACCTGTTCAGCTCCTTCAACTGGTGGGACTGCTTCTTCACCTTCTTTTACTTCTTTTGGTGGCTCAACTTTGACCTCTTCAACTTTCTTCTCTTCGACCTTTGGTTTTTTCTTATCCTTCTTGTCTTTGGCTTTCTTTTTGATAGAAAGTGAGATGACGATGAAAGGAGTGTCGTTTACTTTCCAGAGCTCATCATTGTTGTGATCGGGCATGGTAAAGTATTTGATGAAACCGACCCAGTCATCGATTGAAAGATTTACGAATTCTCTCAAATATGTATTCAAGATGTACTCGAATCTGGAAATGATCCTCTTGAGTGGGCTTGACTCATAATTATCCAAGCTACCCTCGAAGAAGTTGTGGTTCTTTCTGAGTTTGTCTTGGATCTCACCAATCAAGTAATCTCTCCATTGAATCATCATGTTTTGGGTGACGGCTTAGTGATGGGAGCTCTGAATACTGACAAGGTCCTTAAGTTCTCTTGGAAGTCTGAGAACATCCTTGTTAGTGTTCATGAACCTCTATTCTTGGAAGTCGATGCACTTTTGGATGAAGATTTTAGTCATGGTAACAAGATCGTTGTCGCAACTGAAGTGTTAGCCTTGGATCTCATCATACTTCACATTAAAGTTGTATTTTGGGCATCTGACGACTCCGAAATAGGGAGATGTCTTCTTGGTCAACCTGATTGGGATCTTCATCCTGTTGAATTTAGGATAGTTAGCTGGGTCCTCCATCTCTTTGAGGATGACGCACTTTTTCATTTGTCTGATGTACTCCTCCTCAACAACTCTCAAAAGGCCCTTGAAGGTTGTATAGATTTTGTCTGGGTCAAACTTGTCGCTCTCTCTTACGGATTTGCTCAAGAAATAAATTCTTCTCTCTTTGGAGAGAGTTGAAACGGCGTCAGTAGGGACTGTGTCAACAATGTTGGTGAATCTGAGCTCGGCTTCGACAACTTGTTGTCTTTGTTTGCACTGGTTGACTCTTTCTTTGAAAAGATCGGGGTCTTCATCAAAGAACAAGAGAGAAAGTCTTGTAACAAGCTTCTCTTGGCCAGTAGCTACGACCTTGACTCTGAATTTCTTCTCGGTGTAGTCGAAATCAAGAACTTCAACAGGTTTCCAGCAGTATTCGTATCCTTGATAAACTGGTGAGAGGGCATGAGCCTACCCTGGTCTAGCTTGGCAGTATTCAACCCACTGCTCGATAGACCTGTCTTCGTCCTAAGTGTCGTATCTGGTTAGGACCTTGACTCCAGGCATGTCCTCGGTCTGGAAGATCTCGTACTCCTTATTCAGGAGAGTGATAGCTTCCTTGGTGGCCTCATCTTTATCGATGATATTCTCAATCTTGTTCAAGAATGTTTTGTCAATTTGCACATCATGATGCTTTTTGATCACATTGGCATGTCTTGCTGGAAGACCCTTGATGTTTTCAAGATATTCCTGATGTGTTTGTTCATAAATCCAGGGATTCTCAACCTTGACTTCTTTTGGCATGAGAGCGTCTTGCTCTTCTTGGGTCAAAAGGGATGGCTACTGAGTGTTGTAACCCTTTGGGCTTGTGATCACTGATCTCTCAGTGATGTCGGCAGATGCTTGAACGTTTCTCTAATTTGGATTAGTAGCTTTACGGATGGTAAAGTTTTTTACTTGTTTTCTCTTCCTGTTCTAGAGATGATCATTCTGCATTTGTTCGTACTAGTTGCTGATGTGTTGGAAATCAGGAACTGATAGTTTCTGAATGGGACCAAACTGCTTGTTTTGTCCGATTCCTTTATTCTTCTTAGGAGAACTCATAGTCTTGATGTAGAATATGCGAATATACA